>ERZ808240.4250-NODE-4250-length-12899-cov-3.403301_pt1 | contig 12899 bp, 12 predicted proteins | sample MGYA00521084_ERZ808240 | MGnify/ENA primary metagenome ERZ808240 (study PRJEB31516, sample SAMN03275571) | gut metagenome | biome: mammalia-associated habitat; material: feces | host: Papio cynocephalus | place: Kenya | collected 2012-08-06 ... | reverse complement strand
CCTCCAGAAGAAGAAGTGTTCCAAGAAGCTGTGCAAATACACCACCCCGGTCGATGTCTCCCACAAGGAGAACCGGCGCATCTACCAGCTTTGCAAGCCCCATATTGACAATGTCATTTTCTTTGAGATTAATCTCCGCCGGACTTCCGGCTCCTTCTATCACGATAATATCATAATTTTCTTCCAGCTCATGAAATGCCTTCATGATATCCGGAATCAATTCTTTTTTATATTTGAAATAATCCCGGGCACTCATATTTCCAAGGACTTCACCATTTACAATAACCTGGGAACCTACGTCATTGGTCGGCTTCAGAAGAATCGGGTTCATGGACACCTCCGGCTCAATGCCAGCCGCTTCCGCCTGAACGACCTGGGCACGTCCCATTTCCAGACCTTTGTCTGTAATAAATGAATTCAATGCCATATTCTGTGATTTGAACGGTGCAACTTTGTAACCGTCCTGCTTAAATATCCGGCACAGTCCCGCACAGAGAAGACTCTTTCCTGCATTGGACATAGTGCCCTGTATCATAATCTTCCAAGCCATGTAATCAACCTCTCCTGTTCTTCTTCCTTACGCACTGCAATCCGGTAAAATCCTTCTTCAAGTCCTTCATAATTCTGACAGTCACGAATCAGGAATCCTGCCTCCAGTGCTTCTTTTTCAAGTCCCGCTCTTCCTTTAAAGAACAGATAATTTGCCTTTGATGCAAATACCACGTATCCCATCATTTTTAGTATATTTCTCATATATTCCCGCTGACCGGATACATAGTCTCTTGTCTGTCTGATATATTCCTGCGGATCTCGAAGCGCTGCTACTCCTGCCATCTGCGCCGGAACCGATACATTCCACTGCTGAAGCTTCCAGGACATTTCTTCCAAAACCTCCGGATTACTGCTGATTGCATAGCCAAGCCTAAGTCCCGGCATACAGAATATCTTCGTAAATGCTTTTACAATCAGCAAGTTCGGATATTCTCCCCGAAGATCTGTCATCTCATACTGCTCCGGCTCGTCCAGAAATTCCAGAAAGCACTCGTCCAACAAGACAAAAATATTCTGATTCTTGCAACGCTCCAGAATTCTGATTAACATTTCCCGCTCAATGGTCTGTCCTGTCGGATTATTCGGATTACATAAAAATATCATGTCTATCTCTTCCGTAAGCTTATCCACATAATCTTCCCGAATCTGGAAATTATCCTCTTCGTGCAGGTAATAATACTCCACCTCTGCTCCAACACTTCGAAGAGCTTCTTCATATTCCGAAAATGAAGGCGCCATCACCAGTGCTCTATGTGGCTGAACCGCCTGCACTGCCGCAAAAAAAAGCTCCGCTGCTCCATTTCCACAGAGGATTTCTTCCATATTCACCTGTTCAAATCTGCTGATTGCCTCCCGGAGTGCTTCACATTTTACGTCCGGATAATGCTCAATATTTGCCACACTCTCCTGTACCGCACGTTTCACTGACTCCGGTGCTCCGAGAGGATTCGTATTTACTGAAAAATCAATCACGTCCGGATGGCGGTAAATATCACCACCATGGAGTTTCCTTGGTTTCTTCTGCACTTGATTTTCTCCTTGATTCTCAATTCTTTCTTGCCAAATTATGCAACTGCATTTGCATTAATGTCTTCAATCACTTCTTATAAAATCATCCACACCAGTGCTTTCACACCTTCAAAGAGCACTAATGCAAGCACGGCTGTCCCATACAGTAATGTATGGGATCTTCGGATATCTTCCGGTTCAATCTTCTGGATTGCATCTCCGATTGTCGGCTTCGGGCAAAGCTTTCCAAAATACCATGCATCTCCGGCAAGCTGCACATCTAAGGCTCCTGCCATGACAGATTCTGTCTGTGCGGAATTGGGACTTTTATGATTATACCGGTCCCTTAAAAATATTTTCTTTGCATGTTTCCAGTCCATATGTGTTATGGCTGCTGCCAGAATCATAATCCATGCAGACAGCCTCGCCGGTATATAATTCACGACGTCATCGAACTTTGCTGCCACTGTGCCAAAGTATTGATACTTTTCATTTTTATATCCTACCATGGAATCCATGGTGTTAACTGCCTTATAGCCAAAGCCAAGCACGGCTCCGCCAATGACCATATAAAAAAGTGGCGCAATGACACCGTCTGATGTGTTCTCTGCCACAGTCTCAACGGCTGCCTTCGTCACACCTTCGGCTGTCAGATTCTGTGTATCTCGTCCCACAATCATGGAAACTGCTTTTCTCGCCCGTGTAATATCTCCACTCTGAAGTTCCTGATAGACACGGTCACTTTCCACTTTCAGTGACTTTGTTGCCAGAATCTGGTAACACATAAAACTTTCCACTGCCAGGCCGAGATAAAAGGACAGGTGATATGCCAGATACAGAATTCCGCCCGGAACTGCCATGCTGACTGCCACCACGATGATTACTAAGATTCCTCCGCCGATCCTCTCTCCTGTTTTTCCACTAGGGAATAAGCTTCTTATAATTTTTTCCACCCATGAAATCAAATGTCCTATCATTCTCACCGGGTGATACAGCCACACCGGATCCCCCAGTATGAGATCCAGTACAAATCCCGCTGTCACCGGCAGGAACATCTGCAATAATAAGTTCATATCCTTCTCCGTTCTTTACCTGATAATCATAATAGCTGCCGTCCGGCTGTCCGTTCTCACCTCTGGCATACTGATCCATGATGCTCATAATCGTACCGCCATGAGCCACAACCGCAACGCGCTCTATCTGGTCACACCTGCACTCCTTTATAATCTTACCAAAACCACGCACACATCGTTTCCGGAATTCATCCGGATTCTCTCCTCCGGGAAATGTCATAGTTCCGCCGCTGTCGATCCACGCCTGATACTGCGGACAACCAGACAGTTCCTTATAATTCTTATTCTCAAATATGCCGAAATCACATTCCCGGAGTTCTTCTATTTTCCTGAAATTATCAGATACAGAACCATGATTTTTGAAAATCAGCTCCGCAGTTTCCAAGCAGCGTTTCATTGGGCTTACATATATCCTCTGAACTTTAGGATATGCATTTTTCTGAATATAGCTTTCCAGTAATGCAATTCCTTCCGGGCAAAGCGGTTCGTCAGTCCGTCCGATATATCGTTTTTTCAGATTGCCTGCCGTCATGGAATGACGAATTAAATAAATATGTATCATATTATTGAGCCTCTTTAATAACTGTCGGGATTCCACAGACAACTCTTACAACTTTCTCTGCGTCTGCTGCCAGTTCCGTGCAGATTCTTCCGGTCGTTTCCCGCACTTCTCTGAGAAATGGATCCATCGGCACAATCCCATATCCAATCTCGTCTGTCACCAAAATTAAATCCGGATTTTTTCCTTTCAACTGCTTTGCCAACTCAGAAATGTCTTCTCCCTCCGCCAACATTCGTTCTATATATTTGTGAAATCCAAAAACTCCCTCACACTGGAAGATATCTTCCTTTTCGCATTGTTCTCCATTTATCCAATGCACCTCTGGAAATGTCTCTTTCGCATAAGCAAGTTTTCCCTGATGTACCCCGCCAATTATCATAATCACTTCTTTTCACACATTCCTTCCATTTCTACACACATACAATTTCTTTTATCTATCTACATTTGCAAGCGCTTTTTTACTATCTTAATATCAACACAATCTGTTCTGTCACCACAACTGCCAGCGCCATCAAAATCTCACATATTTGCAAAAAATATCCTGCCAGATCTCCGGTAACTCCACCAAATTTACTGATACTCATATGGTGGTAATACCAGAAAACAAGAAGTGCCGTAATCACGGCTGCAGCTCCCGGGCCTCCCCCTGCTGCCACCATAATCACACTCAGAACAATCAAATATGCCAGAAGTGTTCTTCGGTTCACTCTTTTCTTTGCACTCTCTGAAAATGTTGCGACAAGTCCCTGTCCTTTTTTTCTCGCCTGTGGAAAGCAGATAACAGACAGGCCGCTTAACGTTCTTGACAATATAAAGCTCATTGCAATAACTTTTACCGCATGCTCTGTCAGTAACGAATAGATTCCTGTATATGCAAAAAAATACACACTACAGGAGATGATTGCAAATGCTCCTGCATGTGAATCTTTTAAAATTTCAAGTCTCCGTTCCATCGGCTGATAAGAACTTAACGCGTCCTGTGTATCCAGGAATCCGTCCATGTGAATTCCACCGGTAATAAAAACAGGAATCAGCACCAATAAGACAATCAGGAACAAACTGTTTCCGCCTGCTGCTCCAGCCGGTACAGTTTTCTGACTGCCTGCCAGCCACTGCCCCGCTCTATAAACAAGCCATGTAACAAGTCCGATCACGGCTCCTACCCAGGGGAAGAAACACATTGCAAGCGACATATTTTCCTCTGTCCAATCGCTTTGAGGCATTGGTATCTTACTGTACATCGAAAATGCAATTTTAAAACTATTCCACATTTTTTTCATGATTTTTCCTCTTACTTCACTCTCACAGGAATCCCATAGACAACTTCAGTCACCTGGTCTGCCATCTCTCCAAGCTTCTGATTGATTCTTCCAAGAAGCTCTATGTATTTCTTTGTCTCACTTGAATAATCCTGCAGATCACTGTGAACTTCATTGGTCACGATAGCCAGGCGATTCGTCTGTGTATTCAGATACCGGATTCCTTCCACTATGATTTCCAGAACTTTTTCATCTTCAGCAAGGCTTCCGTCTTCCCGATATAATACATCTGCAAGCAGATTCGAGACACATTCCAGCAAAATTCCTTCTGCTCTCTGATTTTCATATTTTTGCTTTGCTTTCCACTCTTTGATTGCCGGATCTATAGTCCTTAAATCACCATAACATTCCAGCGTCTGAAAGCCTTTTCCCGTCCGCATCTGCCTGTGACGTTCAATTTTTTTCTGCGTTTCTGCACCAAATGGACGCATGGTCGCAATATATAAATACGGGCAAATTATATTCCCCGCTTCATTTTTCTTCTGCTTCCCAGTCAGCCACATTTCTGCATAAGCAGATTTTCCACTTCCACTGCCCCCGGTAATTACATGCATCATAACTCTTTCCTCTGGCTTTCATAGATTTTCATTACTTATCCCCAAGTTCTTCATAATCATCAATATGAATGTCAGAAAATGTACTCATCTTCTCATAGACAGCCAATGCCATATCTAAAACCGGTAAAAATGCAACTGCTCCTGTACCTTCTCCAAGACACATATCGCAAGTCATAGATGCCTCCATGCCGAGTGCTTCAAGAAGAATATGCATTCCCGGTTCTTTTGAGACATGGGATACGATCATATATTCTCTTGCTTTATTACATAACTGAACTGCGATAAGTGCCGCTACCGCAGATATGAATCCATCCATGACAATCGGAACTCGATAATAAGCACCTCCCAGATAAATTCCAGTCAGACCTGCAAGATCGAATCCTCCGACTTTTGCAAGAACATCTATCGGATCATCTGCATCCGGCTCATTCCTTTCAATTGCTGCCTTTATCGCATTTATCTTTCTGCTCAGACCTGCCCGGTCAAGACCTGCACCTCTTCCAGTCATGGTCTCTACAGATTCATCCAGAAGTACACATGCAACTGCGCTGCTGGTCGTTGTATTACCAATGCCCATTTCACCCGTTGCGATTATTTGATATCCTGCTTCTTTTTTCTCCTTTACAAGATGAATTCCTGTCAGAATTGCCTGCAATGCCTCTTCCCTTGTCATGGCAGGTCCTTTTACCATATTCTTGGTTCCATAAGCAACTTTATAATCAGGCACTCGTGTGTCTTTTACCATACCAATATCAATCGGAAAAAGATCTACATGCGCACTCTGACACATAATCGCAGCACTGGTTGCACCATCCAGAAAATTTTCTGCCACAATCGCAGTCACATCCTGCCCGGTCTGAGTCACACCTTCTTCTACGACACCATTGTCTGCACACATCACAATCAAAGCACGTTTGTCCAGATGAACTTGTGCATTTCCCGTAATCCCGGCAATCCGGATAATATGATCTTCCAGTTTTCCCAGACTATGTAATGGCTTTGCAATGGCATTCCATTTTTTCTGAGCATTTTCCATTGCTGTCTGATTCATTTCTCCAATTCCATCTAAGATATTCCCCAGCTCTTCTTCTCTTGTCATGCATCTGTACCTCCTGCTTATTTTCTGACTGTCCACCCCTTTTCGTTACAAATCATTTTGTAACGAAATTATGCGAAATAGCCTTTCCCCCAACTTTATCATATGCTTCACATGCATTTACAAATGCTTTTGCAATTTCCGGATTTCCCTGATAATGCATGTGAGGATATCCTGCAAATAATGTTCCTGTACTAATCATACAATTCCATTGACGTCTGGATAATGGTTTTTTTGCCAAAAATGTTTTTCCACATTCTTCCGAATCATAATAATGAAATTCATGCGCTGTAATTTCTCCCACACTCTGTCCAAATACTTTTCCTCCAGACAGGGTGACATAACCAAATCTTTGCAGCTTCTCCGTCTTATAGCTCCGGCCAGTCAGGAAGCCAACCATGTCATAGTCTTTTCCATCGGAGCCTTCCATCTGCTCCTGAAGATACATAAATCCACCACATTCGGCTATACAGGGAAGCCCGTTTGTCAAAGCCTGTCGAATCACTTCCCTCATAGACTGATTCCTGCTCAACTCTTCTGCATACAATTCCGGATATCCGCCATATAATACAAGTCCTTGTATATTCTCCGGTAATTTTCTGTCATGGAGCGGTGAAAATGTAACAATTTCTGTCCCCAACTGTTCCAGTATTTCCAGATTATCCGGATAGATAAAGCAAAAAGCCTCGTCTGATGCAACTGCAATACGAGGCTTCGTTTTTGCCTGCATATTTTCCACACGAAATTCATAATCCGAAACTTCACACAAGCTCGATGTGTCATTAGCAAGCTCACAAAGTCCATCCAGATCTACTGTATCCTCTACTATTGCTGCCAGACGATTCAGTTTTTCTTCAATTTCTTCTACTTCCTCCGGAAGCTGTAACCCCAGATATCTGCTTTCGAGCACACAATCTGGAACAACCGGCATATATCCATAAACTTTGATTCCCAGTTGTTCCTCTATCATCTGCTTCATTCTTCCGTACATCATAGGTGAAATGCGATTGAAAATCACACCTTGTATATGATGCTCCGGTTCATATTCCAGAAAACCTTTCACGACTGCAACAGCCGATACGGACATCCCTTTGCAGTCCAATATCAAAACTGCAGGTGTATCCGTAGTATCTGACACATCCCAGGCACTGGCTTTTTTTGAAATTCCGGCAATCCCGTCATAATATCCCATTACGCCTTCCAGAACGCAGACATCTCTCTGGCTTCCATGACAAAGAAGCGATCTTTTCACACCGCTTCTCCCACACATAAATATATCAAGATTGTAACTGTCAATTCCAAGTACTTTCCGATGAAACATCGGATCAATATAATCCGGCCCACATTTAAATGCGGCACAGTCAAGATTCCGATTCTTCAATGCTTTTAATATGCCACATGTGATCATCGTTTTACCACTTCCACTGGAAGCTGCAGCCAGTAAGATTCTTGGAACTCTTGCCATATCTCTCATTTTTTATCCTTATCCATGATCAAAATATATTTTCTAAACTACTAATCCAACTCAAAACTTACAACATAAATCGGATTCTGTCCGGTCATCATATGATAGCCTCCGACCAGTTTTGACTTTGCAATATTTACCTGGACAATCTCATCATTTTTAATTGGATATTTTCTGCAATATTCTAATATCTGTGCCATCGTCTCAAGAGAAATCGCATTTAAAACCACTCGTGTCTGAGGGTTCTTTTTACGAATCAATTCCAGGATTTCTTCCAGTCGTCCTTTACTTCCACCTACAAAAACACAATCCGGTGCTGGAAGTTCTCTTAATACTTCCGGTGCGCTTCCCTCTACAACCTTAATATTGCTTACGGCAAATTTTCTTGCATTTTCCTCAATCAAACCTGCTGCTTCCGGATTCACTTCCACTGCATAAACTTGTCCATCTTCTGCCTGAATTGCGGCTTCTACCGATACAGATCCTGTTCCTGCACCAATATCATAGACAACATCTGACTTCCTGATTTTCATCTTAGAAAGGCTAATGGAGCGTACTTCTTCCTTGGTCATCGGAACATCTCCGCGAATAAATTCTTCGTCAACGATTCCATGCGTGACAGGATTTTTCCCTCCTTGTGGATTTGCAATGAGCACTGCTGCAAGATTGTCTCCATCATAATCCAGGAAGTCGGATATATTTCCTTTTAAAATCTTTTCATTTTCATAAGTAAGCTCTGCTCCGACAGCCATATTGCAATCACCAAGTCTGGCATCAATGAGTGTTTTCGCAAGCTTTCGGATATCTGCCGCTGACCCCGTCAGTGTGAAGGTATATTTATTATTTTTCACTGCTGCAAGCAGATTCTCCTCGCGGCCATGAATGCTGACAAGCTTAATATCCTCCCACGGAATCTGAAGCTTTGCGCACAGACAGGAAACCGTTGACACTCCTGGCAGAACTTCTGTCTTCACACGCTCCGGATCTCCACATCTTTTCAGATGTTCCCGGATCGTCAGAATCAGTTTTTTTGCACCACTGTAAAATCCCGGATCTCCGGAAAGCACTACTACAATTCTTTCATCCTGTGGATGATTGAATACATACTCTGCGATTTCTTCCGGTTTATAAGATGCAAATGTCTGCTGTCCTTCTTTTACGACGGACTTTAACATGCGTGATGCACCAATCAGTACATCCGCCTCTTCACAGGCCTTTTTCACTTCATCTGTCATAGAACCTTCTGTTCCCATTCCAATTCCTGCAAGTGTTACTTTCTGCATCGTTTTGAAATGGTATTCTTCCTTTAACAGATCAATAATTTCTTCATATGTGTATCCGGACTCTTCTTTTTCTCTTCCTAATACAATAATCTTAACACCTGCTTTTTTTGCGGCATTATACTTTTGTAAGAATCCTCCCACATTTCCAGAATCCTTTGTCACCATGTAAGAAATATTGTAACTCTGCATAATCGCATAGTTCATCTCCATGGAGAATGGTCCCTGCATACAGATCAGATTCTTTCCTGTAAATCCGAGCTGTTCACACTTGTGAGCTACTTTCGCAGTTGAAAGTACTCGTGCATATACTCGCTTTTTATAATCAGTGAGCTGCTGAAATGCAGCAAGCTCTTTACTTCCTGTCGTTGCAAGAATATTTCCTGTTGTCTGTTCCAGATACTCGATTGCCTCTTCCATGCTTTCTACATAAACGCAATCTGATTTTTCTGATCCAGTGTCTCTCAAAAGTCTCAAATATGGAACTCCTGCTTTTTCGCATGCATTTTGCAAGTTTTCTGTCACTTCTATTGCGTACGGATGAGTTGCATCGATTACATATGCAGGATGATATTCATTTATAAACTCTATCATTCTGTTTTCATCCATACGCTCATGAGTTGTTGTAATATTACTTCCTTCTGGCAAAAGGCTCTCCCCATATTCTGTTGCTACACATACATGTACCTGGATTTCTCTTTTTACTAAATATTCTGCCAGTCTTCTTCCTTCTGTTGTTCCTGCGTAAATTAATATTTTATTTTCTGCCATATCGATATCCCCTCGGTGTTACCATCTTATTATTAATTATTTTCGTCATTTTGTTTCCTATATAAACAGTAGAGAACATGTCTACTTCTGTATTTTTTAATGCTTCAAGAGTCAGCACTTTCGTATTTTCTCCTTCTCTTGCAATATTTCTTACGATTCCACATACTGTGCTTTTCTCTTTATATTCCATCAATATCTCACAGGCTTTCGCCAGATAATCTTTTCTTTTTTTGCTGGAAGGATTGTAGAGACAAATCAGAAAATCTGCCTGGGCCGCTGCCCGAAGTCTCTGTTCAATCAATTCCCACGGAGTTAAAAGGTCACTCAGGCTGATCAGACAGCAATCATGACCAAGTGGTGCTCCAAGCACTGCTGCTCCACCCAGAGCGGCCGTTACACCCGGAATCACCTCAATCTCTACTTGCGGATATTCTTCACCAATTTCATACATCAATCCGGCCATTCCATATATTCCGGAATCGCCGCTGCACACCATTGCCGTCGCACGTCCCTTCATAGCCTCCTCCAACGCCATCCGGCATCGTTCCGGCTCTTTTCTCATCGGTGTTGTCATATATTCTTTTTCCGGAAAATAGTTCTTTAATAAATCAACATAGACTGTATAGCCTACGATTACTTCACATTTTTCCAGGGCTTTCACGGCAGCAATCGTCATCTGCTCATATGCCCCGGGACCTATTCCTACTACATATACCTTATTCAAAATTCACACTCCATTTCTTCACCGCTACAGCTACCGTAACGCCTTCCTGAGCTGTTTTATGTACCAGGATTTTCTCCCCTCCGGCACATATGGCGCTTCTTTCACACACATTGTCTACTCCTGTAATCTGCTTCACAAATTCGGAACCTGAAAAGTTCCCCTCGACCTGTTCTAATTTTTCTCTGGAAAATGTCTGAAATGGCACTCCCCACTTCTTACAATACGTACGCAGTCCCGGCTCCTCTTTCTTTAAATCAATGCTCGCCACAAGAGCGACTGCTTCCATAGGTATTGCGTGATTCTGCAATACCTGGTTTACCCACTTTTCAATCTTCTCCGCCGGAGTCCCTTTTCTGCATCCAATTCCTAAAATCACTGCTCTCGGAATCAAATAAAGGACTTCCGGCTCCTCATATTTATTTTGGACTCCTATATGAATCTTTTTCACGATGCCTGTTGTATGAGCCGATGTCTGATCCTCGTTCGGACAATTCCCCTCATTCTGTAAAATCAGTTCTTGTGGGATTTTCCCGTTCACGTCTCCTTCCGGTTCCAGTTCTAAGTATACTTTTTTACCTGCCAGAAGATTTGCAGACACTACTTTTGCCTGCTTCATATTTCCTATCCCCAGTTCATTTTTCCTGGCAAATACATCTACTGCCCACTTCTGATTCAAGTCTGTTGCAGTTGTAATAATTGCCTGCAACGCAAGTTTTCGGTTGAGATTTTCGGCAATCTCATTTGCTCCTCCAATATGTCCGGATAAAATCGGAATGCAATATTTCCCTAATTCATCTACAACAATCACCGCCGGATCTTCTCTTTTTGAGGTAACAAATGGTGCAATCGCCCGGACTGCAATTCCGACTGCTCCAACATAAATTAAAGCATCTGTTTCACTCCAATATTCTTTCGTCCAATCTCTCAGACTCCCCGTATAAGAATCTTTTTCACCGGAACGCTTCACATTTTCATACACGGACCATTCTTCTGACTGTAAAACTTTTTTAATCTTGCCCGCCATCTTCCGACCGTTCTCTGTGAAACTGAGCATTGCAGCCTTCATCTAGGAATCACTCCCTTTCCGGAATTCTGTCGTAAATCCCGGGTCGTACAATTTGGATCGTTCATAATGACTGTGCGTTACTACATTTCCCACAAGAATCAGTGCTGTCTTTGTAATCTGATGAGCTTTTGCAGTATCCAGTAAAGTTTCAATTGTGCAGACATAAGCCTCTTCCTCCGGCCATGTAGCCTTATATACAATCGCGGCCGGTGTATCCGGTGCATAGCCTCCTTTAATCAGCTCCTCTGTCAGCTTCTCCAGAAGTCCTGTGCTGAGGAAAAGTACCATAGTCGCTCCATGCGCCGCAAAACTCTCAATCTTTTCACGTTCCGGCACAGGCGTCCTTCCTTCGGTACGCGTAATCACCACGCTCTGCGACACATCCGGAAGTGTATATTCCAGATTAAGTGCAGCCGCTGCCCCACAAAATGAACTGACTCCCGGGCAGGAATCATATGCAATTCCTTTTTCGTCGAGAATATCCATCTGTTCACGAATCGCGCCATACAGGCACGGATCACCGGTATGAAGGCGAACTGTTACCTTTCCCGCTTTCTCTGACTTTATCATAACATCTATGACTTCTTCCAGTGTCATATAGGCACTGTTATACATTTTACAATCTGACTTTGCATATTCCAGAAGTCCCGGATTTACCAGAGATCCGGCATAGATGATAACGTCTGCTTCCTGCAGATATCTCTGTCCTCTCACCGTAATCAAATCTACAGCTCCAGGTCCTGCTCCAACAAAATGTATCATCGATTTTCTTCCTCCCATAATCTCATCAATTCATCTACCCGGCTTGTCTTTCCCAGAATTCCATATACATTTGAATATAGAATTGCTCCGACAGGCATCTGTTCAGCCATACGGTATTCCAGATACTTTTCGATGGATTTCATGATTTGAACAATTGTCGCCTTCCGTTCTTCTTCACCCAACAGTGCAAGTGCGTCGTCCGTTGTCACACAGTCCAGTATCAGCCGTGCCCGCTCCCCGGAAAGACCTGCCCGCAGCATGGCTGACGCAAGGAGATCCATGCGGCAGTCTGCCCATCTGGAATGGGTATTCATAATCCCTCCGGACACCTTAATCAGCTTTCCGATATGCCCCGCAAGCACCATACCTTTAAATCTGCACTCTGCAGCCATATCAATACTTTGTCCTATATAATTGCTACATTTTACTACATCTTTATCCTGAATGCCATAAGCTTCTCTTAAGAAATCCAATCCATAATTGCCGGGTGCCATAATAAGGTAATTCTTTCCTGCCGCCCGCTTTACCTTCATCTCCAGTTCAATGGTATCTAAAAGTGCCTGTTCACTCATAGGCTCCACAATTCCGCTGGTTCCGAGAACAGAAATTCCACCTTCAATTCCAAGTCTTGGATTAAATGTCTTCTTTGCCAGTTCCACACCTT
>ERZ808240.4249-NODE-4249-length-12902-cov-4.287382_pt1 | contig 12902 bp, 14 predicted proteins | sample MGYA00521084_ERZ808240 | MGnify/ENA primary metagenome ERZ808240 (study PRJEB31516, sample SAMN03275571) | gut metagenome | biome: mammalia-associated habitat; material: feces | host: Papio cynocephalus | place: Kenya | collected 2012-08-06 ... | reverse complement strand
CTCCACCACCAGCGCGTCCTTGTCGCAGTCGGCGGTGATGGACACCACGTGCTGCACATTGCCGGAGGTCTCCCCTTTCCGCCACAGCTGCCGGCGGCTGCGGCTCCAGAAGCAGGTCCGCCGCTCGTCGATGGTGATGGCCAGACTCTCCTTGTTCATGTAGGCCAGGGTCAGGACCTCCTTGGTGTAGTGGTCCTGCACGATGGCGGGAATCAATCCCTTTTCGTCAAATTTCAGTTCCATGGATGCTCTCCTTTATTTCAATCCGCATCTCCACGCCCCGGGCCCGGAGATATTGTTTCAGTTCCCGAATGTCCACCTGCCGGGTGTGGAAGATGGACGCCGCCAGACCGGCGTCAATGCCGGGATGGGTAAACAGCTCCGCGAAGTCCTCTTTTTTCCCGGCGCCGCCGCTGGCGATGATGGGGACGCCGACCCGGGCGGCCAGAGCGTCCAGCATCTCCAGATCAAAGCCCTGCTTCACGCCGTCCGTATCGATGGAGTTCAGCACGATCTCCCCGGCGCCGGCCGCCGCGCCCTTTTCCGCCCAGTCCATGGCGTCGATGCCGGTGTCCTCCCGGCCGCCCTTGGCAAACAGGCGGAACTGCCCGTCCACCCGCTTCACGTCCATGCTGAGGACAACGCACTGATCGCCGTATTTCCGGGCGGCCCGGCCGATCAGGGAGGGGTCCCGGATGGCGCCGGAATTGACGCTGACCTTGTCCGCGCCGCATTTGAGCACCCGGTCAAAGTCCTCCAGCGTGTTGATGCCGCCGCCCACCGTCAGCGGAATAAAGATCTCACTGGCCACCCGCCGGAGAATATCGGTAAACAGGGTCCGGCCCTCCACTGAGGCCGTGATGTCATAAAACACCAGCTCGTCCGCGCCGGAGGCGTTGTAGAAATGGGCCATCTCCACCGGGTCCGCCATATCCCGCAGACCCTCGAAGTTGACGCCCTTGACCACCCGTCCGTTTTTCACGTCCAGGCAGGGAATGATGCGTTTTGCCAGCATAATGTCCGCCTCGCTTTCAGTCCTGATTCCGGAATTCCGTCAGCACCGTCTTCAAATCCAGCCGCCCGGTGTACAGCGCCTTGCCCAGAATCGCGGCCCGCACGCCGATGGTGTCCAGCTCCCGCAGCTCCTCCACCGAGCTGATGCCGCCGGAGGCGGTGATGTCCAGCCCGTCGAGCTTGGCCAGCTCCCGGTAGACCGCCAGGTTGGTGCCCTGCTCCGCGCCGTCCCGGCTGATGTCCGTGTAGATCACGGTCCGAACGCCCGCGTCCCGGAGACGGCGGCAGAAGTCCACTCCCCTCTCCCGGGACAGCTCCTTCCAGCCGTTGACAGCCACATAGCCGTCCCGGGCGTCCACACCCACGGCAATCCGGGAGCCGTAGGTCTGCGCCATCCGGGCGGTAAACGCGAAATCCTTCACAGCCGCGGTGCCCAGAATACACCGGCTCACCCCCAGATCCAGGTACTGGCGGATGCGCTCCTCCGTGCGGATGCCGCCGCCCACCTCCAGATACAGCCCGCCCTGCCGGGCGATGGCGGCAATGCTGGCAAAGTTGGCAGTGGTGCCGTCCCGGGCGCCGTCCAGATCCACCACGTGGAGATATCCGGCCCCGGCGGAGAGAAAGTCCTTCGCCGCGGCGCAGGGGTCCGCGCCGTAGACGGTCATTTTGTCATAGTCCCCCTGATACAGGCGGACCACCTGCCCGCCGGACAGGTCAATGGCGGGAAAAATCTGCATGATCATGACTCCTTTTGGAAAAATCGCGCCGGCTTACACATGCTCCTTGCAGGACAGGGTCTGTGTCTCCAGCTTGAAAACGCACACGGCGCTGAGCATCTGGGGAACAAAGGGCCAGGTTCCCTCTCCGGCGGTGTGGCGCATGATGGCGCTCAGAGCGGCCTGCTTTTCTTCCGGGGCCTCCACAAAGGAGACGGGCCCCTCCCCCATAACGCTCCGGAAGGCAGCGGAGTAGGAGCAGGCGGCTTCTCCCGGCTGGAGCCGATAGCCGGTGTCCATTTCAAAGGAGGCCCGGCCGGTCCGGCGGATCAGGTCGATTTTCCGGCCCTCCCGCGCGCCGTGAAAATAAAGCGTGTAGCCGCCGTCCTCCCGGCGGGTATAGCCGAAGCTCAGCGGAACGATGTACGCGCTGCCGCCGTCGCACAGGCCCAGACGGCAGCAGGCGCAGCCGGCGATGATTTCCTCAATGCGCTGGGGATCTGTGACCTCCCGGTCTTTTCTTCTCATAAAGCGGCTCCTTTCTTACAGTTCGGAGAAAGCCCTCAGCAGCCGCAGCCCGGCGCTGCCGGATTTCTCCGGGTGGAACTGGGTCCCGTAGACGTTCCCGCTGCGTACCGCGCCGGTGACGGATACGTTTCCGTACCGTGAGACGCCGAGGGTGGCGGCATCGCAGTTCCGGGCATAAAAGCTGTGGACGTAATAGACGTATTCCCCGTCCTGAAAATAGCGGAACAGCGGGTCGTCCTTGACAATGTGCAGACTGTTCCAGCCCATGTGGGGGACCTTCAGGGCCGGATCCGCCAGATCCTCCCGCAGATCCGCCACCTCGCCGGAAATCAGATGCAGTCCGTCGTGCTCTCCGTACTCAAAGCTGCGGTCGAACAGCAGCTGCATTCCCAGGCAGATGCCCAGCAGGGGCTTACGCCGGGCTTCCTCCCGCAGCACCGGCACCAGGCCGGTATCCTCCAGCTTTTTTCTGGCGTCTCCAAAGGCGCCCACACCGGGAAGAATCACCCGGTCCGCGGACCGGAGCGCCGAGGGGTCCCGGGTAATCTCCGTTTCCAGCCCCAGGGATTTGAGGCTGGAGGACAGGGAGAAGAGGTTCCCCACGCCGTAATCCACAATGGCAATCATGGCAAATGCCTCCTTCTTACAGCGTCCCCTTGGTGCTGGGGATGTCATGCGGGTGTTTTTCATCCGGCGCGGCCGCCATTTTCAGGGCGCGGCCCGCGCCTTTGAAGACGGCCTCCAGAATGTGGTGGGTATTCTCGCCCGCCAGCTCCCGGAAATGGAGGGACGCGGGACAGCTGCGCACAAAGCCCAGCCAGAATTCCTTGGCAAGCTCCGTATCGAAGGTTCCCACCTTTTCCGCGGGAAGCTCCACCGCCCAGCCCAGATAGTCCCGCCCGGACAGATCCACGGCGCAGAGCACCAGCGTCTCGTCCATGGGCATCAGGAACTGGCCGTAGCGGGTAATGCCCCGCTTGTCTCCCAGGGCGGCGGTAAAGGCCTGCCCCAGCGCGATGCCGATATCCTCCACCGTGTGGTGGTCGTCCACCTCCGTGTCTCCGTGACAGGTGAGAGTGAGGTCAAAGTCGCCGTGACGGGCGAACAGGGTCAGCATGTGGTTCAGAAAGCCGCAGCCGGTGTCCACAGCGCTCTTCCCGGTGCCGTCCAGATTCACGGACAGCGCGATTTGGGTTTCGGCGGTTTCCCGCCGGATTTCAGCAGTCCGCATTTCTCACGCCTCCTCCAGCAGACGGGTGACTTCATCCACCAGCTGAACCATCTGCTCCAAAGAGCCGATGGTGATGCGGCAGAAATCGGCGATCCGGTCCGGCGAATCAAAGTGGCGGATGAGAATGCCGCCCTCCTTCAGCTTCCGATACAGCTCTCCGCCGGGAATCCGGTCGGATTTGGCGAAGATGAAGTTGGCCTGAGAGGGCAGGACCGTGAAGCCCAGCGCTTTCAGCTCCCGCACCGTCCATGCCCGGTTCTGCCGGATGGCGGCGGTGCACTGCTGGAAATAGGGCTCGTCCTCCATGGCGGCGGCGCCGGCCACAATACTGAGCCGGTTGACGTTGTAGGGATTGAAGCTGTACTTCACCCGGTTCAGATCGGAGATCAGCTCCGGACTGCCCAGGGCGAAGCCAATCCGGCCTCCGGCAAGAGAGCGGCTCTTGGACATGGTCTGGACAACCAGCAGGTTGTCATAGCGGAACAGCAGGGGTACGCAGCTCTCGCCGCCAAAGTCCACATAGGCCTCGTCCACCACAACCACCCGGTCCGGATCGGCCTCCAGCAGCCGCTGGATTTCCGTCCGTGGCAGAGCGATGCCGGTCAGGGCGTTGGGATTGGCCAGGAAAATGGTGCCGGGAAAGTCCAGATAATCGTCCACGGAGATGGTGAAATCCTCCCGCAGGGGGATAACGGTGGACTCCAGACCGTAATACTGCGCCCAGACCTTGTAAAAGCCGTAGGTGATGTCCGGATAGGCGCAGCCCTTCCCGGCGCCGCAGAAGGCACGGAAGGCGAAGCTCAGCAGCTCGTCGGAGCCATTGCCCACCGCCACCTGCTCCGGCTGAACCTCGCAGCGTTTCGCGACAGCCCTGCACAGCTGGGTGCAGGCGGGATCGGAGTACAGGTTCAGCTTCTGCATCTCCGCGCGGCTCAGGGCCTTCAGGACTCTGGGAGAGGGCGGGAAGGGGCTTTCGTTGGTGTTCAGCTTGTTATAGGGAAGGTTCTGGGGCTGCTCGCCGGGAGTATAGGGCTCCAGAGCAGCGGTTTCCCTGGACAAAAAACGGCTCATGACACAGACCTCACTTTCCTGCTTCTTCTGTTCGGATGGAAACGCTGCGAGCATGGCCGCGCAGGCCCTCCCGCTCGGCAAAATCCGCCACCCGGGGGGCGGCTGCCCGCAAGGCTTCCTCGCTGTAGTAGAGGAAGCTGGATTTTTTCACAAAGTCGTCTACGCTGAGCGGACTGGAGAACCGGGCGGTTCCGGAGGTGGGCAGCGTGTGGTTCGGCCCGGCGAAATAATCGCCCAGCGCCTCCGACGCCCGGCGGCCCAGAAAGATGCTGCCGGCGTTTTTCACCTTGCCCAGCAGCGTAAAGGGCTCGTCCACGCACAGCTCCAGATGCTCCGGGGCGATGCGGTTGACGGCCTCCACCGCCTTGTCCAGATCGCCGGTGACGATGATCTTTCCGTTGGTCTCAATGGAGGCCCGGGCGATTTCCTCCCGGGGAAGCCGGGCGAGCTGAACCTCCAGCTCCGCCTGCACCGCCCGGGCCAGCTCCTGGCTGTCGGTCACCAGCACGGCGGAGGACATGGGATCGTGCTCCGCCTGAGACAGCAGATCCGCCGCCACCCACCGGGGGTTGGAACGGCCGTCCGCCACCACCAGAATCTCGCTGGGACCGGCGATCATGTCGATGCCCACCAGGCCGAAGACCTTCCGCTTGGCGGTGGCCACGAAGACCCCGCCCGGCCCGACGATCTTGTCCACCCGGGGGATGCTCTCCGTGCCGTAGGCCAGAGCGGCCACCGCCTGGGCGCCGCCGGTCCGGAAGACCCGGGTAACCCCCGCCAGCCGGGCGGCGGCCAGGGCCTCGGGGCTGATGGAGCCGTCCTTTCCGGGCGGCGTCACCATGACGATCTCCCGCACCCCGGCGATGCTGGCGGGAATCGCGTTCATCAGCACGGAGGACGGAAACGTCACCGGCGTGCCGGGAATGCAGATGCCCACCTTCTCAATGGGCGTGTACCGCTGGCCCATCATGACGCCGTCGGCCCGGGTCAGGACGAAATTCTCATGGACCTGCTTTTCGTGGAAGGCCCGGATGTTGTCCGCCGCCTGCCGCAGCGTCTCCAGAAAATACGGGTCCACGGCGTCCACCGCCCGGTCCCACTCCTCCGGCGTGACCTCCAGTCGGTCCAGCCGGACGCCGTCGAACTTCTGGCTGAAGCGCCGCAGCGCCTCGTCGCCGTGCTCCCGCACCTGAGAGAGAATTTCATCCACGGCGGCGCTGACATTTTCCTCCGCCCGGATATCCCGGTTCAGGATTTCCTCCGGCTTCAGCGCGTCAAATTGGAGAATCCGAATCATACGCCGGTCACCTCCGATAATTTCTTCAGCAGCGCGTCAATCTCCTTCCGCTTGAACTGGTAGCTGCCCCGGTTGGCAATCAGCCGGGCGGAGATGGGCATGAACTCCGTCACAACCTTCAGGTTGTTTTCCTTCAGAGTGGTGCCGGTTTCCACAATGTCCACGATCACGTCCGACAGCCCCAGAATGGGAGCCAGCTCGATGGAGCCGTTGAGATGAATGATGTCAATGTCCCGGCCCTGGGCGGCGTAATAATTTTTGGCGATGTTGGTGAACTTGGTAGCTACCCGCAGCGCCCGGCCCGGGTCGTCCTCAAACTCCCGGGGCGCGGCCACGCACATCCGGCACCGGCCCAGGCCGGTATCCAGCAGCTCGTATACATCCGCGCCGGACTCCGCCAGAATGTCCTTGCCCACAATGCCCACATCCGCCGCGCCGTGCTCCACATAGATGGCCACGTCGCTGGGCTTCACCAGGAAGTAGCGGATGCCCGCCTCCCGGTTTTCCACCACCAGCTTCCGGGTGTCGGTGTAATTTTCCGGACATCCGTAGCCTACGCCCGCCAGCAGGTTGTAGACCCTGTCCCCCAGGCGGCCCTTGGGCAGCGCCACGTTCAGCATCACCTTTTCCGCCGGGGCTCCGGCTTCTACCGGAGCCGCCGGGGCGCTGAGCCGGGCCATTTCGTCCAGATACACGCCGAAGCCGATGGCCCGGGCGCCGGGGGTGAACTGCTCCATCAGGGGATCGTACCGGCCGCCCCGGAGCACCGGACGAGGCAGCCCCGCCAGATAGCCCTGAATGACCAGACCGTTATAATAGGCGATGTCGTTCACCAGCGACAGATCCAGCGTCAGGAAGTCCGCCTTTCCCGCGGCTTCCAGCGCCTCGCACACGGACCGCAGCTCGGAGAGCGCGCCGCCCATGGCGGCGTTGAGCGCCAGCGGCTCCGCGGCGGTCAGCACCTCCCGCCAGCTTCCGGAAAGGGTCGTGAGCCGCCGCAGAGCGTCGATTCCCTGCCGGGACAGCCCCGCTTTCCCGGCAATGGTCTGCAGGTCGTGGGCGTTTTTATCCCGGACGCACACCAGCAGCTGGGGACGGATGGCCTCCCCGGCTCCCACGGCGTCCAGCAGGCCGGTGACGAAGCCCATGTGGCTCAGCTCCAGAGTGTGATCCGCCCCCATGGCGGCCAGCGTATCCGCCGCCAGGGAGACCACCTGCTCCACCGCCGCCTCATCCACGGCTCCCACGCACTCCACGCCCATCTGGCTGATCTCCTGAAAGGTGTGGCTCTCCAGATTGGGCCGGTAGACGTTTTCGGAATAGTAGTACCGCAGGCACTCCTCCGGTCCCGGCTGGGCATTTTTCGCAATGGACAGCGTCACGTCCGGCTTGAGCGCCAGAAGACGGCCGTCCAGATCCGTGAAGGTAATGACCTGTTCACTGGAGAGAAACCGGCGGTTTTCCTGATACAGTCCGTATTCCTCGAAACGGCCCATGTGGTATTTGCGGTAGCCCGCCTTTTCATACAGAAAGCGAAGGCGCAGGGCGGCCTGCTCCTGCGGCTTGAGAATATTCAGATCCAGTTCCATCGCAAACCCCTCGTTATATTAGGATGAGTATAGAATACTTTATTCTGATAACAAAGTAAAGTGGTAATTTGATAACAGAAATAATTCTCCGCATTGCACAAAAAGCGGCCCCGCGCCGGTGGAAATTCCCGGGATTTTACCGCACTGCCCGTCAGGAGAACTCCGGGAGGGGATGGAAGGCGATGTCCTTTTCCAGAATGATCCGGCCGTCCGGCATGCGCTCCCCGGCGGCGTAAAAGCCGTTTTCCGCGCAGAACCGGCGTCCGGTGTCATCCCCTTCCGAAACCGCGGTCCGCAGCGTCTGCCTGCCCAGAGGCCGGTAATGGGCCACGGCCTGTCCCAGCAGCTGAACGCCGTAGCCGTGTTTGCGGAGACGCTCCGTAACGAAGCACAGAGATATCCAGCCCCGGCGGTGCTCTGCTTCCCGGTTTTCCTCCAGTCCCAGAACGCCGACAAGGCTGCCGTCCAGAGTTCCCTTCAGAACGGGAACGCCGGCGGCGGAACGGAGGGCGGGCAGATTGTTCTCTCCGCAGAAGGTCTCCAGCTCCCGGTCCTCTCCGGCAGAGGCCGGGATAAAGATCAGTCCGGGGTCCAGCGGTCTGGGGCCGCCCTTCTTCCGGGTCAGCTCCGGCGGCAGATGGGACGCGTCGTCCCGGAATATTACCCGCCAGCCGTCCGCGGTGGATTCCAGCAGGGAAACCGCCGTGTTGGTGCCCAGCGGGGTCTCTCCGGTCTGGGCGATGGAAAGGCCCTGGACGGCGGCCAGCAGAATCCGGATGGCGCACCCGTGGGAAAAGACCGCCACGGTCCTGCCGGGATTGTGCGCGGTGATGTCCCGCAGGGACGAGAGCATCCGGTCCCGGACCTGCTCCGGCGTCTCGGCCCCGGGGATGCGCCACAGCTCCAGGTGGGTGGAGAAATTGGCCATTTCCTCCGGCCACCGCCGCGCGATTTCTCCCCAGGTTTTCTGCTCCCACTCGCCCACGCAGATTTCCCGCAGTCCGGCCATCCGGCGCAGGGGCAGCCGCCGGGGAATGTACACCGCTCCCGCCGTGACGCAGGTACGGTACAGATCGCTGCTGTACACCGCGTCGATGGGAACGCCCTCGAACCGTTTTTCCAGGGCCGCGATCTGCAGCTTGCCCCGGTCTGTTATCAGACTGTTGTACTGTCCCTGGGCAACCCGGTAGAGGTTGCCCTCCGCCTCGGCATGGCGGATCAGATAAATTTTTGTCATAGCATCGATCTCCATATTTCATCAGCCTGTTTCAAGCAAAAAATGGTACGGAAGCAGGCTGGACTGTACAATTCGGCATCTACATTATATATGGGAACGGCAGGCTTGGCAAACCAAATTCCTCCTGTTTTTTTCCCGGCGTTTCCGTCAATACTACTCACGTGCCGCAAAGGAGTGACTGAAGATGAAAAAGAGTACCGGTTTTTGGTTCGGTATCGGCGCCGGCATGGCAGCCGGCGCGGCAATGGGCATGATGGCGCCCATGGGACGGCGGTCCATGAAAACCCAAGTGGGAAAACGAATCCAGAAGATGGGTGTCGCCGTGGATCACACCGTGGACAACATCATGTCCAATCTGCGCTGAGCAGATGCGGAAAGCCGCCGGAGGGAAAACCTCCGGCGGCTTTTCATCTGTGAAACAATTCCCGCGGAGCGTGAACCCGCAGGTGTGAAAATGGATGAAGCTGTTCGTCCCAGTCCCGCCGCTTCAGGCGCCGAGCCGGGGAGACAGGTACTTTTGCAGGGGCTTTACCTGCGGAAGGTAATGCAGCAGCAGTCCGCCCAGCGCGAAGCAGGCCACCGCCTCGCCGGCGCCCACCGTCAGGGCGTTATAGGCAAAGGAGGCCGGAAACAGGCTGCCGGGAGCGGTCTCCACGGCGATTACCGCCCCGACAATCACGGCGTTGCAGATCACCGGCGGCAGCGGGGCCAGCCATTTGTGTTTGACCCGGGCAGTCCATACCGCCGCCAGAAGCGTCGCCAGGGAGCCGAAAACAATATCCAGAGCGCCATAGGGGCTCAGCAGGTTGGCCGCCAGACAGCCGATGAACAGCCCCGGCACGGCAGCGGGAAAGAGAAAGGGCAGGACGCACAGCGCCTCGGAAAAACGGCACTGGAAGGGGCCGTAGGCCACCCCGAAGATCGAGGAAAAATAGGCCATCACAGCGTACAGGGCGGCAATGGAGCCGGCCAGGGCCAGGTTTTGCGTGGTGAACTTGGAACGGGACATGAAAAAAGACCTCCTGATCAATTTCGGAGGCCCTGCGGCAAGCACAGCAGAAAACACGGGAAAGGCCCGTGCGCCTCCATTTTTTGTTTAGAGAACGGCGGAACTCTCCGCCGAACGAACGCCGCGGAGCGCGGCGCTTGGACAGGGTGTGGAAACCGGTCAGGAAGCAGTGTACCACACCGGAAAGAGAAATGTAAAGAGGGAATCGCAAAAAATGCGATTCCCTCAGCTTGCTGAAAAAGCCCCGCAGGGTTCTGCGACAGCGGGCGCGGAACGCATCCGCATGGTTTTCCGCCGCGTCGCGCCCCGAGCGGCTGCCCCTGCCGGGCAGTTTATCCTCCGTACGCGGTAAAAAACACTTCCCGCGGAGCGGGCGCCGGACGGTCCGCCAAAGGCGGACGGCCAGGGCGCGTCCTTCTCGGCTAAGCGGCTTGGCTTTGCCGCCTGCCCGGCAGTCCCGCTCTCCCGGCGGATCAATTGTCCAGCGTCACATACAGGCGGCAGGTTTTTTCAGACCGGCTGTTTTCCGGATCCGTCACCGTGGCGGAAATGTCCCGCTGCTCCAGCTCCGACAGAAATTCATCCAGCTGAGCGGATGTCAGCGTATAAACGACAGATCCGGGACTGCTTTCCACAACGTGATAGCTGTCCAGCAGCGCGCTGAGCGCCTGCTTCTGCGCCGCCGTCAGGGTAACGGAAGCAGACCTCCCATAGTCCGGGGCATTCTCGAGACTCTGAGTGCTGAAGCCGGAGCCGCCGCTCTCGGCGTCATCCGTTAAGGCGGGGGACGATCCGCCGTCCTCCTCAGCCGCGGCGCCCGCCTCCCCGGCGGCCCCACCGGCGGCCGCGCCGCTTTTGAACTGTCCTCCGGCGGAGCCGTTTTTCTCCGTCGCGATTCCGCCGGAAAAGGTCCGGATGTTATTCTGGGCGCCGGAGGCGCTGTCCTGCGCGGCGGGAGCCTGCTGGCCCGCGGCGGCCGCCTGACTCTCCGTTCCCGCAGGGGCCGCGGCGCCGGCGCCGCTTCCGGAAAAGCCGCCCGGGGAAACCTGCTGAACCAGCACCGCAACGGCAAAGCAGGCCGCCAGCGGAAGCAGGATCTTCTTCCAGCCCCGGGGCCTCTTTGCTTCCGCGGCGGCCGGCGCGTCCTGCCGCCGGATGGCCGCCAGCACATCGTCCGCGAAGCCGTCGGGCACGGCGGTATCCTCCGCGTCCGGAAAGGCCTCCCGGATGGCCAGAAGCTCCTCCGCGTAGGCGCGGCAGCCAGGACAGCTTTTCAGGTGCTCCCGGACCCGGTCCGCCGTCTCGGAAGGCAGCTCACCGTCCACATAGGCGTCCAAAAGGGCGCCGTATTCTGCGCAGTATTTCATTGGACGCCCTCCTTTTCTGCTTTTTTAGACGTCCGGGGCGGCGAAAAGTTCCCGGCTTCCAATAAAAATTTCCGCAGCAGCTTCCGGCCCCGGCTGATCCGGGATTTCACCGTGCCCAGATCCACGCCCACCGTCTGAGAGATTTCCTCATAGGACAGCTGGTGCACTTCCCGCAGGATCAGCACCGCCCGGTAATCCGGCGGCAGGGAACGGAGGCCGTCCTCAATGGCGGCGCGAAGCTCCTTCCGCTCCGCGGCCTCCTGCGGCCCCTCCGCCGGAGAGGGAAAGTCCAGCTTTCGCTCCTGATCGTCCAGCGAGGGGCCTGCGGCGGAGGCGTACCGCTGATTCCGCCGCAGCAGGTCCATGCAGGCGTTGGCGGTAAGCCGGTAAAGCCAGGTGGAAAAGCGGGCGTCCCCCCGGTAGGCGGGCAGGCCCTGCCAGACGGCCAGAAAGGCCTCCTGCGCCGCCTCCCGGGCGTCCTCCGGATTTCCGCACAGGCGGGTGGTGAGGGCAAAAACCTTTTTCTCATATAGGTGAATCAGCGATTCAAAAGCGGCCTGGTCGCCGCGCCCGGCGGCCTCAATCCAGCGCTGCTCCTGCTCCGCCGGTATGCTGGGCGGTGGTTTCATAACAGTCTCCCGCGCCGGTGGCCGGCGCTTTTCGAAAAATTATTTCAGATCCCGCTGGATTCCCCGGGTGACGGCGTAGACGTCCTCCAGCGTATTCATACGGACAATCTGCTCTTTATAATATCCGGCGTGGGCCACGCCCTTGAGATACCAGCAATACTGCTTCCGGGCCTCCAGCACCGCGATCCGTTCCCCGTGCTGCCGGACGGACAGCTCAATCTGCCGGACAGCGGTGTCGCACCGCTCCTTCAGCGGCGGCAGCGGCGGGACGGGACGCCCCTCCAGCACGGCCTTCGCCTGCTGGAACAGCCAGGGATTGCCGAAGCAGCCCCGGCCGATCATGGCCATGTCGGCCTTTGTGTACCGGAGAATCCGGGCGGCGTCCTCCGGGCGGAAGATATCGCCGTTGGCAATGACCGGCACATGGACGGCTTCCTTCACCGCCCGGATGCAGTTCCAGTCCGCGGCGCCGCCGTACATCTGGGCGCGGGTGCGGCCATGGACCGCCACGGCGGAAACGCCGGCCTGCTCCAGCACCCGGGCAAACTCCACGCAGTTGCAGTGGCCCATATCCCAGCCCCGGCGGAATTTCGCCGTCACCGGAACGGGACATGCCTTTACCACCGCTTCCACAATGCGTCCGGCCTTATCCGGGTCCTTCATCAGGGCGGAGCCGTCGCCGTTGTTGACAATCTTTCCCATGGGACAGCCCATGTTCAGATCCAGCACGTCCGCGCCGGACAGCTCCACGGCGATCTGAGCCGCCTCCGCCATGCACGCCGGGTCGTTGCCGAAAATCTGGACGGCGAAGGGATGCTCCCCGGGAAAGGGCGTCAGCAGCGACCGGGTCTTTTTGTCCTGATAAACCAGGGCCTTGGAGGAGATCAGCTCCGTGACGGTATAACCCGCCCCCAGTTCTGAGCAGATCTGACGGAAGGCGGCATCCGTGACCCCGGCCATGGGAGCCAGCGCCAGTTGGGAGTTGATGGTGACGGAACCGATTTGCATGGGCAGAACCTCGTTTTTTCAGAAGATATATGTTTAGTTTACCACAGGAAGGGAAAAAAAGAAAGGCCGGCCATCTCTTTTGAGACGGCCGGCCGGGAAAATGCGTCTGAGAGCCTCAGCCCTTGCAGACGGGAACAATCCAGCCCTTGGTGTCGGGCAGCTTGCCCCACTGGATGCCGGTGAGGGTGTCGTACAGCTTCTGC
>ERZ808240.4248-NODE-4248-length-12904-cov-4.095961_pt1 | contig 12904 bp, 11 predicted proteins | sample MGYA00521084_ERZ808240 | MGnify/ENA primary metagenome ERZ808240 (study PRJEB31516, sample SAMN03275571) | gut metagenome | biome: mammalia-associated habitat; material: feces | host: Papio cynocephalus | place: Kenya | collected 2012-08-06 ... | reverse complement strand
GATGCCGACGACGGCCACCGCCGCGATCAGCGCTGGTATTCTGCCGATCTTCGGCCGGTTTTCCGTCTCTTCCTGCGATTGCGTCGCCTTCCTTGCTTCTCCCACGTTGCGTCTGCCTCGCCTTCGGTCCGTTTCATCATGCGTGTCGCCGCATGACCATCGTTCCATCTACGGCGGATTTATCCGCGAATGGGCGCCGTGGGCCAGGCCGGCGCACGATACGGACCATCGCCGCAGCACGATTCGGACAAACGACCCAAAAGTTGAGAAAATCGAGGACAAGTGACGCCGCGCCTACAGGGAGATGCCGCAAAGCCGCGCGGCGTCCTTCAGGCAGTATGTGGGCCGTCCCGTGCGCCCGACCACGGTTTTCGCACACAGCAGCGAATTCACGATCGCCTCTTCGGACATGTCCGCGACCGCGGCGAAGCAATCATCCATGGCGTTGTCGTTGAGCCTCGTCACGGCATCGATCATCGGACGACAGTCTTCCCCGGCCCAATGGTCGATGCGGTTGGCCGTGGAAAAGGCAAGGGCGATTTCGCCGCTGCCGTTGCCGATATATCCGCCGCAGCGCGCGATGCCGACGGTGACGCGTTTAGCGAGCCGTTTGAGCTGGCGCGCATCGAGCGGCAGATCTGTGGCGATCACCGAGACGATGCTTCCCCTATCATGCGTGCCTTCGCGCGCGTGCCCCCCGCCCGTACGGCCGTCCGCACGTTTTGGATGTTCCCGCATATTCCCTTGCAGAACTGATGCGATGGTTTTGCCGACAGGTTTTCCGCCGACGCACAGTCGTTCCATGGATCCGAAGTTAGTCATGACGAGGATACCGATGGTGAAGTCGGCGCCGTCAATCGTCAGACGCCGAGAGGCGGAGCCGATGCCTCCTTTTAACCCGAAGCAGGTCATGCCGCTTCCGGCACCGACCGCGCCCTGCCCGAAATCGACGGCGGCGGCGTCAATCGCACGAAACGCATCGTCGACGCCGACCGCAAGGGCGCGGATATCGTTAATCGGCCCGTCATTGCATTCCATCACCACAGGATTGACCGTTCCGGTGGTGTCGCCGATCTGCGGATGCCTGCGAAGCGCCCACTGCGTAAGCGCCGTGAAACAGACGCCAACGGACAACGTGTTCGTCAACACGATCGGCGTCTCCAAGCATCCCAGCTCATCTACTTGAACCAATCCAAGGCTTTTGCCAAAGCCATTCGACACATACACCCCCGCAGGATATTTGCGTTCGAACGCATCCTTGCCGCCGTCGGTCCCCATGCCGCTCGACGAGCCAGGCAGAATGGCGGTGACGCCGGTGAACAAGCCTCCGCCGTCGCTCATGCCGCGGATGTCGGCATGCCCGACCAACACGCCAGGCACATCAGTGATCACGCCCATGGCGACGCTCCCCAATCGCCGGACGGCTCGCTAATGATCTCGCGGATCCTCTCACCGATGCGACGCATGTCGGCGAGCGCCGCATCCCGCAGATCGCCGTATGCGGCCTTATCCCAATTGGCCAGCACGGCCCAAGCCACGGCAACGCCGGTGTCCGCCACGGAAACCAGGCCGACATCGCAACGCACGTCCGATTCCGTGCCGGTTTTATGGCATAGCGCGACACCGGCGTCCTGCGGCCAATGCGCCAACGGATCGACATTGAACGCCCCCGACACCATGGAGGTGTCGGCGTCGGCGGCGAGCCATCGGCGAATCTGCCGGGAAGCGTCCTCGGAAACCAGGTCTCCCCTATGCAGCCGGCACATGTAATCGCATAGCTCGGAAGCGCAGCCACGGGACATGTCATCAGGCAGTCCAACCCCCGAAGGCCGTTCCCAACGCACTTTGTCCAGCAGATTCGACTCGGTATAGCCGAGTTCCTCGCGGGCGAACCGCTGCACGGCGTCAAGTCCGACATGCCCGATCAGGAGATTCGTGGCGTAGTTGTCGGAAAACGCGCCGATAAGCACCCCCAGATCGGCGACCGTCAGCGTGCGCTGGTCAAGCATGTACAGCAATCCGGAGTCTTCCATGGCATCATCCGGCTGTTCATGGTCCCTGTCGATCACGTCGCGCAACGAGATGCGTCCAGCCTCGCTTTGGCGCATCGTCTCGCCGAGCAGAAACAGTTTGCCGATGCTCGCCGTTTTGAGACTGTCGGCGGCATGCGCCGACACCAGCACCTGGTCGTCCGTCCCACTGATCTTGCGGATGTCGATCGACCAGTGGATCCGCTGGTCCAGTTGCATTGCACAGCCCATGATGGCTCTCCTCCCGTCAATGAAGCGCGTGCGATCACGCCAACGGCCCGCAGCCGTTCACGGCAGCACGATGAATCTCTTATACGCGTCATCACTGGCTTCAAGCACACGCAACGCGTTTTTCCACCCGAGCTTGTTGAGGTCGTCCTCGCCCCACCCTCTGTTCCGAAGCTCGTCGAACAGATGCTGGTATTCGCCGACGTTCTCCAGCCCTTTCGGCATCGTGTCAGTGCCATCGAAGTCACCTCCGACGCCGATATGGTCCACGCCTGCGATCTCGCGCGCGTATTCGACATGGTCGGCCACCATGGAAACCGTCACTTCCGGCGCGGGCCCCTGTTCTCCGGCACACGCCCACTCCGCGTACGACCGGGATACGAAACTCGGCACCGCGGTGATCATGATCACGCCATCATTGGCCGCGAGCGCCTCCAACACATCGTCCGGGGCGTTGCGCCGATGCGGGTTGACGCCGAAGCATGATGAGTGGCTGAACATCACCGGCTTGGTGGATGCCGCTATGGTGTCCCGCATGGTTTCGGCGGACACGTGGGAGATGTCGGGGATCATGCCGATGCGGTTCATCTCGGCCACGACCTCACGGCCGCGTTCGTTCAGACCGTGCCATTTGCGTTCGCCCGCCGCCGCGTCCGCGAATTCGTTGGTGTTGTTCCAAGTCAGCGTCATATATCGCACGCCAAGCCGCGCGTATTCGCGCAGCACCGCCAGGTTATCCGCGATCTGATGCCCGCCTTCGATGCCGATCAGCGACGCGATGCGCCCCTCACGCTGTGCCCGCATCACATCGTCGGCGGTGGTGGCGTATGCGAACACATCCGGATACCGCGCGCACATACGGTGCACGAAGTCGATTTGCTCAAGCGTCGCGATCACGGCGTCGCCGCCCGCATAATCGCTGTGCACGTAACCGGACCAGTATTGCGCGAGGTATCCGCCCCGTCGCAGTTTCGGAATATCGGTATGCAAAGTCTGCGGCAATTCCCGATCGATGCCTTCCACACTGTAGCCGCGGTTGTCGCGACTTTCCCATGGCAGATCGTTATGCCCATCGAAAATCGGAATCATTGGACCGGTCATGCTCCTCCTCCGTTCATGCGGTGTGCCCATTGTGCACCTCTTCGTACAAAACCGTGTTACGAACAGAATTCATGAAATATTTCCGTCTATCTATTGGCCATCTATTCGAAACAATCCGGGTTTTAACTTACGCTCCATCACCCCTGGAAAGCGCGAGGAAGGAAGGGCACATCATGAGACTCTCCGGAAGCAGAATGCCGGCTTTGGCAAAACGTATGGTGGCGGTTGTCGCGGCAGGCGCGATGGCGGTGTCGATGGCCGCATGCGGGCATGCGGAAGGCTCGAAAGGCACGGCCAAATCGAACGTCGACACCGGTTCGCTGGTGGTCGACGATTCGTTCGACCTGATCACCATGGATCCTGCGCGCAGCTTCGAGACCAGCACCGTATCCATCCTGCGCGCCGCATACCAGTCGGCGCTGAAGTATGTGGACAACGATATGAGCAAGCCGCAGCCGGAAGTGTGCACATACAAGATTTCCGACGACAACAAAGTCGTGACGCTCACCTTGAACGGCGACCATTATTTCGCGGACGGCAACAAGGTAACCGTCGACGACATCGTGTATTCCTACCAGCGCGTGCAAGGCATCCAAGGCAATCCGTCGTTCTACCTGGATGGCGTGACCGTGGCCAAGGTGGACGACAAGTCGCTGACGCTGACTTCCAAAGACCCCAATCCGGCGATCCCCTACATTCTGCCGAGCGTCAATCTCGGCATCGTCGAAAAGTCCGTCGTGGAAAAGCACGGCGGCACGTTGGACACCAAGGACGGCGCGGAACAGTACCTGAACCAGCATTCAGCCGGCTCCGGCCCATACCAGTTCGATACCGTGTCCATGGACTCCAAGGTGACGCTCAAGCGCAACGACAAGTTCAAGGGCGACAAACCACGGTACGACAAGATCATCGTGAACAACGTGGACGCTTCCACCCAGTTGACTAACCTCAAGGCCGGCACCACGGACATCGCCATGAGTCTCAACTCCGATGAGGCCGCCAAACTCACCAAGGACGAGGCGAACGTCAGCTCAGGGCCGTCCGGATCGACCACGTTCCTATGGTTCAACGCCGACAGCCAGTACGGCAAGATCGCCTCGAACGTGGACTTCGTCAACGCCATCCGCCACGCCCTCAACTACGACAAGTACGTGAAGGTCTATGGCGCGGGCTCCGAACAGGCCTACGGCGTGGTGCCGAATTCCTTCCTCGGCGCGCTGAAAGGATCCGACGACAACAAGTACGACATGAAGGAAGCCAAGAAACTGCTCGCCAAGTCCGGCTACAACGGCGAGGAAATCGAGTTCCTATACTCGTCCGACGACGACGATGCTACACAGATCGCCCAGCTGTTCCAAGCCGACATGAAAGCGCTGGGCGTCACCGTCAAGCTCACCGGACAACCGACCACCACGCGTCTCGACACCTTCCGTTCCGGCAAATTCCAAGCCGGCCTGAGCACGTGGGGCGCCGACTATCCCGACCCGTCCGACTACTTCGTGTTCACCCCGGACGAGAACATCGCCAAGCGCGCCGGATGGTACACCACCGAGGGAGCCAAAAGCTCGAACGGCTGGAACGGCTCCGAATCCGCAGACAAGATCACGGACCTGGTCAAGGCCGCGCAAACGGCCAGCGGCGAACAGGACCGCGATAAGGCCTGGCAGAATCTGCAGACCGCGCTCAACGAAGGCAGCCCGTTCATCCCGCTGGTCGTGCAGGGCGCGAACATCGCCTCCTCGCCGTCCATCACCGACGCGAAATACGATCTGCTGAACAACATCGACTACACGACCCTGCTGTAGTCCAACGGCAATCGCGCATCAGCAATCGCCACCCATCGCGGTCGCGGCACCCAGCCCCAAAGCTCTGCTGCGACCGCATGCTGGCAGCAAACAATAGGGAAGAACCTACCATGACCAGTACCGCAACAGTGGCGGACACCGCCACAACGCAGGAACTGCAGCGGGACTCCGACAAAAAAACCGGTCTTCTGCAAACCTTCCGTCTACGTTTCCCGCTTGCCGCGTATATTTGCAAGCGATTCATCATCAGCGTCTTCCTGGTGTTCGGAGTCACGCTCGTCACGTTCATCCTGACGAATCTCGTGCCGGCCAATCCGGTCAACGCGATTCTCGGCGAACAGGAAGCCAATGATCCGCAGGCCGTGGCGCGCATGGAGGCCAAACTCGGTCTCGACAAGCCGCTATGGGAACAATACTGGCTGTATCTGGTCCGTCTGGTGCATGGCGATCTCGGCACGTCGTTCCTCACGAAACAACCCGTTATGGACGATCTGAAACGCGTGCTGCCGGCCACGCTCGAACTGGGCGGCTTCGTGTTCATCATCACGATCCTGCTGGGCGTCCTGCTGGGCTTGTATTCGGCGCTCAAGCATCGTCGTTTCGCCGACCAGCTGCTCCGCGTGCTCTCGCTCGGTGGCGTTTCAGTGCCGACATTCTGGCTCGGCGCGCTCGCCTACTATTGGCTGTTCTACGAGTTGGGCCTGTTCCCCGGCTCCGGCCGTCTCGATTCACGGCTGACGCCTCCCCCGACCGTGACGGGCATGTACACCATCGACGCGCTGATCGCCGGCGATTTCGCCACGTTCGGCAATGCGGTATGGCATCTGTGCCTGCCGTCATTGGTGTTGGCCACCGCCTGCCTGAGCTCGCTGATGCGATTCGTTCGCTCTTCCGTATTGGAATCCATGAACCAGGATTACGTACTGGCCGCCAAAGCCAAGGGACTGCCCGCGCATAAGGTGGTTTTCGGCTATATTCTGCGCGGTGCGGCAGTGCCGATCCTAAATCGTACCGGCCTGCTGTTCGCCGGCCTGATCACCGGTTCGGTACTGACCGAATCCATCTTCGCATGGAACGGCCTCGGCCAATACGCGTTCAAAGCCACCATGGCCTTGGATCTCAATGGCATTCTTGGCGTCGGCATCGTCATCGGCGTCATCTACATCTTCGTCAATTTCATCGTCGACATCATCACCGGTCTCGTTGACCAGAGAGTGAGCCTCCAATGAGCAGTGCATCACGAACGGCAATGCCGGACCCGACGACGGCCACAACCAGGAATGGCACGTCCACGAACGCCGATAAGACACCGGAAGTGCCCGACAAAGTTGTCCGCAAGATGACGAAAAGGCGTCTGTGGCTTCCCGAGGCGCTCCGCACCCCGCTGGCCATCATCGGCATGGTCGTGCTCGCATTGTGGGCGTTGATCATCATCTTCGCTCCGCTGCTCGAGCCGTACGATCCGCTGGACCAATCGGGAGCGCGTCTGGCCGCGCCGAGCGCGGAACATTGGTTCGGCACGGATACGCTCGGACGAGACATCTTCTCCCGTGTCATTTCCGCTTCCCGCGTTTCCATCCCGTCTTCGATCGTGCTGGTGATCTGCTCGTCGGTGATCGGCTCGCTGATCGGCGCCATGGCCGGCTATTTCGGCGGCAAGGTGGACGAGATCTTCATGCGTCTGACCGATCTTGTGTTCGCTTTCCCGTCCACGATTCTGGCGATGGTGATTTCCGCGGCGCTCGGTCCGAGCATACAAAACGCGATACTCGCCGTGGTGCTGGTCAGCTGGCCGACTTACGCACGGCTGGTGCGTTCGCTGGTGCTCGGCTTCCGGAATTCCGAATTCGTGGTCGTCGGCCGTCTGCTTGGCCGTTCCGGGTTCGAATCGTTGTTCCACGACATTCTGCCGAACATTCTGCCGCATATCTTCGTACTGATGTTCGTCGATCTGGGTGATTGCCTGCTGACGCTTTCCGGCCTGAGCTTCCTCGGCTTGGGCGCCACCCCGCCGATGGCCGAATGGGGTCAGATGGTTTCTGAAGGCGTCACCCGCATGACGTCCTGGTGGCTGGCGTTCTTCCCTGGACTGGCCATCTTCACCGTGGTTATCGCGGAAAACTTCATCGGCGACGCCGTACGCGACTGGTTCGACCGCAGTTACGTTGCCGGCTCCTCGGAAGGAAAGTGACATGGACTCCTCCATTCCCAATATGCTGTTTCAATCGCAGGGCGATCCGGTGGGCATCACCATACGCGGCCTGACATTGGACTTGTTCGGCAAAAAACTGCTCGACCATGTCGATCTGGACATCATGCCGGGCAAGATCAACGGGCTTGCGGGCGAATCCGGTTCCGGAAAATCATTGACCAGCATGACTGTGCTCGGCCTGCCGCCGGAGGGGGCGAACATCACCGGCTCCATTCTCTACGACGGCAAAACCGAACTGCTGGGCATGAAGGAGCGCGAACGCAACACCTACCGCGGCCGGCGCATCTCGATGGTGTTTCAGGACCCCACGAGCAGCATGCATCCGATGCTGACCATCGAAAAACAACTGACGGACGGCATGCGGTACCATCTGCATCTGAACCGCAGGCAAACACGCGAGCGGGCGATCGAACTGCTGAAACTGGTGCAAGTGCCCGATCCGGAAGGCGCGCTGGGCCGTTTCCCTCACCAGTTCTCCGGTGGACAGCTGCAACGCATCGCCATCGCCATGGCCTTGAGTTGCGATTCGCGCGTGCTTATTGCCGACGAACCGACCACGGCATTGGACGTGACCGTGCAGGCGGGCATTCTGCATCTGCTGAAACGTCTCAACGAACAACTGGGATTGACGATCGTGCTCGTCACTCATGATCTGGGTGTGATGAGCGCGTTGGCGGACACCATCGCGGTGATGCGCAAAGGCCAGATCGTGGAGGTCGGCGACCGGTATGACATCATCAACCATCCACGACACCCCTACACCATTGATCTCATCAACTCGTTGCCCACGAAGATCGAGGAGCGTATGAGGAACGGAGGCGAGGCGCGATGAGCGCGTCAAACGAGACCAGCCGGCACCAGCCCCCCGCCCTGGCACCGGTGAAAGCGGTTGATTTCCAAACAGCGGCGGAGATACGCTCCGGCCTGAAGCTACGGGACGTGCACGTCACCTACCATGTCGGAAGCCGACCGGTGCATGCCGTGCGAGGTGTGGACCTCACAGTCCGCCCCGGCGAAGTGGTCGGCTTGGTGGGCGAGTCGGGTTGCGGCAAATCCACATTGGCCAAAGTCATCTGCGGACTCGTGGAACCGTCCTCCGGAAGCGTCGTGTACGACGATATGCCGATCACGCCGATGCGATTCCGCCGCCGTCCGGTGGAGCTGCGCCGTATCCAGATGGTGTTCCAGAATCCGTACGCCTCGCTGAATCCTCGCCGCAGCATCCGTTCCCAGATCGAGGAGGCGCGCGCCATCAGCCCCGTCGAGGTGCCCAGCGTTGAAGAACTGTTGGGCATGGTGGAATTGGACGCTTCCGATGCGGACAAGCTGCCGCATCAGTTCTCCGGCGGCCAACGCCAGCGCATCGCCATCGCCCGCGCCATGGCAACGTCACCGACGCTGCTGATCGGCGATGAGCCGATCGCCTCCCTGGACGCATCGCTGCAGGCGAAGACGGCGTTGCTGATGAAGGACGCCGCCGCACGCACCAACGCGTCCCTGCTGTTCATCAGCCATGACCTTTCGGTGGTGCGTCTCATCGCCACCCGCATCGTGGTAATGAACAAAGGCAGAATCGTGGAGGAAGGTCCCACCGAAGACATCTGGAACCATCCGCAGGAAGAGTACACCAAGAATCTGCTGGGAGCCATCCCGCTTCCGGACGGACTCGGACATTTGCCCGCATTCGCCGGGGAGATCTGATCACATGCCGGCACATCCGCTCACTCACATCGAACTCCAGCAACTGCTGGATCACACGCTTGCCGAATACGGCGTGCCCGGAGCCGCGACAGGCGTGGTGCGCGTGCACGATGACGGGACGCTGGACACGGATTGCGTATGGTCCGGAATCACCAGCCAGACCACAGGCTATCCGGTGATCGCCGATACGTTGTTCCAAATCGGTTCGATTTCCAAGATCTTCACCACCATGCTGGCGATGCAACTCATTGACGAAGGCCATCTGGGCCTCGATACGCGCGTGCGTGAGATTCTGCCGGAATTCCAGGTTCGCGGAGCGCCCGACGTCACGCAAGGGTGCACCGTCCGACACCTGATGTGCCATGTCAGCGGTATCGAAGGCGACGCTTTCCCCGACGATCTCGGCCGTGGAGACGATTGCGTCGACGCCTACGTGCGCTATATCGGCACATTCCCCGCGCGTTCGGCGTTGGATGGGCCGCTGAGCTACTCCAATGGCGCTTTCGTGGTGTTGGGACGCATCGTCGAGGTGCTGCGCGGCATGACTTGGGACGAGGCGATCCGCAAGTATATCGCGCAACCAGCAGGTTTCGCCCATACCTGGACGTTGCCGGAGGATGTCCTGCGGTTCTCGTCCGCACTGGGCCATAACCGTGCAGTCGCAACCGACCAGCGAACGTTCCCCGCGCCGGTCGCGCCAAGCAGCGTATGGAATCTGCCGCGTTCGAGCGGCCCCTGCGGCCAGGTTTCCGCTTCGATCGGCGATCTGATGGGGTTCGTTTCGGTATTCCTACGCGGCGGCGTCGCACCGAACGGCGTGCGATTGCTGTCGGAACGTTCCGTGGAACTGATGACGAGCGAACAGGTCAGTCTGCGCGACCAGGGCATCACGAATATCGGCTGGGCGCTCGGCTGGCAATTGCCGAATTGGGGCACGGAACCGGCTTTCGGGCACGGAGGCGCCACGGAAGGGCAACGTGCCAACGTTGTGGTCTTCCCGAATCGCAGGTTCGCCATCATCACGTTGACAAACGCGGATGCAGGCACGCAAATGTCCGCGCATATCGCACGGGCGGTGGCTCGACGGGAAGCGGGAATCGCGCCACCGCCCAAGATCGTCGTCAACGACGATCCGATGACACCCCGGGAAATCATGGACTTCACAGGCACGTACGCGCGCGAAGGAGAAGAGTACCACGTGATTGCAGGCGGACCGACCGGCCTGTCGATGACGATTGAACCCGACGACGACGACGGACCGATGGGCGTGCGGCTGACGTTGCCGCTGCATCATACGGAACAGGGGTTTTACGCGGTGCAACGGCCCGATCAGCGCGAACCCACGGAAATCGCGTTCCTGCACGTACCGGTTTCGTCATACGCGCCATTCGGCTTGTATGTGGCGCAGGAGCACCGCATCACGCCAAAAGTGGAATAGCGGCGGCACGCATGGGAAGCCGCCGCGTCACCGCCGGTCCAACACCAGTTGCGCGAAACGTTCCGTAAACCGTCGGGATGTTTCCGCATTCTCCCGCGCATGCGCTTCGGCGACGGCGAGCACATCCCGCCACGCAAAGCCATCCTCCTCACATTCCGCCCGAGTATCGGAATCCCATCGTCTGATATCGTCGCACGCGACTTCCGGATGGAACTGCAATCCCCATTGGCAATCTCCAAGACGGAATCCCTGCACCGGCGTATGTTCGGAACAGGCAAGACGAACCGCGCCTTCCGGCAGCTCCGTAATATGATCCTGATGGTTTTCCGCCATCCAAAACGACTGCGGCAATACGGAGAACAGCGGGTCATCAGCAGCTTCGGGCAGCAAGGAAAGCACCGTCATGCCACGCTCCGGCAAGTAAACGCGACGCTCCACGCGACCGCCCGCCGCATAGGCAAGCAGCTGACCACCCAAGCATATGCCTAGGAACGGCAGATGCCTATCAGCCGCCTCTCGTGTCAGCTCGCGAGTCGCCGGCAACCAAGGATACGCCTCATCCTGATTGGGCAAGGGCGCGCCGCCCAACACCATCATGCCCGCATACCCATCCAACGATTCCGGCAATCCGTCACCACCGAAACGCAAATCGTACGGCAATCCATCCCGCTCGAACCATGTTCCCATCCGCCGCAACGACGCCGTCGCCGAATGTCCGACCACCAATAATCTCGTTCGCGTCACCCTTGGTTCCTCGATTCCAATCGCGAATCCGTGCTCTTCCGCACGAAACCCATTGAGGCAACGCACGGCATGCCACGCGGCACCATGATCGCGCAGCGACCACCAGCACAGCTGGTAGTACGACCATCATGAGCCGCCCATGTTACACAACCGCCGCGGACCGGAAATAATGCCGTCATCTTCGCATTTTGCCATTTTCATAACCGTGATATCGATGGAATCACAATATTCATCCAACACATCCGGAACGCCAACACAACACGGAAAAGAGCAGCCATGACCACCACAGCCACGAAAACAATCCCACCAACACCGACGCAAGCACCGTCACAGCCACCGATGCCCATTTCCAGCACCGTCACAACCGTCCCCCGCTCCGGCATCCGCGACGTGTTCGACCGCGCGCTCGCCGCCGACGACGTGATCTCGCTCTGCGTCGGGGAGCCAGGGCACACCGCGGCGCCGCATATCGTGCAGGCCGCGGTGCAAGCCGCGCGCGACGGCAAGACCAAGTACAGCAACATCAACGGTATTCCCGCATTCCGCGAGGCCGCGGCAGATTACACACGGCGTGTGAAACACCTTGATTACGATCCTCGCACCGAGATCCAGGCCGTCGACGGCGGCACCATCGGCCTGTTCCTGGCCATCAGCACCGTCGTGGCGCCAGGCGACGAAGTGATCATTCCCTCACCGTATTTCACGTCCTACACGGCTTCCGTCATCATGTGCGGCGGCAAACCCGTCCCCGTGGCGTTGAAGCCGGAGCACGGCATGCACCTGCATGCTGCGGACATCGAGGCGGCCGTCACCGACCGCACCCGGGCCATCATCATCAACTCCCCCGGCAATCCGAGTGGTGCCGTCACCACCGCCGAAGAGCTGGCCGGCATCGCGGAAATCTGCGTCGAACACAACATCTGGGCGATTTCCGACGAGGTCTATCATACGATCGTCTACAACGCGGCGCCAGGCGAGGCGGCACCGTCCATCGCGGCGGCACCAGGCATGAAGGAACGCACGATCATCGTGGACAGCCTGTCCAAAACGTATGCCATGACCGGCTGGCGCATCGGATACCTGCTGGCACCGGCGCAAGTGATCGAACAGACCGGCAAGATCGCGGAGAATCTGCATTCCTCCGTCAATTCGCTGTCGCAATACGCAGGCATCGCCGCCATGACCGGCCCGCAGGAGATGGTGGAGCGGATGCGACAGGAGTATGTGGCCAAACGGCAGATCGTCGTCGATGAGCTCGCCGGCAGTCCCGTTCTGAAGCTGGTGGAGCCGGAAGGCGCGTTCTACGCGTTCGTGGACGTGCGTGGCACCGGCCTGGATTCCGACGATTTCTCCCGCAGGCTGCTTGACGAGCGACGTGTCGCCGTGGTGCCTGGCGAGGCGTTCGGTGAGGAAGGCCGGGGCTTCGTGCGATTGTCGTACGCAGGCGACGCGGGCGAGCTGCGCGAAGGACTGCGTCGGCTCCGCGCATTCGCGGAGAAACAAATATGAACACGCCCATCCAAGGAAGGAAACCTTGGGTGGGCGAGAAGGGAAGGGGAAAGAGAGGAATCAGGAAACGCTTACTTGGCGGCCTCCTTCTTCTTGCCGTCAGCGGACTTGCCGCCGCTCTTCGGCATGACCCAGA
>ERZ808240.4246-NODE-4246-length-12910-cov-9.765928_pt1 | contig 12910 bp, 8 predicted proteins | sample MGYA00521084_ERZ808240 | MGnify/ENA primary metagenome ERZ808240 (study PRJEB31516, sample SAMN03275571) | gut metagenome | biome: mammalia-associated habitat; material: feces | host: Papio cynocephalus | place: Kenya | collected 2012-08-06 ... | reverse complement strand
GAAAGAGTAATAGACTTGAGAGAAGTACAACCAGAAAAAGCTCCCTCCGCAATTATATCAGGCATTTCATCAGCCCTAAAGGAAGTAAGATTCGTACAACCAGAAAAAGCGCGGATTCCAATAGATCCTATAGATGGTATATAGACAGAGGTTAATCCCGTACATCCAGAGAATGCACCAGTCTTAATAGTTCTTACAACAGCAGGATGTTCATGATAACTATAAAATTTTATAACCCCTAAATTTGTACAACCTGCAAAAGCATTTTCACCAATATCAAGATTAACTCCGCCTTTAAGGCATATGCTATTTATTTTTGTATAGTTAGCAAAAGCGCCTTTGGCCACCGCACTTATATCATCATCTTCCGAAATACGTAATTCACTCTTAAACCCATAATTTGGCCCTACGATAACTTGACCCTTAACTATACATCCATCTATTGCTTGTCCTCTCAAAGATGACATACACAATATCCCTACCAATAAAATAAATAATCGGTTAAGATATAAGTTATTCAATATATTAACTTTTCGCTTCATATCAAAATTATTCGTTTTTGTATTTATTCAAATAAATATTAGAAGGCTTGTGCTCTGATTACCAGATCTCCAGAAATTCCTTCTTTAGAAGGACCCAACACAAAAGAAGTATGAATGTTCTCATTTAAGCTATACCTCACGTTATTAATATCAAGATAAACATAACCTAAAGAAGGAAATCCCAATAAGAGTACTATTAACATTAAAGCATGATATATGCTTATTGATTTCCTATTATTCATATTTTACTTAGGAATTTATTCATTAATAATTATAGGACTTACAGTTTTCGACTTGCGAAATAGCGTGTTGCCCCAAACATGTTTACTACAATTCTCAAGAAGTTTCTTTTGCACATCTTGCCATGGCTTACTGCAATATGGTGAGAGCGTAATTGACGAAATCAGTTGAGTATAATTATCAAGCGGAGCCATATAAGTTTTTTCCTTCTTAGGCTTCGTGACACTCAGAATGCGCACTTCTCGCTCGTAGCTAAATGCTTGACGCTTAATGAGAAAAGGAAGCAACAATTTTTCCATTTGCCTTGGATTAATCTCGAGTAACGAAGAAGAGTTGGCCTCAGCAGATTCTTTGTAAATCTTTTGATACTTTTCAACCAAATGCTTGACAGCTTTGCCCACATCTTGCTGGTTGTAATAGTTTACAAAACCCACATAGAAGTCTTCGTTTGAATCGGAAAGAGCTTGCATCAACCTTGAAAAATCAAATTTTACCAACACAATCGGGCCATTCTGTGGATTATCGTAGACCTTCCATTGCGCCTCTGCATTATATCCGGTTGTAAAACAAGTGCCATAAACATGCTTTTGCAATGGATGGCAAAATACTTCACCCGTAGCCTTATCTTTCATATTGATACGAAACATCCTATGTTCATAAGGATCATTCCAGGTACCGATATCACGCATGAATAGTCCTTCATTTTCGCATTCACTTTTTGTCTGATTCTCATCATTCGATTCGGTTTGATCAAAATGCAAAAGCGAAAATAAAGGCATATAACGGTAAAGATAGAAGGGATTCTCCTTCTCTTCACCTTCATGGCATAAGGAACTATAAAGCTGCTCTAAATCCTCAATCGGAGTCAATGATGACGCTGAGCAATCTTCGCACTCTTTGTTTAAATGTAAGAAATGTAACATAATATATTCCGTTTCTTTAGTTGTTGCATGAATAACTTATGGATATCACTTTTCGCAAGTAGTTGTTTCTATCCCTGCAAACTTTTGTAGTAGCCCTTTGAATATCGCTTTTCTACTATTCCAAAATGCATTACTATCATTTATATCGGGCGAAGCATCAAGAGGAATAAAGTTATTCTCCTTCCATTGCTTTACGTCCTCATTGTCTTTCCGATTAAGCCAATCAGAGAGAGCCGTGGCATTCTTAGACCGATTCACACTTGCATTGAGCAGTTGCAAATTAGGCACAGCATCAAACGAACTTTCATCTATTTTCTGAGCCTTGCTCTGAACTCTTGAGTGAATATGGTCAACATCATACTTTCTACTACGATCTATAACTTTTCCGCCCAATATGTAAAGGATATTAAGCAAAGCATATGCTTCGTTCTTTCGGGTAGTCATCAATTTGTCAATATCTGCTTCAGTAATCCTTAATTTGTCTATTTCTTTTGCAAGGCTTTCAAAGGGAAATGACTTGCCATTATTTTGGATAATAGTACGCATCTTATTGAGTGTCTCATCTGATTGACTCGCAAATACATTTTTCAATATTGCACAAAACACAAACTGCCGAAATGCCTTAAACGATTCCTTATTAGTAGTATCATTAAAAGTCGTATTTTGCAATTTGTTTTTGAAAATGAAGTAAGCAATAAGCATAACAGCCAACTGGGTGGTAAGACCTTTGTCTGTCAGTCCGAAATCAGCAACTATACTGAAAGCTTTGACTATACTATCAGCTATATCATTACGTTGTCGATAGACTTTCTGGCTTACTCCTGCCTCCTTAAATGTGGCCACTTTCATTTTCAGAGAACTATCACAAAGAAGTAAAAATGACTTTAGCACCCAATCTTTATCTTTCTTAATAGTAAAACCTTTGTCTGCGACGCGATTAACAATGTCATTTACAAAATCACGTGCATTATTTCCATTATCTCCAGCCCATTCCGTTGTGAGCGAAGAAAGCAGTAAATCACCCTTCGTTAGCGGACTTCCACCACTATTCGTACGAACAAATATATCAAGTACACGATCGATTTCGTCGTAGCCTGCAATATTATAATAGTTAAGATCGGTCCGCTTATAAAGATTTTCAAGTTTTTCAATTGTGTCAATGGCAAAATCATTTTCTGAGACTTCATGATGTCTTTCGCAAGCACCACGTTTGAAGTCAACAGCCACAACTTCGCTCACAGACATCCAACGTTGGCCATGCTTTTCCCGTTTATTCAGTTCTTTTTCTGTTAAAAATTTAAAGTCATACTTCATTCCATTTCTTGCATCAGATTTTGCTCCTTGGTCAAGACGCAGATGCAACTTTTTTCCATCATATGAACCACACAAAGCAATATAAAGGCTTGTTAGACGCTGTTGGCCATCAATAACAACCTTAATAGGACGGTTGCCATAATCATTACTTTTCTGAGCTGCTGTCAAAAGGCTATTAATACTTTTTCCTTTTTCATATTCAGGTTCCAGAAACTTATAGAAATCTAAATTTTGTTGGCCTATATTACGAATTTCCCAAAACATCATAGTGTTAATTGGGTAATCCTGCATAAGGCTATCAAACAAGGCTTCTATCTGTTGAGGTTTCCACGTATAATCACGCTGTAAGGCAGGAAGCAAATAATCATGCTGTAAATTTCGCAGAATCTCTTGCAAAGGTATAGAGGATGCATTCATGATATAGAGTTGTTTGAAAATTAAAAATATTGCGCTTGCAAATATATAGCATTCTCCCCACTTTTCTCTTGTCCTTTTTTTCCTATTTCAAAATGGTTCTTATTATCTATTTAATTTGTTTAATTTTGCAGCAGAAATAGTATAAGGATTTGTGCTAAGGAATATTTATTAATAGGAAAGCATATGCAAGAAGAATTACTGAAAGAAGTGAGGCACATCACGGGATTGAAGATGGACCGACATCGCGATTTCGTAGCGCTGAGCGAGCTTATTTTTAAGAAGACGCATGAGACGATAAGCCCTACTACGCTGAAGCGGCTTTGGGGCGTTGTCACAGATCAGCAGTGCAACCCGAGTATGCATACGCTGAACCTTATAGCTGAGGCGATTAACTATAAGAGCTACAAACTCTTTTGTAAGCGATGCGAGCGACGTGCACGTGCTGAGGGGAATTCGAGTGAACTGTTTTTTGGCACGGGATGCTATGCTGAAGATTTAGACGAAGGCGACGAAATTACTGTAAGTTGGTTGCCCGATCGAGAGTGTGTGTTTCGCTATTTAGGTGACAAACGATTCAAGGTGATAGAGAACCGAAATTCTAAACTCGATGTAGGCGATATGTTCTCATGTGATGCTTTTATCGAAAATGAAGTGCTTAGTCTGTATAAGCTCTCGCATGGTGGAAAAGATAATCTTTGTTATCGCGCAGGACTGAATAAGGGCATCAAATTCAGCATAAAGGATAAAAATAACGACAATTCTGAGAGCAACGCGCAAGAAAATGGGGGGGGTAAAATAGCTTATTTACGTATCAAGACTTTACCGCCAGTATGCATAGCGGCTTGCACATTTTTTTACGAAAATTATCCCCTCTCTACTGCTGGAAAGAAGCTGTAGAGAGGGAATAGGTGATAATGGGGATTCTATGAACCTCTTCGTTAAGCCCTATGGAGCAGAGTCAAATTTGCTTGAAATCTGTCAGGGTGATAAAAGGAAGCAACGAAACAGCAAGTCCAAGAAGCGAGCAATGATTAATTGCCGTCTCTTGGACTTGTTCTTTTTTTAGGGATAGAATTGTTGCATTATCGTATAAACATGCTCATATAAAAGGGAAGATACAATGTGCCATCTTCACGTTCAACATTGTTACCACTCATGACGATTCTACGGTATATCTTATCGGCAAACATACTTTGAGCCATATCGAGTGAAGGATGCTTTTTGTAATCTTTACCCGACTTTACTTCTATAATAGATATTTTATTACCTTCTGGAAATACAAAGTCAAGTTCATGTTTACTCTTTCTGTCGTAATAGTTCAACGATATGCCATGCTTAACCAACTCTCCTGCTACATAGTTTTCAGCAATAGCACCCTCGTTTACAAATATATCACCAGTCAACACTTTGGCTTGTATATTGTTGAGCATCATTGCACACATCAGCCCGCTGTCGACAAAGAATAATTTATACAGTCTTAGATTTTCATGACTCGGGAATGGCAGTTCAAATGCCCCCACATTGAAGGAATAGTATGCCATACCCGCATCTACTATCCACTGGGTTGGAGCTCCATATTTACGAAGCGATGCATTTTTCTCTATTGATGCGAGAACAAAGCGTTTATCTTGTTTGCTTAATTGCCCGGGTATAGCATCAAATATGGATTTCACCAATAGCTTGTCTTTTCCAGCATATTTAGAAATATCGTTGCGATAGCCTGTAAGGATATCCTTTTGATTGGTAATAGTTTTGTTAAAATCTTCATTGGATAAGTAGGTCGCCACAACTTCTGGCATACCTCCCACAATCAAGTACTGTCTATATCGCTCCATTATCTGCTGATGAAGGAAATCGGGAACTGGACACAGATTGGTATAACAATTTCTCAACATTTCAATCACCTCTTCGCCAATATTGCAAGCCCATAGAAACTCCTCAAAATCAAGTGGGTACATACATAGTTCATGCTCAAATCCCACGGGATATGATGACACATCCTTATAGTTAATGCCTAACAGCGATCCCGATTCAATGTAATCATATTGTCCGTCTTCCACTAAGAACTTTATGGCAGTTCTTGCATTAGGACAAGATTGTATCTCATCGAAAAATATCAAGGTCTTGCCTGGCTCCAATGGTCCATACCCCATAACGGAAAGGTTTATAAGAATACTACGGGCATCAAGATTTCCATCAAACGCCTGTTTTGCCAAAGGCATCTGCTCGAAATTTATCTCAATGAAATTCTTATAATTTTCCTTTGCAAATTGTCGCACAATGGTGGTCTTTCCTACTTGTCGTGCTCCTTTTATAAGGAGAGCCTTATTTGTAGCCTCTTTCTTCCACTTTGTTAACTCTCTGATAATCTTACGTTTAAGCATTGTTATTGCAACTTTTTTCCAATGTTTTGTAGGCAAAGTTACAACTTTTTGCCAGGTAATTTGACTTGTAGTTGCAACTTTTTGCCAGGTTTTTGAGCCCGAAGTTGCAACTTTTTGCCAGCAAAATAACGCAAAGCACCAAGTGTCTGGGTATTATTCGAAGCCGCGAGACGCGTCGCTCACGGAACTAATTAAAATCCAATCAGCTAAATAAACTTCAATCAGCTTATTAAACTTCAGTCAACTATTTAAGCTTCAGTCAACTATAGTCCGAGATACATTTATCACTTCCCCTTCAATATCCGCTTGATGTCGTTGAGCTTGTTAAGGGCTTCGAGGGGGGTGAGATTGTTGACGTCAAGATGGAGGAGTTCGTCGCGGATTTGACTCAGTACGGGGTCGTCGAGCTGGAAGAAGCTCAGCTGCATGCCTTCTTCAGTGGTCTGCGTGTTGCTCTCGGCGTGAGGCACGCTTGTGCCTGCCTGTGCGCCCGCCTTTTCGAGGTCGGCGAGGATCTGCTCGGCACGCTTCACGATGCTCTGAGGCATACCTGCGATGCGTGCCACGTGGATACCGAAGGAGTGCTCGCTACCCCCGCGCTGAAGCTTGCGAAGGAAGACTACGCGGCCGTCGACCTCACGCACCGATACGTTCCAATTCTTGATGCGGGGGAAGAGTTTCTCCATCTCGTTGAGTTCGTGGTAGTGTGTGGCGAAAAGCGTGCGTGCGTGCGCCTTCGGATTCTCGTGGATATACTCTACGATGGCCCAGGCGATGGATATGCCGTCGTAGGTGGAAGTGCCGCGGCCAAGTTCGTCGAAGAGCACGAGAGAGCGCTCCGTGAGATTGTTCATGATATTGGAGGCTTCGCTCATCTCTACCATGAAGGTACTTTCGCCCACGGAGATGTTGTCGCTCGCGCCTACGCGGGTGAAGATTTTGTCGACCATGCCTACGTGGGCTGATTCTGCTGGGACGAACGAACCCATCTGTGCCATGAGCGTGATGAGTGCGGTCTGACGAAGCAAGGCACTCTTACCCGCCATATTGGGACCGGTCACGATGATGATCTGCTGCTGTTTGGTGTCGAGTTCTACGCTGTTGGCCACGTATTCCTCGCCCGGCGGCATGAGTGTCTCGATCACGGGGTGACGGCCTTCGCGGATGTCGAGCGTAAGACTTTCGTCTACTACGGGACGCACGTAGTGCCTCTCGCGTGCCACATGGGCAAGGCTCTGCAGGCAGTCGAGGTGGCTCAGCGCCATGGCGTCCTTCTGCAGCGGCGACACATAGTGGCTCACCTCCTGCACGAGTTCGGCAAAGAGGCGCATTTCGAGGTCGAGAATGCGATCTTCTGCTCCAAGTATTTTGTCTTCATATTCCTTGAGTTCCTGCGTGATGTAGCGCTCGGCTTGTGCAAGGGTCTGCTTGCGAATCCACGTCTGGGGCACACGATCCTTATACGTGTTGCGCACCTCTATGTAGTAGCCGAACACGTTGTTGAACCCAATCTTCAGGCTCGGTATGCCCGTCAAGTCGCTCTCGCGCTGCTGAATCTTCTGTAGGAAATCCTTGCTCGAAGAGGAAATTTGTCGCAATTCGTCGAGTTCAGCACTGACACCACTGGCTATCACACCGCCCTTATTGACAAGCAATGGGGGCTCGGGAGTGAGCGTAGACTTGATGCGGTCGCGAAGCGGGGTGAGCGCATCGAGCTGTTCGCCCACATGGTGGATGGCTTCGCAACCCTCAGCATGCGTACAAGCATACTTCAGCAAGGCTGTACTTTCGAGCGCAGCGCGCAGTTGCTGGAGTTCGCGCGGATTGACTCTGCCTACGGCAACACGGCTCACTATGCGCTCCATATCGCCTATTTTGGGCAGTTCCATCTCGCAAAGTTCGCGGAAGTCGGGATGCTTGAAGAAGTGTTCCACACCGTCCTGTCGGCTCTCAATCTGCGCCACCGATCGTAGGGGGAAAATGATCCAGCGGTGGAGCTGGCGGGCACCCATCGGCGTGAGCGTACGGTCGAGCACTTGGAGAAGCGAAGTGCCACCCTCATTCATGGGCTGCACGAGTTCGAGGTTGCGCGTAGTGAAGCGGTCAAGGCGCACGTAGCTATCCTCTTCGATGCGTCGCAGGGCGGTGATATGCGCAGTCTGCGTGTGTTGCGTCATTTCGAGGTAGCAGAGGATGGCACCTGCTGCCACTACGCCGTCCTTCAAGTGGTCTACGCCGAATCCCTTGAGGTTGCGCACTTGGAAGTGTTTCGTCAGTCGTTCATGAGCGGTCTGTGGGGTGAATGCCCAGTCGTCGAGGTCGAAGATGAAGTTTTTTGTGCCATAAAGTCCCTCAAATCGACCGCGCATGCCATGCTGCACGAGGATCTCTTTGGGTGCAAATCCCGCCAAGAGCTTGTCGACATACTCCGTCGTGCCCTCTGCCACGAGGAATTCTCCCGTAGAGATATCGAGGAAAGAGATGCCCACGGCTGTCGCGCCGAAGTGTACGGCAGCGAGGAAGTTGTTCTCGCGAGCATTGAGCACATTGTCGGTCATGGCCACACCCGGAGTGACGAGTTCGGTAATGCCTCGCTTCACCAGTTTTTTCGCCAATTTCGGGTCTTCCAATTGGTCGCAGATGGCCACACGGTAGCCGGCACGGATGAGTCGGGGCAGATACGTGTCGAGCGCATGGTGGGGGAAGCCCGCCATTTCCGTGGCAGCTTGAGAGCCTTTATTGTTTCGTCGGGTCAGGGTGATGCCCAGCACCTGTGCTGCCGTTACGGCATCTTTGGCATAGGTCTCGTAGAAGTCGCCGCATCTGAAGAGCAGTATTGCGTCGGGGTTTTTCGCCTTGAGGTCGTAAAACTGCTTCATCATCGGTGTGAGTTTCTCTGCATCTGTAGCCATGGGGAATCTTATGAATGGGAAAACGCTTGACAACTCTCATCGGATCAGTCCGCATCAGTTTGTCAAGCGCATAATAATCTGTAATAGGATGGATCTTCGTCCTTGTTGGTTTGAGAATAGAAAGGTCGAAAAGTGAAGAGAGAGCTATTCGCCCTGCAAAGCATTCCTCATAGACTCTTCAGCTTCTAAACTTTTAAACTATCCATCATTCGTACCCCCGCTGAGAATCGAACTCAGATCACTGCTTTAGGAGAGCGGTGTTCTATCCATTGAACTACGGGGGCTCCTTTAGGACAGACAAAGTTACACTTTTATTTCTACTTCTGCGGTCTGTCCTATGGATTTTTAGTGTAAACCTACGCTCAGTGCGCCTTTAGTGGCGGGGTAGCTTGGGTCCGAAGGAGAGGTCGCCCGCATCGCCCAGTCCGGGCACGATATAAGCATCGTCGTTGAGCACGGGATCGACAGCTGCCACCCAGAGGGTGATATCGTCGTCGGGGAACACGCGGCAGAGGTGGTCGATGCCCTCCTGTGCGGCTATGGCGCAGCAGATGTGGAGTTTTTTGGGTGTGCCGTGGCTGAGGAATGCCTTGTAAGAGAGTTCGAGCGAACCTCCTGTGGCGAGCATAGGGTCGACCATGAGGAAGGTGCACCCGTCGAGGCTTGGAGCGGCGATATACTCTACGTGGATTTTGATATTCTCGCGTGTGCCCTCTTCGCGGTAGGCTGCCACGAAGGCGGAGTCGGCCTGGTCGAAGGTGTCGAGGAAGCCCTCGTGGAAAGCGAGTCCGGCACGGAGCACGGTGCCCACCACGATGCGGTCGTCGTAGGTAGGCACGTCTTTGGTGCCGAGCGGCGTGGTGATGGTCTTATCGCTATAGTCGAGTGTGCGGCTCACCTCGTAGGCTATGGCGCGTGCTATGCGCTGCATATTGCGGCGGAAGAGGGTGCGGTTGCCCTGAATATTGACGTCGCGCAGCTGTGCCATATAGGAGTTGATCACCGAACTGCGTTCGCCAAGGTTGATTACTTTCATAAGTATCTGTGTGTATGTGGTTGTCTGATTGTTTTCTTCAGAATGGGGCAAGCCCAAATCTGTGCAAAGTTAATACGTAATATGCGATGTGCCAAAACGAAAACCCTGAAACTTGCACTTTCTGTGTCAGTTTCAGGGTTTCCAATATTATTTGTGAGTGTAAGTCTGCTTAGAAGAGCCGTTCAGCAGAAGTATTAAGAAGCCTTGAAGCAATCTCTTAGCTCCTCAACTTCTAAACTTTTCAACTCTCTATTTAATCACCTTATCGCCCTTTGCGGTCACGAAGACGCCCTTTGTGGGTGCCTTTACGCGGCGACCGCTGAGGTCGAAAAAAGTGTTGTCCTCCTTCGATTGCTTTACTGTGGTAGTAGCTTGGTTGATGCCTACGGCAACTTCGCCGGGAGCCAACCAGTCGATGGGGAATACGGCATAGTTCATCACGAAGCCTGTGCTCGATGAAGCATCTTCGTAGAAGATACCTACGCGACCATCGGCCGTGATGTCCATCGTAGAGTAGCATGAAGAGGGCTGACATACCACGAGGCTCTTGGTCCAAGTCTTACCTTGGTCGAACGAAGCCTTCACGGTGAGGTTCTTACGCGAACCGTTGTTGATATAAGAGTGGAGGAGTACGTTCTCGTTGAAGTAGAGAATGTCGCCGTTGCAAGCGTTACCATTAATGTCGTCCCAGCGGCCCTGGGTGCCCCAAGTCATACCGCCATCGGTCGAGGTGTTGTAGCCACGCTTTCCGCTCTGACGTACAGAGATCATTACGGTGCCATCGGCCAGTTCTACGAGCTTCGACTCGTCGCCACCGCTATAGGCTGAGTTGGGCGACATCTGCCACGTTTCGCCTTCATCGTCGGAGTAGATGATGTATTCCTGGATGGCCTTGCCTGTGAATCGGTGACTCATAGCAAACATGATGCGGCCGTTGCGTGAGGGATCGCTCTGGCGCTTCAGTACGAGTCCACGACCCGAACCTGCGAAGGATCCTTGTACCTGACCCTCGGCGTAAGTGCCATTGTAGAGTTCGTCCTTGAGCGTACGGGGAGTGCTCCAAGTCTCGCCAGCATCGTCGGAGGTGATAATCACGGGGATGTTGGGGCTATTGGGGTTGGATGAGAAATAGGCCTGACCTGCCACCATGATGGCGATGAGGCGTCCTTCGTTGGTCTCTACGAGGGCAGCGTCGCCGAAGCCGTTGTTGGCCACGTTGATGAGTTTGTGGTCGGCGTCCGAACCAGCTACGAGTTTGCTATTGCTCCAAGTCTTACCATTGTCGTCGGAGTGGCGCTCGTACACGTCGATGTGGTTGGGAAGGTCACCGTTGTGGTTGAAGCGGTTGTCGGCCATCACCACTACGCGGCCATTCTTCTTAGCATTCTCGCCCTTCTGGTTGTGAAGTACTACCATGGCGGGTATACGCCAGTAGTGTGAACCGAGGGTGTAGGGCTCGAAGGGGGCTGACTGTATGGGCCAGATGCGTGCTGCGCCCTCGGGGTTGCCATTGGCTACGGCGAAGGTCTCATGATCGTTGGTGCCATTGTCGGGGTCGGGGCCATAGCTGATGCTCTTCACAGAGGCGTCAACGAGGTCGTTAATCTCAGCCTCGTCGGCAATGTCGGCTGTCACGTAGAAGATGGTTTTGCCGGGAGCCATCTCTACAAGCTTGTCTACGGGGATGGTCACTTCGTTGGCAGTAGGCGATGCGAGGGTACCTACGAGGGTAGCTTTGCGTTCGCCTGCGGTGATGAAGTCGTAGTTTTCAGAAGTGAAGAGTTTGATGTTCTTCAGATCATTCACCCTGGTAGCACCGAGGTCGAGCGTTACGCCCTTGAGGGGGATAGAGCCTTGGAAACTGGCTACTACGGCTTCGAAGCGAAGCAATACTTGCTCCTTGTTGCCGGGGGCATAGATCTGCGAGCCCGATGCCACGCTTGCGCTGGCAATGGTGGGGGCGGCATTGAGTTCAGCGTCGGTGATTTCCTCAAACTTCCATGCCGAAGCGGTGTTGAGGCCACCATCCCACATCACGAGCAGTTTGCCCGCATTCTGTGCATGGAGGGGGTATTTGCCGTCGGGGGTGATATTGAATGCACCCTCGCCGAGCGACTTCACGGTGTAGGCGGTCTTGGCTGTGGCAGAGGTGGTGGTAGCACCTGTCATGCCTGTAGAGTTGGGCTCGATGTATTCGCCTGTGGCATAGCTCTTCACGTAGAACTTACCCGAACCTGCATCTTCGAAGGTCCATGCATAGGGGGCAGCTACTACCTTTTCGCCCCACATGGGCTGGCTCTTCGAACCGTTGCTGTAGATGTAGCTTCCCTGACAATAGTCGGCTGAGGGACCTGACACGATGTAGTAGGTCTTACCGGCTTGTACCTGGATCATCTTGGCGGTGTAGGCTGCGATAGCTGCATTTACCTCGTCTTCGGTAGTAGCAGCATTGACGGCAGTCTGGAAGGCATCGCGGTCGGCCTTAGCATACTGGCCGGGGTTGGTACCTTCTTGCGTGTTCTTGAGCATGCTGAGGGCCTTTGCCTGTGCCTGTCCGAGGGCGTCCATGGGCACGTATTCGAAGCGGTACTGGCAACCACCGTCGTTCGTATTGGTGCCGCTACCCCAGTTGTAGAGTTTGTAGGCGGGGGGGTCCTGGCTGGTATTAAACTGTGCCGTGCCACACGCGATGGTGTAGAGGTCGTCTTTTCCATCGATGGCCTTGATGGTCCAGTCGCTACCCTGAGCAGCAGCTACGCTGACATACTGTGCGGGATTGCCCGTAACGGTGGTAGCCGAGATGGAGGTGCCATCCATGTTGATAATCTTGTAGGTGCCAGCGGTGGCACCAGCTTCGAAGCGCCACAGGAGTGCTTCGTCGTAGGGAGTGGTAGCATCTTTGGTATTGGTGATGCCTTGTCCCGAGCCGTTGGAGGTGATGGAGAGCCCAGAGCGGTTTGGCGTAAAGATACGATACCACTTGGGGCTTGCTTCTGTAGAAGCCTGCACCTCGTCGGCCAGAGCTTGCTGTGCAGCGCCGAGCCCTGTCAGGGCTAGTGTGGCAACAAGTGCCTTGAAGTAGTTTTTCTTCATAGAATGTTGGTATTTGTTGGATGATGTTTCGGAGTAGGGGGAGGGGAGG
>ERZ808240.4244-NODE-4244-length-12913-cov-45.453803_pt1 | contig 12913 bp, 10 predicted proteins | sample MGYA00521084_ERZ808240 | MGnify/ENA primary metagenome ERZ808240 (study PRJEB31516, sample SAMN03275571) | gut metagenome | biome: mammalia-associated habitat; material: feces | host: Papio cynocephalus | place: Kenya | collected 2012-08-06 ... | reverse complement strand
TGAGCCTGCGCCCTGAAGGGGCAAAAGTATAGTCGTGTAACATACTGATTATGAAGGCCCATGCCGCAAACAGCAGCATGAGCCCGTCAGGGCTTCCCGCACCCCTGGGGTTTATATCGGTTTACATTCCACCCCGACACAAAGGACCCATCACTCCAAATTCCGGAAGAGCCCCCCCCAAAAAAACGGCGGCCATCACTCAGCAAAGGGGTGATGGCCGCCGTCGGTCATAGGCAGCCCGTACAGGGCGGCAGCAATACGCCTCGCAAGACCTACTTCATGACCTTGACATACTTTCCGCCTCTCTTGACGATATAGACGCCCTTGCCTGCGGCGTTGGTCTTCATGCCCTGCAGCGTGTAGACGGCCGACGACTCGTCAGACTGCCGCATATCCACATGGCCGATGCCAGCGGCGATGTCGACAAATGCCGTAGTGGCAATACGGCTCATCGGGACGAAGTCCTTAGCGTCCAGGTCATACTCCTCATACTGCATCGTGAGCTGCGCATTGTCGTGATCGGGGTCGTACGTGTACACATAGCGCGATCCGCCCATCTTCCCATAGGACTGGCTGTCCTCATCGATGCCATAGTCTTCCTCCTCGTCAAGGACGATGTTGCCGTTGGCGTCATACATCGTGGTGATGACGGTGCCCTCGCTGAGGTCCTGGTCGTCGAGCACACCGTCATTGTTGGCATCCTCATAATACTTGTAATCGTAGACAAAGCTGCCCTTGTCGTCCGTATACTTCTTGGTGGTCACCGCCTTGCTGAGGACATCCGTGTAATCGATGGTCTCCGTGTAACCGTTCTGGGCGTCATACACGATCTTGACCGTGCCGAAGTCCTGGCTCGTGCCAGTGGCCTTGTCATAGTCGCCGATGGTGGCCGAGAGAAGGTAGTTGCCATAGTTCTGCCAACTGTCAAAACCATCCACCAATTGCCCGTTGGTCTTCTTCCACACAAGGGAATGCAAGTACTGCGATTGCGCCCACGAGCCGTCCCACTGCTGTTCCTCGAGATAGAAAGATGTGGCCTGCTTGGTCGTCGGATCGAAAGTGTTGGTGATGCGCTGCGTGTCGTCAAAGTTGCCGTTCAGAGGCACCGCCAGCGTGAGACTTGTCACATTGTTGTCGGCATTGCGGACAACGGTGCGACGAAACGAATCGTAATTCGGCACCCACTGGTTGCCGTCCGTATCCCAGTCATACTTGTCCTTGGTGAGGGTGAGCGCAGGCAGGATGGCGTCATAGGTCTGCACGCGCTTGGACGAGGGAACAAACGTGGCGCCACCGTCCTCCGACGTGCTCTCCGTCTGGGTGTCGAGCTGGTCTTGGTCCGTCCACGTGTAGTCGGTACGGGTGAGGCCGTCCTCTGTCTCCACATCCACGCGCGTCTGGCGACCCTTGGCGTCATAGCTGAGGGTGTAAGTGCCCACTTCCATCCACTCGCCGTCCATGTACAAAGACTCGGTTTGCGTCATAGGCTTATAGGCAGTCGTCGACTGGGAGGCTGCGGCACGACGACGTGACAGGGCCGGCGTGCCAAGCGCATCATGCTTCAGCACCCTATCCCCTGCCCCTAAGACCAAGGGGGCAGCGGTGTGTATGCGACTGTGGCGCAACTGCTGGGCATCAGCGGTGGCCGAACAGGCTGCAAGAGCAGCAAGGATAATCAGTGTAGAATTCTTCATAAGCAATTAAAAATTATTAGTCATATTTCTGATAAAATGCAAGGCAAAACAACCTTTCACTTGCAAAAGTACACATTTACCTGGATATTCGCGTTCATTTTCACTAATAATTAGCTCAAAATCTTTTTCACGCACTTCATTCGCAGCCTAAACCGACTGGTAATTTATAGAACCCACCATTATATATATATGGCATTGTCAACTGACATGTATTCCGCCATGGCGAATAGGGCCGCACACCCTCATCAGCACCTCGCAGAATGTTTTTTCAAAAATATCTCCTCAAACATTTGGGAGTTTCGAGGAATTGTTATACCTTTGCATTGCAATTGCCGATATGGCTCAGTTGGTAGAGCAACGCATTCGTAATGCGTAGGTCCTCGGTTCGAGTCCGAGTATCGGCTCAAAAGGCAATCAGCCCCACCTCAAAACTTATTACGCGGAATTAGCACATCGGTAGTGCACGGGCTTCCCAAGCCTGGGAGGCGGGTTCGATTCCCGTATTCCGCTCCCTTGGTTATCAGCGAGTTACACAAGAAAAAGGCCGTTTTTGAAGCCTTTTTGTTGTAAAAAAAAGCCTTACTTACACGGCTATTCTATGCTATAAATCGCTATTGTGTAAGTAATGCGTAAGTGATTAGCCATGAAAATTTCTACGTATTTGGAAGCAAAAACAGGCGCGATTTACCTGTCGGTGTTCTTGAACCGGTCCACGCGGTTCATGGTTTCCACCGGATTTCATTCAGAGAAAAAGTTTTACGGAACGGAAGTGCCGACGGCTTAGTTACACCTGCCCCAAGTTCTGCGCATACTTCAGGGTTTCCTTCCCCACCACTTCCAGCGTTCCTCCGACTTTGCGGCACCCTGAGATATAACGAGTAAGGCCTTCGGCTGAGGCCTTCAGTTTTATTGTCGTATTCGGATGATTCCACCCTGAGCCTTAAAATATTATCTGCCATATCGTAACATTTTCTCGTTTTATTACATTCATTTTAGAAAATCCGTTTTATTTTTGCAACTAAAAAGAACGTATTCTATGAAGAAAGAGACGAAAAAAGAAATTTCAGTAACGTGTGGGTTGTTCTCAATTTTCGGCATTCTGTTGAGTGCGTGCTCTCTGTTTGACATGAAGCCTTGGGAATGGATTGTTGGACTGGCGATATTCGTGGTGGGCATTTTCGGTCACATGGCATTTGACACATCCTGCGATGAGCCTTGGCATGTAAAAATCGACAAATAGCCTTTCTTACGCACCTGGGAGCATCTTTGCAAGTTCAGTGTCAATGAGTCTTGCGAGACACGCTGCGGCTTCGCTTACCTTTATTGCGCCCGCTGATCCGAAGAAGTTGCGTGCACGGATGCTCCCCCTGTTCCCATAAGCGGTGGTACGCATACTTGTGCCCTCATTCACGAAGCGGAGAATGAAGCCGCGGTCCAGCGGGCCGTAGTCGAGGATGCGCTGCGTATCAGGCGAACGGTATCTATCGACCGACAGGAAATCTCCATTGGCGAAAAGCAGGCTTCTGATGATTTACTCTCGGACTTCTTTCAATACCCCCAGCTTGTGTCAAGCTGTACCTCCACTGTCTTGATGACACTCTCCGTGAGCAAAGCTCGGTTCTTCGGCAGTATCTGTATCTTCAGATAGTCGGCTGGGCAATACACCTTTCCGTTTCTGATCAAGATGCCCATTCTGTTAGGCGCAATCTCAAAGACTGCGAAACCACCCACGAAGTCATGGATCTTCCAATACACAGGTTGCAAGATGATGTCATCGCCCACCCGAAGTCCCCATCTGCCCGAAGCCTGAAACGGTCTTACGTTCTGCAGATATTTGTAGCGCTGCCTGCGGGTCTGCTCCTGCCTATGTTTGTCATATTGTGCCACAAACACCATGTCGTTGTTGGGTATGATCACCCCATTTCTCTTTTTGGCGTTTGTAGGAATAATGCCCTTTCCTGCCCTCAAGCCAGCATACATCGATTCCCAGTTGCGCTCTTTGTCGGGCAAGCCAAACTTACGGTAGTTGCCCACATTGTCCAGAATCATGCACACCTTATTCTTCTGCTGGCGATTGATGCGCAGTCCTCGTCCCACCATCTGCAAGTATTTGGCAAGCGACAGCGTAGGGCGAGCCATCTGGATGTACTCCACGTCAGGGCAGTCGAACCCCTCGTCAAAGAGATTTACGTTCACCAGGCAGTCCAGCTCTCCATTTCTGAATGCCTCCACCATCCGCTGTCGGGTATTGGAGGGTGTCTTGCTGTCCAATGCCACCGCCTTGATGCCCATCGCCTCGTAGTAAGAGGCGATCACCTGCGCATGGTCGATGTCGATGGCATACACGATGCCTTTCTTGCCATTGGCATATTTCACGACACTTTCATACAGTCGCCTGATGGATTGGGGCACGTTCAGCTTCTCGTCCATCTCCTTGACGGAATAGTCACCGTCGCTGCCACGCCCTTTCAAGCTATTGATAGTCAACTGGTCTTGCGAGAACTGTCCGATGACCACATAGTCGTAGGGAGCAAGATAGCCACGCTTGATAAAATCCCGGGTTGGGGGCGAAGTCAGCAGGTTTCCGAACAACTTGCCGAACGATTCCTTTTTCATGCGACAAGGCGTAGCCGTCATGCCTAATTTCAGAGCCATTTTGTTGCGCACAAACAAGTCCTGGTAAGAACGCGCCAAGGCATGGTGGGCCTCGTCCACCACGATCAGCCCCGGCGTACATTCCGCCCGTTCCAGTTCTACGATATGCCTACCGAGCCATTGGATGGACAGCACACGGATCCTGACTTTGGCTGTCATCGCCATCTCTTTCTCGCCATACTCCAGACAGAACCTGTCGAGCGTCTGCTGCATCTGCTCCACCAACTCACGGCGATGGGCGACTATCCACACCTCACCCTTCTCATGACTGTCAAGAAACCATTTCACCACCGAAGCCATCACGTAGGTCTTGCCCGTGCCCGTAGGCATCTGCACCAACACCGAGTAGCCTTCTTCTTGTCCTTTTCTCAACAGGAATGGCGAGGCCGATCTCGCCGTCAGCTTCTTGATGATGTTCTCCAGCATCTCCTGCTGGTAGTCATAGAGCTTTATCTTTCTCATAGTCTCCTCAAAAAGCAAAAAGCCTTGTCGCTTTTACTTTTATGGTGGCAATTGACAGAACCCACCTTATCTCAGGATGAGAGTTTGTGTCCCTTCCTGCAATGCTGATGACGGCAGCCTGTCCACTTGACTGCTCCATCAGTCCACACCTACATCCTACCATAGCTTCCGGACGCTTCCGTACCCCGAAGTAGCCCATGACAAAGGGGCATCCGATATGGGGGAAGACACGGGAAAACTCAAGTTTGCCGTGCCGGCAAGTTCCGGCCCGCCCGTTGGTGAGGGCGTTTTAAGCGGTTTACAATCCTACTGCGTGAGCGGTTAAATTCGGTTTACATTCAATGCGCACACCATGGAATAAAGCGGACAATGTTGAAAGAGACACGAGCTTCTTCCGCCTTACCGTAGCCCGATAAATCCAGGGCTGGGCTGCAAGCGATAGAGTGACGCTAAATCCGAAACTCAAGTCTGTTATTTCCTGTTCTTCATCCGCCAGAAGAAGTGCCATGTTCTGAAGAAAGGTTCGCTCAACGCCTCAGCTGGATAATATCTCACCAATCGCAAATCACGACACAACCGCTGCACGTTATGCCCCCAAGCGCCATGCTCGAAACGGAAACGCTCATCATACTGCCCGAAGTTGCCTCCGCTAAGAATTTCTGCAAGCAGCGACCGCCCTCGACGCTCATCCATCGGCGCTACCATCTTCTCTTCCGGCAATCCCAGCACCTCATGCAGCACGTACATCACCGCCCCCGCAAACTTCCACAGCCCAAGCTCCTTCAACTCATGCCGTAAGGCGTCAAAATCCGTGTCAACCTGTGCTGTCCGCGGGAGACGTTCCATCACAAAGTAGTAATCCACAATCTGCCTCAGTCCGATGCCTTCTTGAAACAGATGATTGTAGATGTGAACCAGTTGATAGACGACATTGAATCTTGCTGTCGGTATAGCGACTTCCTCATCTTCCACACTTACCTTATGCGCGAACTGTTCTTCGGCACGCTGCCTGAAGTATCTCTGCAGCCGATAGTTGTGCAGCGGATTTTGCAAGTAGCAAGGGCGGTAATGCACCTCCACGGGTATGCCGCTGATGGCAGGGAAGTCTATATGATGATAACTTGCTTTTTGTTTCGGGGAAACAGTATGGACAAACCGTATCACCTCCCCAGGACTTCCTGACACCCACATGTCGATGTCGCCAGCCGTGCGGTGACCGGGACAAGGATACATCAGCGCATTGCCCTGCCCTTTCAAGAGGCAAGAGCGAAAGCCTTTCTTCTGAAACCAAGCGGAGGCCTTGCCCACCGCCACGTTCATCTGGCGGTTGCGTTTCTCTATCTGCTTGCACTTGCCCATCCACGTCATCAGCAAGTCCACATCCATCTCCGTCGGCTCACCCTTGGCTTTGGCTTCGTCGCTCGTTTTCTGCACGCCATCAAAGACCAAGCCCAACAGAGATTGTTTCCGGGCCATCTCATAGATTGCCTTCCATTCCTCTTTTCCCATTTTGGGAAGAACATCAGAAGAGCCGATAGCCAAACGTAACAGTTGAAAAAACTTGCTGTAAATGTCAGTCATCAAACAAAAGGATGTGCTTTATTTTTCGTATTTTCTATATATGTTTGCCACCTCATCGGCAATCCCATCCCAGTCATACTTGCTCATGTCATAGTCGACATGCTGCAAAGGCTGCCCGATCATCTTTCCGAGCTTTTCGGCAAGTTCCTCCACATCGCCACAGTGGAAGTAATCCTCCTTTGGCAAGCCCACCTCAAGATTGGCAGGAATATCGCTCACCACCACCTTCACGCCATAGCTCATCGCCTCCAACAAGGCTATTGGCAAGCCCTCATGGCTCGACGGCAGACAGTAGCAACGGCAGTTGGTCAACAGAGAATGAAGCTTCCGGCCCTTGATAAAGCCCGTAAGCACCACCCCGTTCTTCCTCGCCATCTCCTTCAATCCCAAGGAATAGCTGTCCTCGAAATCCGTATCACCAGCCAACACCAGCTTGACATCCTTTTTAGAGGAAGACAAATCGGTGCCATCCGTGCTGCCTGTTTGAGATTTCTTCCACTTCACGAACGCCTCCACCAGATGATGCAGGTTCTTCTCCGGCACAAATCGGCACATGCCTAAGACATACTGCCCTTTCTCTATCCCAAGCTGCTCGAAATATTCCGGATAATCGCAAATCTCGGGTTCCGACACACCATTATATATCAGGTGCACATGCTTCGTCCTGCCATACTTCTTGGCGATGAGGTTCTTGATGACATTCGAGATGACGATGACATCATCCGCAAACATACATCCCATCCGCTCACCCATCTTCAAGATGGTCTTGGCAGCCAGTCCCCACTTGTCACGGTCGTAGTCAGGCCCATGATGGGTGAACACCACCTTCATGCCGAGCAACTTGGCGTAAGGCACCAACAAGGCAGGTCCGATGGCATGGATGTGCAGCACATCCGCCCCCAGCCGCTTCGCCTCGTTGATGGCACGGAAGGTATGGATGATCGCCTCAAACGACTTCTTCTTGGGCGACTCCAAGGTCACGAGCTTCACCCCCTTCCATTCCTGCAGGTCATCCTGCACATAGTTAGACCGTCGGATGACCGTCACATCAAAGCCACGAGACGCAATGCGAGGAAACAGTTCCTCGCAGTGCGTCTCCACGCCACCCATGACATTCGGAATACCACGGGTGCCTGTTACAACTATTTTCATAAACAAGATTATTTCTGTAAAAACTGATGATAAAAAGCTATCAACTTCGGATAATAGCTTTCCAAGCTCAAATTCTCATGAGCAAATTTCAAGGTGCCAGCACTTAATCGAGAATAATCATCAGCAGACAATCCGTCTGCAACCAACACCTTGTCTTTCAAGTCCCGACTATCGCCACTCACAAACTGATAGCCAGTCTCTCCTTCCACCACAATCTCCGGGATACCGCCTATCTTGGCACCAATCACAGGCGTACCCACCGAATAAGCCTCGATGATGGTCATCGGATTGTTCTCATACCATTCCGAAGGAACAATCACGAAATAAGCCCCAGCCACCAAGTTTTGCAGTTCCTTGCCACGCTTATAGCCAAGGAACTCCACGTTCTTCATGCCGAAAGTATGCACAAACTCCTTCAGTCCTTCTTCCTTTGGACCTGTACCCACTACCTTCAGTTGGCAGTCAGGCAAATCCTTGAAAGCCTCCAACAGCGTCCGCACTCCTTTTTCATACGACAAGCGACCGAAAAACAGGAAATACTTTTCCTTTGGCATCGTCTTCGCCGTCTCTGCTATCGAAGTAGAGAAGTTATAGAGTGTGATATTCGGGGTTTTCTTCACCGCAGGCATATATTTCTCCTGAATGTCCCTGGCGAAATTGCTCACATAGAGGAAGCCATCAATGTACTTGGCTGGGTTGAAGAAAGCATTGCGGAAATACTGTTCTGCCGCCATCACCGCACTCATCACCTTGCTTCCCTTGCAGCAGGTATGCGCGAAGCACTTGTAGAAATGTTTTCCCTCACAATCCTCGCAGATTCGCCCACTGCCATCTCGGAAAGTATAGGCAGGGCAAACGATGCGATAATCATGCACCGTAAAGAGAATCGGGATATGATACCTCCTCAACACAGGGAAGATGGAAGGCGTGATCTGTCCCCACATCAGATGAATGTGCGCGATGTCAGGCTTTTCATCCCTTATCAACTGTTCCAGTTTCTTTGCCGCCTCGAAGTGGTAGAAGTAGTTCATCATGTTCTTTACCTGTCGAAGAGGTCCCTTTCGGGTCTCCTTCGACTCAGGGAAATACTTGCTATAGGGCGAAGGATTGTTCTCCTCCCATTTCAAGGTAAAGTAAACCACTTGGTGGCCATGTTCCTCCAATAGTTTGCCCGTATTGAAGCAAACTGTCTCCGCGCCACCTTTATTATAATTGTATACGTCGATTAATAGTATTTTCATTTTCTCTATAAAATAGTATTAGCGCTTCCAGTTTCACAGTGAGACCTCAGACATGAGTCACCCGATGTTTGGGATGACAAAAGGTTCTCCAAGTATACAGATCGGCTCAGATTGATTTCTCCGTTTGCATGAGCGGTTTGCATCAATTATTCTTTTGAATCACCATCAGATGTGTAGAGTGACAAGAGTATTGTCAAGGTCGCCTTTAGGCAACAACAATAATTCTTGATACTGCGAAGAAAAAGAAAACTCTTGGGCCCTTAACTCTTTAAGCCCCTCCACAATTGCCCAATAAGATTTATGGTGGGTTCTATAAATTACCACCATAGAAACATAAATAAGATTGTGGGTTACGTTTTGTCATCTTTGGGTCTCTTTTTGGCCCATTCCGCCTGCTTGCTCGGTCACAAAGCCCGCTATGCTCCCTCGCGCGCTAACGAAATGACCTCAAAAAGTGCCTCGAAATCTGACAAAGCTAATTGATAGAACCCACCTTATAAAAACAGACTGCTCTCTGCCCAACCGCTTACCTATACGCCAATCTACCGGGAAATTGCAATGGATTTCAATTTTCTATCCCACTCAATGATTTTTTGCAATCCGTTGCAATTTTCCTGTAGCAAAGGATATACTATAAAAGCATGACAGACACTGCTAACAACCGCCCATCAGGTCACGGAGGCTCACCCGATGCTCTTTCTTTCGATCTGGCACAGCCACATAATGCACACAGATATCCGGCAAATCCAGTGGCTTGTAAAAGTTACAGGCCACAGAAGCCTTGATCTGCTTGCATTTTCTCGTATACAGATAGCTTGAGAATTTTGCATCCCTACTGGTCAATTTGCTCACGTTCATAAACTGTCCTTCTGTCGGCTCATAAGAAACAATCACCCCGTGATATTCCCAGTCAGGCTTCACTTGCAAGATACTCATTTGGGCTTTCAAGCGAAGCAATGTGCCCACAATTTGTTCTTTAGCGTGAGCTATCTGAGCAGGATCAAATGAACTTTTCAGTTCACAGACAAACAGGCACCTTCTTCCATCTATCTCTGTCAAAAACATGCCATCACTATTAAACCGCATCGGGTCAGGACTTGCCGCCTTGCTATAAAAAGACAGGGAGTCCGCCGCCAAAGATCGAGGAAAAGCATATCCGGAGCAGTCCGTAACGACCAATCGATTAAACGCATTCTGCGCAGGTTCCTCTACCGCGCATCCGCTCACAAAGGGTGACGCTGCATAGTGAGGATACAATTGGTTGAACTCCTCTATCGTAGGCTCCTTCATGCCTTTTACATTTACAAATTGGTGTTCAATCCAAGACGCTCAGCCAAGTCTGTCAAGTCAGCAGACAATTCCATCTGGCTCCTGACCGACTCCTCAAAAGAGCTAAAAGGAAGCCCGTCAGACAAGTCTTGCTTCTCGATGACGACCTTGCCACCCTGACGCTTGAAATAATATGCACCTATATGCTCATCTTCCAAATACAGGTTCTTATTCCACTTGTGGCTGGTGCAAAACGCCTCAAACTCCTCTTGCGATGCCTTGCGGATCCTGCCCAGCGTAAGCAACTGGTTCATTCGCCCCAAAAGATAGTCACTGTGAGTGGTCATCTGAATCAACATACCCCGATTGCAACATCTTGCCAACATGTCCATCACCAAGAACTGCTTCTTCGGATGCACATGCGCCTCGGGCTCCTCAAAGAGCAAGCTGTTGAATTGCCGATGCTTGCCGTTCTGCAACATCAACAAGAAGGGCATCAACTCCTTGACCGAGGAGGCTGCCGCGGAGACAGGAATCGTTTCGCCCGACTCAAATTGCAAGGACACATCACCGTTCTCCAAGACAATCTTCCCGTCCGTCAGCTTCGCTATGCAATTGGCATAAAACTGGTTGTCGGGGCTGGCTATCATCGATGGCGTCTTCAGATAATTCAGTTGCTCCAAGAACTCCTGATACATGCCGATCGAAGAAGTCATGTTCGCCCCCATGAAAGCGGCACGGGCAGGCGGCAATATCAGCGGACGCAGATGAGCCTTGCCCAAGCACAGGTCAATGATGTACCCATACAGGCAATAGCACATCAAGAAGACATGGTCGTCATAATCGGCTGGGAATACCGACATCTTGCCATTGACACTAAAGCGAATGAAATTGGAAGGTTCTTCGTCATACAATCGCTTGATGGCTATCGTTTCGTTGTCATCATGGTCAAAGACATAGTTCACGTGGCATTGGAAACGGTTGTTGCCAAGCAGATTGCCCAAAGAAGCAGCAACCCCTTGATTGAGCCACATTCTGAAATCCTTAAACTTGAAACTAAGCTCCTCCTTCGCGGCCCCATTCATCCTCTTGCTTACAAAATCCTTGAGCCTTGGCGGAGTCATGGCCATAGCCAGGTTGTACCACAACAACGCAGTATAACTCTTGCCCAGTCCTGACTCGCCCGTGTAAACCATAAACGGACTGAAGTCTACCTCGGAATCAGCAATGGGACCCAACTTGTCTATAATCACCCGAATGTTCATAGCTAAGGATATGCTTTGTGTCTGCAAAGGTGCTCATTTTAAATGAATCCACCAAACAAATGATAGGAAAAACATGTTTTTCCATAGAACTTTTAAACGGACTTTTAAGCAGTTCGCATACCAAGCCCCGTTTCGGACTCCAAAACTTCAATTCTTTATGATACAGTCCAATCCAAATCTCAATCCTTTCAAGTGGTCCATGGCAATGCGAGCCAAAGCCTGATAGCTTGGTCTGGCATTTGCGCCTCCTGTCACAAAATAGTGTTCGCTATCTGCAACTTTTACCAATTCTTTCGAGGTGCTATGTGCACTGCCGTGATGTGATACTTTAATGGCATCAAATAGAATAGGCTTAGGTTGGTCTTTATAAAGTACTCCCAATTTTCCAGCTACTTGCTGAGGATCGGCATCACCCATAAATAAGATTCTATGCCCTTTATGCTCCCAAACAAAGGCTATGGAAGCTTCATTGGCAGGAGACAACGCCCCCAATTCTTCATCGGCATAATAAACAAGGGCATTTTCATCAAGCACCTTTTGCGAAACTGCCTTTTCTGATGATTCAGAATGTTCTGCCTCCATGATACGCATCAGAGCCTCATATATAGTCTCCTCCTTATTATAGTCAAGCTTTTTCAGCTTGTATAGCTTTTTCCAAAACAACGATCTATATTCCTTATCCAGAACATTCAACGCTTCCTTGGTTGGCGACAAAAAGACAATGCGTCCCATTGCATCTTCCAAATCAATATTAGAACTATCAGCTGTAATATAGTCTCTACGCCAAGCTTTCTTCCAATTCTCATTACCTAAAATCAGTTCCGCAAGAGTCTTCGAGGCATTGGCATTGATTTTTCCTTCCAACATATCAACGACCACTGGCAAATGACCATACACACAAGTTACATTTTCTATCATCTTCTCATCCCATTCTTGCAAATCATCGGATGTCCGTTGATAACAATTGTAGAGGATATGGGTGATAGTAAGGTTTGGTTTAGAAGACAACATCTGTATCAGTCCATTAATATGGTCATTGTCGATATGGGTGACTATCAGATAGTCGATATGATTGCGGAACACATGGGTGATATAATCATCCACCTCTTTTGTGTAATTGCCACAATCCACCAAGATATGCACCTCCTTATCGTTGTTTTTCAACAATAAGGTGATACAATCACCGACACCAACATTGAAAGTATTAATATCGTATTTCATAATTGGTTATTTTTTAACGATATCATATTTTCTTTCCGCCCATCATAGAACGCTCCATCAAATACCCTTTCATAATTGCAGAATATTTACTCAGAATTATAGCCAACACAATATCCAATATAATCACCAACAGACAATACCAAAAAATATGTCCCCAATATAAAATAGATACAATGCCTATTGCGATTGATTGAACTAAATACATCTCAAAGGATATTTTGCTTAAGAACGATATCAGTCCGTTGGTTTTTACTTGAATCAAAGAAAGACCTCCGAATACAATTATGCAAACAAACAAGAAGTTTATTTCCTTAAATTTCGGGTCTATGTTGATTCGTGTGGGTAAAATGTAGCTTAATTTCTCAAATAGTAT
>ERZ808240.4243-NODE-4243-length-12914-cov-10.941520_pt1 | contig 12914 bp, 9 predicted proteins | sample MGYA00521084_ERZ808240 | MGnify/ENA primary metagenome ERZ808240 (study PRJEB31516, sample SAMN03275571) | gut metagenome | biome: mammalia-associated habitat; material: feces | host: Papio cynocephalus | place: Kenya | collected 2012-08-06 ... | reverse complement strand
TACCTCTTCACCGCCTTCACGCGACTCATGGACGGTGCCGAGGACTATCTGGACATCGACACGGCCAAGGACCGACTGGCCGGCTGGAACTTCGCCGAGGACGCTGCGGCTGCATCTGGCGCATCACCTTACCGTTCCGACTCGGACGCGCGGGCCTAAGCCCAGCGCGCCCTCGCATCACGGCGATCTGATGCACCAGCTGCACCCTCGCTGAATCATCGAACATGCTGATTCAGCCTCTCTAGGAGGTTTTCATATGCCCAAACGTACCGATATCAAGCGCATCCTCGTCATCGGGTCCGGCCCCATCGTGATCGGCCAGGCCTGCGAGTTCGACTATTCCGGCGCCCAGGCCTGCAAGGTCCTGAAAGAGGACGGCTACGAGGTCATCCTCGTCAACTCCAACCCGGCCACCATCATGACCGACCCCGGTCTTGCCGACCGCACCTACGTGGAGCCCATCACCGCCGAGTTCATCGAGCGCGTGATCAAGAAGGAGCGTCCCGACGCGCTGCTGCCCACGCTCGGCGGCCAGACCGGCCTCAACGCCGCCGTTGAGCTCGCCAAGGACGGCACGCTCGACAAGTACGGCGTCGAGATGATCGGTTGCGACCTCGCCGCCATCGAGCGCGGCGAGGACCGCAAGCTCTTCAACGAGGCCATGGCCGAGATCGGCCTGGAAGTGGCGCGCTCCGGCTACGCCTACTCCGTCGAGGACGCCGAGGCCATCGCCGAGCGCGTGGGCTACCCCTGCGTGCTGCGCCCGAGCTTCACGCTCGGCGGTGCCGGCGGCGGTATCGCCCACACGCATGATGAGCTCGTGTCCATCGTGAGCCAGGGCCTCGAGCTCTCGCCCGCGCACGAGGTGCTCGTCGAGGAGTCCATCGAGGGCTGGAAAGAGTACGAGATGGAGGTCATGCGCGACCACGCCGGCAACGGCATCATCGTGTGCTCCATCGAGAACCTCGACCCCATGGGCGTGCACACCGGCGACTCCATCACCGTGGCGCCGGCGCAGACGCTCTCCGACCTGGAGTACCAGCGCATGCGCGTGGCCTCGCTCGCCATCCTCGAGAAGATCGGCGTGGAGACCGGCGGCTCCAACGTGCAGTTCGCCGTCAACCCCCAGACCGGCCGCCTCATCGTCATCGAGATGAACCCGCGCGTGAGCCGTTCCTCCGCGCTCGCGTCCAAGGCCACGGGTTTCCCCATCGCCAAGGCCGCCGCGCGCCTGGCTGTGGGCTACACGCTCGATGAGATCGTCAACGACATCACCAAGGCCACGCCGGCCTGCTTCGAGCCCACGATCGACTACTGCGTGGTCAAGGTGCCGCGCTTCGCCTTCGAGAAGTTCAAGGGCACCGACCCCACCCTCACCACGCGCATGAAGGCCGTGGGCGAGATCATGGCCATCGGCCGCACCTTCGAGGAGGCCTTTGGCAAGGCCATGCGCTCGCTCGAGGACGGGCACCAGGGCCTCTCGGCCGGCGGTAAGGAGAACGCGGGCGAGCTTTCGTATGACGAGCTCACCGAGGCCGTCTCCACGCCCACCGAGAACCGCATCTTCTATGTGGCCGAGGCCCTGCGCCGCGGCTGGACCGTGGACCGCGTGCACGACCTTTCCAAGATCGACCCGTGGTACCTTGAGCGCATCAACGACATGATCCAGGCGCAGGAGGCCATCCGAGGCCTGCGCGTGGAGGATATCGATGCCGACGCCATGCGCCTGCTCAAGCAGTACGGCACGAGCGACGCCGAGATCGCGGCGCTCACCGGCTCCGACGAGCGCTTTGTGCGCGCCTACCGCAAGGGCCTGGGCGTGATTCCCAGCATGAAGACGGTCGACACCTGCGCGGCCGAGTTCGCGAGCGCCACCGAGTACCACTACAAGACCTACGAGAACATCTACCGCACGGCGCCGGACGCCAAGAAGTCCGTCGCGCCCGACGAGACCGTCCCGGCCGATAAGCCCCGCGCCATGATCCTGGGCGCCGGCCCCAACCGTATCGGCCAGGGCATCGAGTTCGACTACTGCTGCGTGCACGCGAGCTACGCGCTCGCCGCGCGCGGGTTCGAGACCATCATGGTCAACTGCAACCCCGAGACCGTCTCGACCGACTACGACACGTCCGACCGCCTGTATTTCGAGCCGCTCACCTACGAGGACGTCATGGACGTCATCGATGTCGAGCGCCCCGACGGCGTCGTGGTGACGCTCGGCGGCCAGACCCCGCTCAAGCTCGCGCGCATGCTCGAGGAGAGCGGCGTGAACATCATGGGCACCAAGCCCGATTCCATCGACTTCGCCGAGGACCGCGAGCGCTTCGCGGCGCTCCTCGACCGCCTGCAGATCATGTACCCGCCGGCGGGCCAGGCGACCTCCTTCGAGGAGGCCGAGGCCGTGGCCGCGCGCATCGGCTACCCGCTGCTCGTGCGCCCGAGCTACGTGCTGGGCGGCCGCGGCATGATGATCGCCTACGATGCCGAGCACCTGCGCACCTACATGGCCGAGGCCGCGCGCATCAGCCCCGACTACCCGGTTTACCTCGACCGCTTCCTGGAGGGCGCGATCGAGTCCGATGTCGACGCGCTCTGCGACGGCGAGGAGGTCTACATCGGCGGCATCCTGGAGCACATCGAGGAGGCGGGCATCCATTCCGGCGACTCGGCCACGTGCATCCCGCCGTTCAGCTTCAGCGAGAGCCTGCAGGCGAAGCTCCGCGAGACCACGCGCCGCATCGCGCTCGCGCTCGGCGTGCGGGGGCTCGTGAACGTGCAGTACGCCATCAAGGGCGAGACGGTCTACGTGATCGAGGCAAACCCGCGCGCGAGCCGCACCGTGCCGTTCATCTCCAAGGCCACCGGCGTGCCGCTGGCCAAGTGCGCGGCGCGCATCATGGCGGGGGAGCGCATCGCCGACCTGCACCTGCCGCGCGACACGCGCCGGCTCGACTGGTTCTGCATGAAGGAGGCCGTCATGCCCTGGGGCCGCTTCCCGGGAGCGGAGGTCATCCTGGGGCCCGAGATGAAGTCGACGGGCGAGGTCATGGGCATCGCCAAGAGTTACCCCGAGGCGTACGCCAAGACGCAGCTCGCCATCGACTACAAGCTGCCCGAGCCCTCTTCGGGCAAGGTGTTCATCTCCGTGTGCGACCGCGACAAGCGCCACATCCTGTCCGTGGCGCGCATCCTGCGCTACCTGGGCTTCGACATCTGCTCGACCGAGGGCACGGCGCGGGTGCTGCGCGGCGGCAACGTGACGTGCGAGGTCGTCGAGAAGATCTCGGGCCCGCACGACGGCGAGCTGCCCAACATCGGCGACATGATCGCGCGCGGCGAGATCGCGCTCATCATCAACACGCCATACGGTCCGGGCTCGCGCGGCGACGGGTACATCCTGCGCACCGAGGCCGTGCGCCGCGGTGTGACCTGCGTGACCGCCATGTCTGCAGCAAACACGTACGTGAGCGCCATCGAGGCCGTGCGCGAGGACCAGGCCGGCCACGGCAGCGCCAACGAGATGGGCATGGACGTCATCGCCCTGCAGGACCTGCCGCAATACGACGCCTAGGCCGACCGCAACGTGAACAGGCGTGAACGGGGGACGTACCCCCGTTCACGTTCTTGCCCGAGGCCGGGACGTTTGCAAATACAACGGCAGCAAAGAGCCGCCGATCGTCGCGCGGGCTGCCTATAGTCGCCTCACGGCCATGAGACCGGGGCGGCATGAGCCGAAACGCGTCACCAAACGTGAACAGGGGTACGTCCCCCGTTCACGCCTGTTGAGAGCAGCTGTGCGGAAGCGGCTATACTACTGCCTGTAGTGAAGGGTCACGGCTGTGCCGTGTCGCCGCTCTCAACAGGAGGTTTTATTTTATGGCAGAGGAAAAACCCGTCGTCGGCATCATCATGGGCTCCAAGTCCGATCTTCCCACCATGGAGGGTTGCACGGCCGAGCTCGAACGTCTCGGCGTTCCGTATGAGCTGGTGATCGCGAGCGCGCACCGCACGCCCGACAAGGTCCACGAGTGGGCCGCTTCCGCTGCCGATCGCGGTATCCGCGTGATCGTCGCCGCCGCCGGCAAGGCCGCCCATCTCGGTGGTGTCGTCGCCGCCTACACGCCGCTGCCGGTGATCGGCGTGCCCATGAAGACGAGCGATCTGGGCGGTCTCGATTCCCTGCTTTCCATGGTGCAGATGCCTTCCGGCGTGCCCGTGGCGTGCGTGGCCATCAACGGCGCAAAGAACGCCGCCATCTACGCGACGCAGATCCTGGGTGCGAGCGATCCCGTGTACCGCGAGAAGGTCGTCGCCCTCAAAGCCGAGATGGCCGAGGCCTAGGCCCAAGTCCAAATCAAAGCGAAACCGCCGCGCGAACAACAGAGCCGTCTTTCGACCGCCGGGTTGCCCCCGGCGGTTTCCTTTAGAATGCAGGTGATACCGGATCGGCTGCGGGTAAGGAGCAGAGGATGTCTGAATACCAGGGAAAGCGCTTCAGGGCCCCCGAAGATCCCAAGCCTGCCCCGTCATCCGAGAGCTACCGCGCCGATGTCCGCCCGGAGGGCGTCCAGGCGAACTATGCCGCTTCCTATGCCCGCCAGCGACGTGCCCAGCAAGCAGTCGACCGCGCTCAGGCCCCTCGGCCGGTGAACCCTTCGCCGTACGGTGACGGCAAGCGCCGTCGCAACGGCAGACGGCGCCATCGTCAAGTCCTGCCGATCCTGCTCATCGTGATCGGCATCGGGCTGATTATCGCTGCGGCGGGCATCTTCGTCATGGCCGAGATCGGTTACAAGGAAGCGACCGACACCTACAGCACGATCGGCAAGCAGTACGCCCCCACGGTGACCGATGCCGCCGGCGACGACGTCCCCAATCCGGACTTCGACGAGCTTGCCGCCGTGAACCCCGAGGTCGTCGGGTGGATTTACGTGCCGGGTACCACGATCAACTATCCCGTGGTGCAGACGGACAACAACAAGAAGTATCTGAACACGCTGTTCAATGGGAAAGCGAACGTTTCCGGGTCGATCTTCATGGATTGCGATGATACCGCCCCCGGTATGGTCGACCAGCAGACGACGCTGTACGGGCACCACATGAATAACGGCGGTATGTTCAACCCGATCGCCGACACCGCCGACCAGGAGTCGTTCGACGCCGTGAAGAACGTCTACTACATCACGCGCGATGCGACGTATCGGTTCACGCCGTTGCTGACCCGCGTCGTCGACGGCAACAGCACCGAGCCGCGTACGCCCAATTTCGAAGATGCGGCGTCGTTCACATCCTACCTGCAGGATATGCTCAAACACGCGGACGCTAAGGCCTCCGATGCTTCCGAACGGGTGTCCTCGGCGCAGCAGGTCCTGACGCTCATCACGTGCAAGCGCGATGTCCTGGCCAATGGGCGCGCCTGCATGGTGTGCACCCTGGCCGAAAAGACCGCCCGGCAATAGCATTCTGTAAACCTACCCCACTTTGGTGCAGTTTTGGCGGCGCATGCCGAGTAGCCAGCTGTTTTTTGCCGACAAAACCCCAGGATTCTGGTGTTCAGAAGCATGGGCTACTTTGGGGTAGTTCATAAAACTGCACCAAAGTGGGGTAGGTTTGCGGGGGAGACGCAAAAGCGGCGGCCAGCGCAGGCTGGCCGCCGCTTCTCCTTACTCGCCTTGGTCGGGGTTGACGCGTCCGGTCTTCTTGGGATGGATCGTCATACTCTGGAACCGGTTCTGCATGTATTCGTCATCGAAATGCTCGGCGTAGAACGCGGCGACCGGTGTGTCCTGCTGGATGCCCGACACGCGCTGGAACCAGAAGTCGAGCGACTGCATGGTCATGAGGACATCGACCGCCATGAGCACCGTGCAGATCACCGTGAGCGAATAGCGCCACTTCCAGGGGATCAGGTTGATGATCCTGAGTAGATGCGGCAGTGCGAACTTGATCCACAAAAGGCCGCCGACGCCCCATAGGCAGGTCATCTGCGTGCAGGCACGGCCGGCGGTCAAAAGCACGATGGGGTCGGGCAGGCCGAAGATCGTGATATGCGAGTAGTTCCACGAGACGATACCGAACGACGACTGCCAGAACCAGCCCGCGAACGTCTCGAACGCCCCGCCGAGCACCGCACTCACCAGGAAGATCACGAACCAGTTGCGGTTGTAGAACCGGTTGAGCACCATCGTCATGAGCACGGCACCAACACCGTAGATGGGCGAGAACGGCCCGAAGAGCATGCCCGCGCGGTCCTGGTACACGCCGGGTTCCACGAGCACCATGTGCCAGATGTCCTCGAGGATGAGGCCGAGGATGCTGCACACCACGAAGACCCAGAACAGGTTGAAGAAGTTGAGCTTGATGTAGCCCTCGCCGGTCTCGTCGCGGCCGAGCATGCCCTCCGCGGCGGCGTCGCGGTCGAGCATGTCGCGCAGGCGGCGTTGCAGCTCGCGCTCCTGGCGCAGCGTGGGATCGACGGTGACGGACAGGGCGATCAATATGACGAGCTGGACGAGGGGGCGCAGCAGGTAGGGCCCCATGCCCTCGAGCATGATGTCGACGCCGAGCTCCACCACGGTGAACGCGATCAGGACGTAGGAGAGCAGGGCGGCGTTGCGGCGTTCGCTCTTGACGAGCGAGATGCCGAACGCGATCAGCGCCGCCGAGCTGATGGACGACAGGATGATGCCCACGATGACGAGGCTCACGGAGAGGGTGTAGTCGTCGCCGACGGCGACGGTCGTCGAGTGGTGCAGGATCGCCGTGATGATGCGGCTGAAGAACAGGAAGATCGACGGCAGCGTCGCGACGCCGGAAAGCGCGCAGAGGATGCCGTAGACCTTGACGATCAGCGGCACCGGGGCCTTCTCGGTTTGCGAAAGCGTGCGCGCGTCGAGCTCGTTGACGGGCTCGTTCCCGTTGTCGCGCGATGAAGGTTTGCCCATATGGTGGCTCCGTTTCGATTCAGGGAGGAAAAGCGAGGTCGTTCCTCTCTAGGCTATCAAAAAAGAAGCAGTTAATCCCGCTGCTACGCAGCGTGACGGTAATGAAAGCATGAAGGAGACAGAGAGGGGCTGATGCACGCTGCGCTGGCGCCTTCTGCGCACGGGTCGCTGCGGCCGCGATCTTCATCGCCGGGGGCCTTGTGCTCGCGCGGCGTAACAGGTAGCGCCCGGGGGCCGGCAGACTGCCCTCGCGTGCCTAACAAATATTCATGAAAGCCCACGTATCGTTAGGTGCGTGGGCTTTTTCGTCGGCACAGGGGACGCCGCCGGCAGCTCGGTGGCTGTGCGTATAATAAGCGGGTAACGCCAAGACGACGGCTTATGAGGGGATGTCATGTCTCAAGAGACCATCCATGCGGCGCAGAGGGCCGCGGGACAGGTGGTGGCGACCGATTCGTGTGACCAGGATCTCGATCAGCTGCACGAGGAGTGCGGCGTTTTCGGCGTCTGGGCCCCCGATCGCGATGTCGCCCGTCTAACGTATTTCGGACTGCGCGCGCTGCAGCACCGCGGGCAGGAATCGGCCGGCATCGCGGTGGGCGACGGCGGGACCGTCATGGTCCGCAAGGACCTGGGCCTGCTCGGCCAGGTCTTCTCCAACGCCGACCTGTCGACGCTGTCGGGCCAGCTCGCCGTGGGCCACGTGCGCTACGGCACCGCCGGCGCCAAGAGCTGGGAGGCCGCGCAACCGCACCTCTCGACCATCAACGACGTGATCATCGCGCTCGCCCACAACGGCACCCTCGTCAACACCGACGAGCTCCGCCGTCAGCTCATCGAGCTCGGCGTGCCGTTCCTCTCCAACTCCGACAGCGAGGTCGCGACCAAGCTCATCGGTTACTTCACCCAGCGCACGCATCATCTGCGCGAGGGTATCCGCAAGACCATGGAGCTCGTGCGCGGCGGCTACGCCATGACGCTCATCAACGAGCAGGCACTCTATGCCTTCCGCGACCCGCACGGCATCCGCCCGCTCGTGCTCGGACGTCTTGTCGACGGCGGGCTCGACCAGGCCGATCTCTCCCGCGCCGCACAGCTGCCCTCCCAGGAGGGCGTCGCCGATGCGGACGCCGGCGTGCCTGCGACGGCAAGCGCCGGCGGCTGGGTCGTGGCGTCCGAGACCTGCGCGCTCGACATCGTGGGCGCCGAGTACGTGCGCGATATCCGCCCCGGCGAGATCCTGCGCATCAGCGCCGACGGCCTGGTGTCCGAGCAGGGCGTGCCGGCCGAGCCCGCCGCGAACTGCGTGTTCGAGCAAGTCTACTTCGCCCGGCCCGATTCCATCATGAACGGCAAGAGCGTATACGCCTGCCGCTACGACATGGGCCGTCAGCTCGCGCACGAGGAGCCCGTCGAGGCTGACATGGTCATCGGCGTGCCCGATTCGGGCCTGCCGCCCGCGGAGGGCTACGCGCACGAGAGCGGCATCCCCTTCGGCGAGGGCCTCATCAAGAACCGCTACGTGGGCCGTACGTTCATCGAGCCCACGCAGGAGCTGCGCGCCATGGGCGTGCGCATGAAGCTCAACCCGCTGCGCGACAACATCGCCGGCAAGCGCCTCGTGGTCATCGACGACTCCATCGTCCGCGGCACCACCATGGTGCAGCTCGTCAAGATGCTGCGCGGCGCCGGCGCCAAGGAGATCCACGTGCGCATCAACTCGCCCGAGGTCGTCTGGCCGTGCTTCTACGGCATCGACACCGACGTGCAGTCGCAGCTCATCAGCGCCAACAAGTCGGTGGACGAGATCTGCGAGTTCATCGGCGCCGATTCACTCGCGTTTTTGTCCGTCGAGGGCCTGCTCAAGTGCATGCCCAAGGGCGGTTACTGCGACGCATGCTTTACCGGCAACTACCCGGTGGCGATTCCCGAGTCCTTTGGGCGCGACAAGTTCATGGAGGGTTACAGGCCCCATAACATGGACGAGATCGAGAAGCTCGACAGCGACGTGGTGGTCGAGAAGGACCGCGACCGCAGCTGGGAAGAGGAGCATCCGGAAGCGTAACCGCTGCCGGGCCGACACGTTTGGGGCTTGGTCCCGTGGTCGGCCCGGCGCTTTAGTTTTAAGGTGGGGTGGCGCGCCGCAAACTCGACGGCGCGCGCCCGCGACAAAGCCCGTATACGAGGCCCGCCCCCAGCGGGCCGTCTCAAGACACAGGAGAGGAAACCATGAGCGAGAGCAAGCATGTGACGTATGAGGATGCCGGCGTCGACACCGCCGAGGGCGGCCGCGCCGTCGACGCGATCAAGCAGATGGTGAAGGAGACCAACCGCCCCGAGGTCATCGGCGGGATCGGCGGCTTTGGCGGTCTGTTCTCGGCCGCGGCGCTCAAGGACATGGAGGACCCGATCCTCATCTCCGGCACCGACGGCGTGGGCACCAAGCTCGTGCTGGCGCAGATCATGGACCGTCACGAGACGGTGGGCCAGGACCTGGTGGCCATGTGCGTCAACGATATCCTCGCCTCGGGTGCCGAGCCGCTGTTCTTCTTGGATTACGTGGCGATCGGGCACATCGAGGCCGAGCATATGGCCAAGATCGTGAAGGGCGTGGCCGACGGCTGCAAGCTCGCGGGCTGCGCGCTCGTGGGCGGCGAGATGGCCGAGCATCCGGGCGTCATGGCCCCTGCGGACTACGACCTCGCCGGCTTCACGGTGGGTGTCGTCGACCGTCCCAAGATGCTCGACCCGGCGAGCGTCCGTCCCGGCGACGTGATTTTGGGTCTGCCTTCCACGGGCATCCATTCCAACGGCTACTCGCTCGTGCGCCGCGTGATCGGCGTCGACGGCATCCGTCCGGGCACGCCCGAGGCCGCCGCGAAGGCCGAGGAGCTCTCCCGCCCGCTCGAGGAGCTCGGCGGCGCATCGCTCGCCGACGCCCTGCTCGCGCCTACCCGCATCTACGTCAAACCGATCCTGGACCTGCTGCGCGGCGGTGCCAACGTGCACGCTATCGCCCATATCACCGGCGGCGGCATTACCGAGAACCTCAACCGCGCGCTGGCCGACGACACCGACGCCGTGGTCACGCGCAACGGCAGCGAGATGGGCTGGGACGTGCCGCCCGTCATCACCTATATCTCCCAACAGGCGGAACTCGCCCCCAACGAGGCCTGCAAGACGTTCAACATGGGCGTGGGCCTGTGCCTGATCGTGCCCGCCGCCGACGAGCCCGACGTGACCGCCAAGCTCGAGGCGCTCGGCGAGCAGCCGTTCCGCGTGGGCGAGATCGTCGAGGGCACGGGGAAGGTCGTGTACTCCGATGAGCGATAACGCCGCAGCACAGGAGCTTGCGCCCTATACGCGCCCCACGGGAACCGCTACCGACGAGCCGCTGAAGATCGGCGTACTCATCAGCGGGTCGGGCACCAACCTGCAGGCGCTCATCGACCGCATCGACGCCGGCGAACTCAACGCGTCGATCGAGCTCGTGGTGTCGAGCCGCGCCAAGGCCTACGGCCTGCAGCGTGCCGAGAAAGCCGGCATCCAGACGCTGACGCTCTCGCGCGACGTCTACGCCGATCCCGTCGCCGCCGACGAGATCATCGCCCATGCCCTGCTCGAGCGCGGCTGCGAGTACGTGATCATGGCCGGCTACATGCGCATGGTGCACGCGCCGCTGTTGGCGACGTTTGAGAACCGCGTGGTCAACCTGCATCCGGCGCTGCTGCCGAGCTTTACCGGTGCGCACGCCATCGACGACGCCTACAACCGCGGCGTCAAGGTCACGGGCGTGACGGTGCACTTCGCCAACGAGATCTACGACAACGGTCCCATCATCGCGCAGCGCGCGCTCGCCATCGAGGAAGATTGGGACCGCGACACGCTCGAGGAGCACATCCATGCCATCGAGCACGTGCTGTACCCGGAGGTTGTGCAGATGCTCGCTGACGGCCGCGTGCACGTGACGGACGGCAACCGCGTGCGCATCGACCCGCCGAAGGCCGGGGCATGATGCAGGACAAGCCATCGGTCCTCAGGCCCGACCTTGTGTTCCTGAACTGGGACTGCACGACGCCTGACGAGCTCTTCGCGCAGCTCGAGGGACCACTTGCGGCGGGCGGCTACATCGCCAAAGGTTGGCGTGCGGCCATCGCGGAGCGCGAGCGGGCGTATCCCACGGGCATCTCCATGCCGGCGGCGAGCATCGCCGTCCCGCATATCGATCCCGCCTACGTGCGCAAGCCGTACATCGCGATCGTGAAGCCCTCCGACGCTGTGGTGTTCCGCCCCATGGCGGGCATGGGCGAGCTGGTCCCCGCGCGGCTCGTCGTGAACGTGGGGCTCACGGCCGGTGACGGCCAAGTGGCGCTCTTGCAGGAGCTCATGGATATCTTCACGGGCGCGTCGGCGGCCGACGAGGTCCTGTCCCAATTGACGCCCGAGGGCATGGTTCGGGCGTTCGCGAGCTACCTCGACCGATAGACAGCGCGTGGCGTGCCTGCTCGGGCACTCTTATGAATGGGTTATTGTTTGGCGATGCCGCTCCCGTGCGAGCGGCATTTTGCTATTGTGCGAGAATACCGAACAGTATGCATACGTTGTAGAAAGGCCATCCATGGCAAAGAAGAAGAAAGCGGAGCAAGAGCCCCAGGAGTCCGTTGCGGCGCAGGCTCAGCCGACGGCCGCGCAGACGCGCGCCCGCAAGAAGCAGGCCCGCAAGTCCCGTGTGAGCAGGATCGGGCTGATCGTTGCCGTGGCCATCGGATGCGCCGCCATGCTGCTTTCCGTGAGCGGCATCGCGTGCTCCGGCATCATCAACGGTGGGCAGAGCGAGTCCTCGTCCACGGGCTACAAGCTGACCGGTGGTGTCGCCGCCACCGTCAACGGCACCAACATCACCGAGGACACCGTCACCAAGCAGATCATGTCCACCCGCACCTCCGGTGGCTACAAGAAGGACAAGGCGTGGGCCCAGTACCTGGTCGACCAGGGGATGACGCCCAAGAGCTACCGCAAGTCCGTCATCGACAGCTACGCTCGCCAGTTCCTGATCGAGCAGGCCGAGAAGGAATACGACATCAGCGTCACCGATGCCGACGTCGAGAAGGCCTGGAAGGACGCCGCCAAGACCTACGGTTCCGAGAAGGCGTTCATCAAGATCCTCAAGCAGTACGGCTACACCGAGGACACCTACAAGAGCAGCCTCAAGGAGAACCTGGCCCAGCAGAAGCTCAAGGACAAGGTCGCTCCCGAAAAGAAGCCGTCCGACAAGAAGATCATCAAGTACGTCAACGATAACCTGAGCACCTACAACGACGCCCGCCGTTCTTCCCAGATCCTCATCAAGGTCGACAGCAACGCTTCGGACAAGAAGAAGGCCAAGGCCAAAGAGAAGGCTCAGAAGATCCTGGATGAGATCAACTCCGGGGAGATCACCTTTACCAAGGCCGTCAAGAAGTATTCCGACGACACGGCGTCCGCCAAGGAAAAGGGCGACGTGGGCTGGGATAAACTCACCACGTTCGTGGACGAGTACCAGACGGCGCTGTCCGGGCTGTCGAAGGGCCAGATGTCGGGTGTCGTCGAGTCCACGTACGGCTACCATATCATCGTGTGTACGGATTACTTCCATGTCGATGGCAGCGTGACCGATATCAAGCAGGTTCCGAACGCGCTCAAGAAGTACGTCATCAACGTCATCAAGACGCAGGATTCCGGCACCAAGTACAGCAACTGGCTCGAGTCCTATATCAAGAAGGCCGACATCAAGATCAACGAGATGCCGAGCGACGTGCCCTACAACGTCAGCCTCAAAGGCGTGAAGAAGAGCGCATCGGATTCGAGCGACAGCCAGTAACCTATCGAACCGGGCAACGGGGCCGGGCCTCGTTGCCCGACCCAGGAAAGGAAGCCAGAGAGCATGACGAACGAAGAGCTCCAGAAGGAAATGATCGCGGCCATGAAGGC
>ERZ808240.4242-NODE-4242-length-12917-cov-4.275307_pt1 | contig 12917 bp, 9 predicted proteins | sample MGYA00521084_ERZ808240 | MGnify/ENA primary metagenome ERZ808240 (study PRJEB31516, sample SAMN03275571) | gut metagenome | biome: mammalia-associated habitat; material: feces | host: Papio cynocephalus | place: Kenya | collected 2012-08-06 ... | reverse complement strand
CCCGTTATCCTTGCCCTGTGGAGCCCGGACTTTCCTCACGCACAGGCTTTCGCCTCGTGCCCGCGGCTGCTTGGCTTTCTCGTACACGTATTTTACCCGCTCAATGCGCGCTTGTCAACGGCGATAGGTGTTGAATTTCTGCCGGAAAACGAATATAATACACAAGTTAAAGAAGATATTTCAGGAGGCAATTATGACGCTCGATTCTTATATACATTCTCTGCACGGGAAGAGCATTGCGGTCATTGGTCTCGGCGTGAGCAACCGGCCGCTGCTGCGACTGCTGCTTGATGCGGGATATGCCGTCACGGTACGCGATAAGCGCCCGCGCGAGGCGTTCGGAGAGGACGAGGCTGCGGCGCTGGAAGCGGCGGGCTGCCGTCTCGTGCTGGGCGAGGACTACCTTGCCGGGATCACTGAAGACGTCATCTTCCGCACCCCCGGTCTGCATCCCTTTACGCCGGAGCTCGCTGCTGCAAAAGCACGCGGGGCGCTTCTTACGTCCGAAATGGAGGCGTTCTTCGCTGTATGTCCGTGCCGCATCATCGCCGTGACCGGCTCGGACGGGAAAACGACGACCACCACCATCATTTCCGAGCTCTTGAAGGCGCAGGGATACCGCGTGTTCCTTGGCGGCAACATCAGCACTCCGCTGCTCGACAAAGCGCCGGAGATGACTCCGGACGATTGGGCAGTGCTGGAGCTCAGCTCCTTCCAGCTTCACAGTATGAACTGCCAGCCGGATATCGCGGTCGTTACCAACGTTTCGCCGAACCATCTGGACGTTCATCCGAGCTACGAGGATTACCAGATCGCCAAAAAACAGATTTTCCTTTCACAGGGCAGCGCCGGTGTCACGGTACTCAATGCCGACAACGCCATTACGCGTGTCTTTGCGGAGGATTGTCCCGGTGAAGTCCGGTTTTTCAGCCGCGAAACGGCGCCGGAAAACGGCGTGTTCCTGTGTGACGATGTTATCTACCGCGCTCACGGCGGGGAAGAGATGAAACTCATGGACGCAGAAAGCATTCTGCTTCCGGGCTTACATAACGTTGAAAACTATATGGCGGCCTTTGCCGCTACCGACGGAATCGTCTCCGATGATACCTGCTGCGCCGTGGCGGAGAGCTTCCGCGGTGTAGCGCACCGGCTCGAAATGATCCGGACGCTGCATGGCGTTACCTACTGTAACGACTCCATCGCATCCAGCCCGACCCGCACGATCGCGGGGCTTCACGCGCTGCGGCAGAAGCCCATCCTTATCGCGGGCGGGTATGACAAGCACATCCCATTTGATGCGCTCGGTGATGAGATCTGCCGCAACGTTAAGTCCCTGTTTCTTACCGGCTTCACGGCGGAAAAGATATATGATGCCGTGACAAAATCGCCGCTGTACGCCCCGGAAGCCCTCCCAATTCGGAAGATCGACGATTTCCGGGAGGCGGTGCTCGCCGCCGCTGCGAGCGCGGAAGAAGGGGATCTTGTACTGCTCTCCCCGGCGTGCGCGTCGTTTGACCATTTCAAAAATTTCGTGGAGCGAGGCGAAACTTTCCGCTCTATCGTTAACGATCTGAAATAAAGGATATACTGCCATGAATTACGAAGAGCTTTATACGATGGCCGGGCAGGTGGAAGAGCGCCTTCAGCCCATTTTTCGCGGTTTTGAGCGAACAGCGGAAAAGAATACGAAGCGCGTACTGGATGCCTTCCGCACGCACCGTGTGTCCGAGCCGTGCTTCGCCGGAACGACCGGCTACGGCTATGACGATCTGGGCCGCGAGACGCTCGAGAAGATCTATGCCGATGTGTTCGGCGCGGAAGCAGCGCTCGTGCGCACCACGTTCGTGAACGGCACACACGCCATCGCCTGCGCGCTCTACGGGGCGCTCCAGCCGGGTGACACGCTCCTTGCCGTTACGGGAGCGCCGTACGATACGCTTCATACCGCCATCACCGGTTCCGGCCGCGGCTCCCTCGCCTCGCTCGGCATACGGTATGAGCAGTTGGAGCTTGCTTCCGACGGCGGGCCGGACTATGCCGCGATCACGCAGCGCGTATCGGAGCTGCGTCCGGCGGCGGCGTTTGTGCAGCGCAGCCGCGGATACGCGCCTCGGCGCGCGCTTTCGGCTGCGGAGATCGGGGAGATCGTCCGCGCAGTTAAAGCGGGCTGCCCGGATACGGCGGTCATTGTGGACAACTGTTACGGGGAGTTTACCGAGGAATGTGAGCCGACGGCACTCGGTGCGGATCTCATCGCCGGATCGCTCATCAAAAACCCCGGCGGCGGCCTTGCCCCGATGGGCGGGTATGTTGCCGGTCGTGCCGATCTCGTAGAGCAGGCGGCGGAACGTCTGACGCTTCCGGGTATCGGCAGCGAGTGCGGCGCTTCGCTCGGCGTGAATCGGACGCTCTTTCAGGGCTTTTTCTTTGCGCCGCACACCGTGTCGCAGGCGCTCAAAACGATGGCCTTCGCCGCCGGAATGCTTGAGGAGCTGGGCTTTGAGAGTTTCCCGGCATCCGATGAAAAGCGCTCGGACATCATTCAGACCATCCGCCTGAAAACGGCGGATAACCTTGTGAAGTTCTGTCAGGGCATTCAGAAGGGCTCGCCTGTGGACAGCTTTGCACTGCCCGTCCCCGCGCCGATGCCGGGGTATGAGAGCCCCGTCGTCATGGCGGCGGGAACGTTCATTCAAGGTGCGTCGCTTGAGCTTTCGTGCGATGGCCCGGTGCGTGAGCCGTATCTCGGCTTTTTACAGGGCGGACTCACATACGAATCCGGGAAGCTCGGCGTATTGAGTGCCCTGTCTGAAATGCTCGCCTAAGGCATATACTCTTGGCATAGGGGGTGACCCGTATGCCATTTCCGCGAAAGATCACGCCGCAGCAAACGACGGCGCTGCTGTTTCTTGCCCTCGCCGGCGCGCTGATCACTTTTCTGATCCCCGCCGTGCGGTATTTCCGAACGCTTACCGGCGCGATGGCAGTATCCAATGCGTCGGATCTCATTACACAGACCGTGAGCAACATCGTGGAGAATGAAATGCGTCTGCTCGGGCCGGACGGCAGAAAATTCGTATCCTTTGAAAAAGACGGCGACGGACAGATCAGCGCCATTGTAACCGATACGGCGCGGGTGAATATCCTTTCCGCCGAGCTACTCAACGCGATCGTGGAGGCGTCCGACCGGGGGGATCTCGATCTTTCGATACCCTTTGGGAATCTGCTGGGAATCAGTTTTTTCCTTGGCCGGGGTCCTGCGGTGCCGGTCAAGATCACGATGCTGACGTCCTCGCGGGTCGATTTTCGCAATGTACTGACAGATGCCGGTATCAACCAGACAAAGCACCAGCTGCTTCTGGAGGTGTGCGTTGATGCGGATGTCCTGCTGCCGTGGGAGATCCGCTCCACGCAGATCATCACGGAGGTGCTGGTTGCCGAAACGATCATCGTCGGACGTGTTCCGCAAACCTATTTCTATACGGGAGAGACATGATGGACTATTTACAGGAGATCGCCGAGCTCCGAGAAGAGCTGCGCCGCCACAGCATAGCCTATTACGACAAGGATGCCCCCACGATTTCGGACTTTGAGTATGACGCGATGATGCGCCGTCTGGAGGATCTGGAAGCGGAGCACCCGGAGACGGTTACGCCGGACTCGCCGACGCAGCACGTTGGCGGTCACCGTTCGGAGAAATTCTCGCCGGTGCATCATGAGGTGCCGCTCGAATCGCTCAGCGACGTTTTCTCCTATGAAGAGCTGACGGAATTCATCCGCAAGACGAACGAAACGCTCGGCGGCGAACCGGTATATACGGTCGAGCCGAAGATCGACGGGCTTTCCATGGCGCTGGAATACCGGAACGGCGTGTTCTATCAGGGCGCAACGCGCGGCGACGGCGTCACCGGCGAGGACGTGACGGAGAATCTCCGCGTCCTGCGCAACATTCCGCTCAAGCTGGAAAATGCGCCCAAGCGGCTGATCGTCCGCGGCGAGGTGTATATGGCGCGCGAGGTGTTTTTGGAGCATAACCGCCGCCGCGAGATCGAGGGGGAAACGCTCCTCGCCAATCCGCGCAACGCCGCCGCCGGGTCGATGCGTCAGCTTGACCCGAAGGTGACGAAGGATCGCCAGCTCGATATCATTGTTTTCAATGTCCAGCTTACCTCCGGTGAGCAGCCGAAAACGCATGCGGAGTCGCTGGATATGCTGGAACGGCTCGGGTTTTATACCGTGCCGCACAAGGTATTCCGGACCGTGGAGGAATGCTGCGAGGAAGTCCGGCGTATCGGCGATACGCGTGAGAGCTATCCCTTTGATATCGACGGCGCTGTCATCAAGATCAATGATCTTGCGCAGCGCAAGATCCTCGGCAGCACCGCCAAGGCGCCGCGCTGGGCAGTGGCATATAAATATCCGCCGGAGGAAAAATCGTCTGTGGTGCGGGATATCGTTGTGCAGGTCGGTCGGACCGGTGTGCTGACGCCGAAGGCGATCGTTGAGCCGGTACGTCTTGCTGGTACGACCGTCACGGCGGCGACGCTCCATAATCAGGATTTCATTGATAAGCTCGATGTGCGCATCGGCGATACAGTCATCGTGCGCAAGGCAGGAGAGATCATCCCGGAAGTCCTCCGTGTGGATCTCACAAAGCGGCCGGAGGGAACGGTACCGTTCCGTCTGCCGGATACCTGCCCGGAGTGCGGTTCGCCGGTAGAGCGCGACCCGGATGGCGCGGCGGTGCGCTGCACGGGCGTGGAATGCCCGGCGCAGCGGCTGCGAAATCTTGTCCACTTTGCCTCCCGCGAGGCGATGGACATTGAAGGCCTCGGCTTTTCGCTTGCAGAGACGCTGGTAAATAACGGCATGGTAAAGACCCCGGCGGATCTCTATCGGCTCGACGCGCAGACCGTTGCGACGCTCGACCGCATGGGAAAGAAATCCGCGGAAAACCTCATGGAGGAGATCGAAAAGAGCAAGCAGCAGGACCTTTCACGTCTTCTGTGCGCGTTCGGCATCCGGCAGGTCGGGCAGAAGGCAGCCAAGGTGCTTGCACGCACGTTCGGCTCCATGGAGGCCATCGAAAATGCGACGCCGCTGGAGCTGACTGCCGTAGACGATATCGGCCCCATCACCGCCGAGAGCGTTATTGCATGGGCGCAGAACCCGCAGACGCAGCACCAGCTCCGTCTGCTCCGCGAGGCGGGCGTCAACATGCTCAGCCGCGAGGAGCGCCGCGATAACCGTTTTCTTGGCAAAACGTTTGTTCTCACCGGCACGCTCACCAAATATACGCGCGATGAGGCGAGCGCCATCATTGAGTCCTTCGGCGGCAAGGCGTCGTCCTCGGTTTCCAAAAAGACGGCGTATGTCCTCGCGGGAGAAGCCGCCGGGAGCAAGCTCGACAAGGCGCGCGCGCTCGGCATCCCCGTCATCACCGAGGATGAGTTTGAAGAGATGATCCGGTAAGGCGGCGCTTCCCGACAGAGAAAAAGGGAGGATGAGTATGAGCACAAGAAAAGAAATGATAACCGGGTTCTACGACCGGAGCGACGAGAACGGCCGGCTAGAGAACAGCAGGCACGGTCAGCTTGAGTACGCGACCACGATGGCCTACATCCACCGATATGTAAACTCCGGAGCCAAGGTGCTGGAAGTAGGCGCGGGAACAGGTCGGTATTCTATTGCGTTGGCTAAAGAAGGTTTTGATGTAGCCGCGGTGGAACTTGTGGAAAGCAACCTTGCCATCTTGAAGGAAAACAGCCGTGGGTTCGATTCAATTCGAGCGTATCAGGGCGACGCCACCGACCTTGGTCAATTTGCGGATAACTCCTTTGACACGACGCTTGTCTTCGGCCCGATGTATCATTTGTTCTCCCCGGAGGAGGTGAACCGGGCAATCGATGAAGCGATACGTGTTACGAAGCCGGGCGGCATGCTGTTTTTCGCGTTTCTTTCTGTATACGCCATTATGTACTCCAATGCCCTCTACGGAAGCTGGACATGCTATCAGAAAGAAAACTTTACGAAAGAGTATAAAGTAAAACATTTTCAGGAGCAGCTTTTCACCGGATACGATGTATGCGAGTTTGAACGGCTATTTGATGAAAAGCCGGTGGAGCATATTACCACGGCGGCCGTGGACGGTCCGCTGGAAGCGCTTGAGAAACGTCCGGATTTCTCCGTTTCGGAGAAAGATTTCGACTCTATTGTGGTGTGGCATCTTGCCTTTTCCGAAAAGCGGGAGCTTTTGGGTGGCTCGAACCACCTCCTGTACATTTGCCGGAAGATGTACTGATAACGATGCAAAACCTCCGCATGAGCATTCATGCGGAGGCTTGCCGTTTTTGCTTCTGGCAGGGTTTTGCTCCGCCATGTTTTTCAAAACTTTAAGACTCTTCTCATAATTTCCTTATAATTGTTTTGTATAGTATTGTCAGAAAATATTGCTTTTTTTCGCAAAGTCGGATAATCTGAAAAGGACAATAACCGAGCCTGGGGGACCTCTCTTGGAGAATAATATTCTGAAAAAAATATCGCAGCAGATCGTGGATAAGCGTGTGATCATCATGGCCGCGTTTCTGGCCGCGTGCGTTTACTGCGCCCTTTCCATCAGCCGCGTGCAGGTGAATAACGACATAACCTCGTTCCTCCCGCCCGATACCGATACGCGCCGCGGATTGACAATTATGGAGAACGAATTCACGACGTATGCGAGCGCCAACGTTATGCTGGCGAATACGACCTACGAGCGTGCGAGCGCCGCTGCGGAAAAGATCGAGGCGCTTGACCATGTGACTGGGGTGACGTTTGATAATTCCCCGGCGCATTTTGTGGATTCCGCAGCGCTTCTCACGATCTCCTTTGGCGGCGCGAGCGACGATGAAAACGTTATCGCGGCAATGAACGAGATCCGTGCGCTCACGGCGGGCTTTGATACATACACCTCCTCGGAGATCGGCGCGGATCTTCTCGGAGAAATCGCGCAGCAGATGGTCGGCGTTGTGGCGCTCGCGGCAGTCGTCATCATGGCGGTGCTGCTTTTTACGTCGCGCAGCTATTTCGAAGTCGTCATTTTTCTCATTGTCTTTTCTGTCGCTGCGCTGCTCAATATGGGCACAAACTTCTGGCTGGGCGAGATATCCTCCATCACCAATTCCATTGCCGTTATTTTGCAGCTGGCTCTGGCCATCGACTACGCCATCATATTTTCCCATCGCTATCAGGACGAGATCGACCGCTTCCCAACGGAGCGCGAGGCGCTGATCGAAGCGCTTTCCAAATCCATCGTTGAAATTTCTTCCTCGAGTCTTACGACGATCTCGGGCCTTGTCGCGCTGATGCTCATGCAGTTCCGGCTGGGCTACGACCTCGGTCTTGTGCTGTCCAAAGGCATTTTGTGCAGTCTTATTACGGTGTTTCTTCTAATGCCGGGGCTGATTGCGACGTTCTTCCGCCCGCTGCGCAAGACGGCGCACAAATCCCACGTACCCGACATCACCGGCTGGGGACGGTTCCTTATGAAAACGCGCGTTGGCTTTGTTGCGCTGTTTGTCATTATTGTTCCGCTTGCCATCTGGTGCTCAAATCGGACGGAATATGCGTTCAACGATGCGGGCATTGACGAGCTCAAATACTCCGAGAGCCGCGCGGCAGCACGGAAGATCACCAGCACGTTTGCGAACGACACGACGATCGCCGTTCTCGTGCCAACCGGAAACTACGAAGCGGAAAAGCAGTTCCTGCGCGAGGCTGCCGAACTGGACAACGTGAAGACCGTCACCGGCCTTGCCAATATTGAGGTCGAGGACGGGAAAGTGTTGACGGATTCCTACACGCCGCGGATGCTCTCCATGCTGCTGAACATCGATTTTGAAGAGGCGGAAATACTTTATGCCGCTTACGGCGTGGAAAACGGGCAGTATCAGCCGATCTTCGGCAATGCCGAGACGTATTCCGTGCCGCTCATCGATGTGTTTTTGTTCCTCTTTGAAAAGATCGATCAGGGCATCGTGACGCTGGACGCCGATTCCCAGGAAACGCTGGACAGTCTCCGCGGGGAGCTGGAACGCGGTGAGGCGCAGCTTCGCGGTGAAAACTGGGACCGGATGGTCATTACGGCGGATGTGCCCATCGAGGGCGACGAGAGCGTCGCGCTCGTAAATGCGCTCCGCTCATTGGCCGACGGATACTATGGCGAGGGAGCGTGTCTTGTCATCGGCGACGTGACAAGCGCCAAGGAACTCGCGGACACGTTCAACGGCGATTCGCTGCTCATCAATCTGCTCACCATCGCCTTCGTATTCATCATTCTTATCTTCACATTCAAGTCCGTAGCAGGTGCGGCGATCCTTGTGTTTGTCATTCAAGGCAGCATCTGGATCAACTTCACATTCCCATACCTTACTCACACCCGCGCGTCGTTCGTCACGAATATGATCGTTTCTGCTATCCAGATGGGCGCGACGATCGATTACGCCATTGTTATTATGAGCCGGTATCTGGATCTGAAGAAGCTCCATCCGCCGCGGGAGGCTATGTCGCTGGCAGTCAACGAGAGTTTCCCGACGGTTATGACGTCCGGTACCATTATGACCGTTGCGGGCATTCTGATCGCTTACCGCGTGACGGACGTTTATATCGGGCATATCGGCCTTGCCGTCGGCCGCGGCGCGTTGATTTCGGTCATTCTCGTTTTGACGGTATTGCCGCAGCTCATTGTGCTGCTCGACAAGCTCATTGAAGTGACAACATTTCACAAGAAGACGGGAGGTGCCGCCGAATGAAACGATGGATCGCCGCGCTGCTGTGCGTGCTGCTTCTGTTCTCACTTTCCGGAGCGGCGCTTGCCGCGGATGCGGACACATCGGATACGATCCGGATATCTTCCGCCGAAGACCTGGCGGAGCTTTCCGCGCTGTGTACGTCGGACGCATGGTCGGAAGGGAAAACGATCGTGCTCACTTGCGATATCAGTCTTACCGGCTGCGAGTTTTCCCCCATCCCGCTGCTTGCCGGAACGTTTGACGGCTGCGGCCACAGCATTCTCGGCATATCCCTTGACGGCGACGCCTCAACGCAGGGGCTTTTCCGCATGGTACTGAAAACCGGCACGGTGAAAAATCTTACGGTTTCCGGCACGTTGCACGCCTCCGGGAACGGCGAGAACATCGGCGGCATTGCCGGTGTGAACTACGGAACGATTGAAAACTGCCGCTTTGACGGAGACATCCGCGCGCAGACGGCCGCGGGAGGCATCGTCGGGCTGAACGCCGAGGGCGCGCTTGTGAGTGAATGCAAAACCTCCGGTTCCGTTGCAGCATATCACCGCGCCGGCGGCATCGCGGGAGAGAACCGCGGCGTTTTGGACGAATGCGAAAACCGCATGAGCGTCAATACGGATTGTATTGCCGTTGAGCAGCCGGACCAGAAAAAGTCCTTTGACATTTCTTCGCTCACGCTGCAGGAGGAAACGCTTGTTGATATCACGGACCTCGGCGGCATCGCCGGGCTGAACACCTCTGCCATCAAATACTGCGACAACTACGGCGACGTAGGATATCCCCACACGGGCTACAACGTCGGCGGCGTTGCCGGACGGCAGAGCGGCCGTATCATCGGCTGCACGAACGCCGGAGAGATCACCGCACGCAAGGATGTCGGCGGCATTGTCGGTCAGGTCGAACCGCATACGGTCTGGAATGTTACCGGCACAGGCATCGGCGAGGTGCAGTCGCAGCTCTACCGCCTCGAAAGCCTGATGCGCACAACACTCGGCGATCTTGGCGATTCGCAGGCCAGCGCACGGGCGCTGCTGCAGGAGATCCTTCAACTGCTTGGAAACTGCAGTGACATTATTGGCGGCATGTATCCGAATGTTCCGTGGCCGGCGCCCGATGACGGCGGCAGCGACGCCGGTAGTGATACAGGCGCCGGAGATGGCAGCGGGGATCCGTCTGGTGGATGGATGGATCCCGACAGCGGATCGATGGACGATCTTTCAGACAATTTGCAGCAGATCGTGACACTGCTCGGACAGATGACGGATGCGGTTGCGAACGATACAGTGATCGGCGACATGCAGAATGTGATCTCTCAGCTTATGAACGTTTCGACGGCGCTTATGAACATGATGTACAGCGTGAGCAGCGCCTCTGTGCAGCTGGAGGATGTATCCGATGTCGATGATGACGATAAGGCGCTTTGTCTGATCACGCAATGTGTGAATACGGCGTCGGTCAGCGCGGATACGAACGCCGGCGGCATCGCGGGAAATGTTTCGCTGGACATCTCTTTTGATCGGGAAGATCAGCTCAATCTTTCCTCTGCGGTGATCGGAAGCGGAAAGTACGAAATTTTTGCCCGTATTTCCGGCTGCGAAAACCGCTCTTCAGTCAGCACCTCCAAATCCTGCGCCGGAGGAATTGCCGGACGCATGGAATACGGTCTTGTAATCTCGTGCGACGCGGTCGGCGAGGTGAGCGTAGCAGAGGAATATGCCGGCGGTATCGTCGGACACAGCTCCGCATCTGTCCGCAGCAGCCGTGCGCGCGTCAATCTCTCGGGCAAACGGTATCTCGGCGGTATCGCCGGGCTTGGCAGGAACATTGATTTGTGCCTTGCCATGCCGCACTTTGAGGATATAACAGAGCTCTGCGGCTCCGTGGCAGGATATGCCGACGGAAATGTCACGGACAACCTTTATTCCGATTCTGCGGTCGGTGGTGTAGACGGATTCAGTTTCTCCGGACAAGCGGACTATATGGACTATGAAGGCTTCGCCGCTCTTCCGGACACGCCGGATTACTTCCGCAGCATTGGCGTGACGTTTGTAAAGGATGGCGAAACACTGGAGACCGTCGAAGTACCGTTTGGTGAAAAGATCGATTCGGTTCCTTCCGTTCCGGATGAGGACGGGATGTACTGGCAATGGAACGATTTTGACCCGGACGAGGCTATATACTACAGCCGGACAGTCGAAGGCGAGTACATCCGCCCGGTCACAACGATCTCGACAGGAGAAGATGAGCCGCTGTTCCTTGCCGAAGGCGTTTTCCGTGACGGCCAGACGCTTCTCGCCGCGCCATTTACACCGGATGCCGAGGCGCTCGGAATCGACCCGGAAACGGTTATCGCAGCATATACCGTGCGCGTTTCGGACTATTCTGAGCCGGTTACGGTACGTATGCTCACAGCATCTGCGGGAAGCCTGTATACACTCGCAGACGGTGTGCTCACACCGCTTTCCAGCAGCCGCGACGGAAGCTACATCGTTTTTCGGCTGGATAACGGTGCGTCGATCGTCTATCTTTCGCAGAAAACGTCCCATTCCGGCTGGCTTATCGGCGGCATTGCCGGCGGCGCTGTAGTCGCTGCGGCAATTGTTTTCGTGATTCTCCGAAAAAAGAAGAAAAAAGTCTTAACAACTTCTTGACGAATTCTTTATTTCCCTGTATGCTTTATATGTATTCTCTCCGGCGGTGCGTCCGCACAATCTGCCGGAGAGAAGTATTTTGTAAAGCAGAAAGGTGAAAAGAGAGTGGAATTACTTCATTGGGCGGAAATCGTGCTGAAATACCTCGTACAGTTCGGGATCATTCTATTGGAGGGGACCGGAGCAGTCATCCTTCTTGTTTCCGGCGCAAAGAGCGTTGTACGTCTTTGCAAAAAGCAGCCGCATGCGCGGCTGTCCATGGCGCAGGGGATCGCGCTTGCGCTGTGCTTCAAGCTCGGCGGCGAGGTTTTGCGCACGGTGATCGTGCGTGAGTGGAGCGAGCTTCTTGTACTAGGCGCCATCATTATCCTCCATGCGGCTATGAGCATTCTGATCCATTGGGAGATCAAGATGGAGGAAAAGCGTTTATCCGCCATAAGCGATCTTAGAGACTGATACATACATGTCAAGACCACCGGCTCAGCCGCTGGTCTTAACTTTTTTACAAAAAATCGTCGCAAGCGATACGGAGCTTGCGACGATGTGGTGCAGCGGAGCAATCCAAATCCGAACCACTTTTTCTGTTTATCACGTCCTGCAAATCCGCAAACGTAATGGTTTTTGCGCTTTCTTTGTTAAACGTCAGAACCAACTTGTCGTCATACAGAAAGATCGCGTTGATGAAGGTATCAATGAGCATTTTGCGATGGCTTTTCTGCCGCACGTCCAGCTTGCGGAAGCGATGCAGCCAGAAGGTCATGAACTCGGCATTGATTTTCGGCTTCGCCAACTTCTCGCAGGCGAGTTTCGTTTCCAGATCGTCGCGTCTGGTTTCCAGCTCTTCCAACCGCTCCTTCGTCGAGCGCGTCAGGATACCCTGCTGGATGGCGTTGAGCAGATTATTGATGGCGGTTTCCGTCTCGCGGAGCTGCTGCTCGTAAAGCGGTACGTTCACGTTGTCGCGTTCCTGCAAATCCATGAGCATGGACACGATAGCTTCAATAGCTTTGTCGTCCATCACCATTTTCATGGTTTCGGTGACGACCAAATCTTCAATCCATTCTTTCCTGACGGGCTTTTTGTGACACTCCGTGCGCTTCTTCTTGACGGACACACATTTGTAGTAGTGGTGAACCACACCCGTGCGGCTCGTCCCGCTTTCGCCGCAGAGGTACGCGCCGCAGCAGCCGCAGAACAGTTTGGTAGTTAGCAGGTAATCGTCCTCGGCCTGAACTGCACCCTATTTTTAATCGAGGGTGCGCATGGTCATGCCCTAAATATAAGAGATTTGACCACTTTAACGATAATACGATCAGCTTCGAGGCTCACGAAGCACTGAATGGTTTTCAGAAATAGGACAAACCAAATGGCAACAAAAAGCGTGCCCGCGATTCTGCGGGCACGCCGTTTCTGTTCAGCCTTCCGGATCATCCTGCATACGTTCACAGCGCACCGCTATGCGGCTTTGGCCGCCGACCGT
>ERZ808240.4241-NODE-4241-length-12918-cov-8.493586_pt1 | contig 12918 bp, 10 predicted proteins | sample MGYA00521084_ERZ808240 | MGnify/ENA primary metagenome ERZ808240 (study PRJEB31516, sample SAMN03275571) | gut metagenome | biome: mammalia-associated habitat; material: feces | host: Papio cynocephalus | place: Kenya | collected 2012-08-06 ... | reverse complement strand
CATCCAATGATTGTAAGCTCTGTTCCTTTTTTCTCCATCTCATACAATGGTCTCAACACTGAGTTGTGCTCCAGAACCGTTGTGATCACATGGTCTCCCGGATTCAGGATTCCTTTGATTGCGATATTCAGGCTTTCTGTTGAATTCGAAGTAAATGCAATCCGTCTTGCATCTTCTGCTCCGAATAATTGTGCAAGTCTGTCTCTGGTATCATATATCATTCTGGATGCACTGAGTGCCGCTTCACTGGCTCCTCTTCCTGCATTTCCCATCGAATTCATGGCTTCCACTACAGCATCGATCACTTCCTTAGGCTTATGCATCGTTGTAGCCGCATTATCCATATATATCAAACCCGATTCCTCCTACTGTCTCTTTGCACACGATATTGAAATGATCGATTGATCATTCCTCAATACCATATACTTCTTTTACTACCTTTACAAAGCGTTCCGCACTTTTCGACATCTGATAATTCTTATTATACACCAGATTGATATCACGTCCCTGATCCGCCTTCGGGATCGGGAATGCCAGGAGATTGCCGTATCTTACTTCATCTTCTGCTGCCAGTCTGGATATCACAGAGATTCCCATCCCCTGACGTACCGACTTCTTGATCGTCTCCTGATTCTCAATACTTGCAATAATCTTAAGTTTCTCCAGATTCACGCCCGCTGCACGAAGCTGCTTTCCGGCTTCTTTTCTTGTTCCGGATCCTTCCTCACGCATGATCAGATGTTCCTCCGTGATCCAGTTGATATCATCCTTTGCACTTTCCTGCAATTTCTGATATTTCTCCGTATTCGGTGTGATCACTACCAGCTCATCCTTATAAAACGGAATATATTTACAGTGCTTCTTCTCCAGAACCGTTCCTGTGAATCCTACATCCACCATATGATCGATGATCTGTGTGACAACCTGGCTGCTGTCTGTCTCCAGAAGCTTTACCTGCTCTTTTGGATACCGTTCATTAAATTTCATCAGGATCTTCGGAAGAAGATACTGCGCCGGGATCGTAGATGCTGCGATCGTGATCAGATGCTTGCTTTCTTCTTTTCCTGTCTCAAACCGTTCTTCTATCTTTTTCTGCAGATCGATCATCTGCCTTGCATAACGATACAGATCCTTTCCATCATCCGATAATTTCACTTCTTTTGTATTTCTGACAAAAAGCCTTGCATTCAGTTCTTTTTCCAGTGACGAAATATGTGCACTGATAGTCGGCTGTGTCAGGAACAGCTGCTTTGCTGCTTTGGAAAAGCTTCCTCCCTCTGCCACCTGAACGAAAGCTTCTAATTGTTTCAAATTCATTAGTATGCCACCCTTTCGCTCTCTGCTCCTGTCTTCCTGGTTACTTTGATACTGTCCATGTACTCCAGAATCGGTTTTGCACTTTTTCTGCTTGTTCCGAACATGTCCCGTACCTGTGCGATCGTAATCCGTGGATCTTCTTTCAGATGTTCTCTGATTTTTTCTTTCGCAGTCTCCATATAGGAAGTCAGTGTATACATTTCATCATTTACTTTTACAATCTGCTTTTCTTCTAATAAGATATTCAGGATATCATCCATAATATCCTGAGATACATCCTTACAGCTGATCTCAGAATATCTTGCAAAATCAAATTCTGCTTTTTTAAATGTATCCAGCATGATCTTCGATACCTTATCATAGATCTTGTCTTTTCTTACTTCGTATTCCGGAGTAGACAGAAATTCATCCACTCTCTTCAGGCATCCCTGTTCTTCCAGAAGTAACAGGATCTTGTCATATACATTCGGCTTTACTTTCTTGAAATACGTAGTCTGTACCTGTGCTTTTTTGATTCCGTACCGGTATGGATACTTTTCTTCGTATTCTTTCAACGCCTTCAGTAAAATGTGTTCTGTCTCTCTTGCCGAATCACTGTGCCATACATACGTATCCCTACGCATCGGAAATACATATACACTTCCCTGTTCTTCCAGTTCTCTTACATCCTTCTCTACTTCTTCAGGCGAAAGAGCCGTCAGTTTTGCAAGTTCAGCGATTGTGATAAGTGTGTCCGCATGGCTCTTCACATGCATCTCTATCACATCTGCGGAAGATCCCTCTTCCTTACGTTTCAGTTCTTCGATCACTTCCGGCTGGAATCTTCTCTTGATCTTCGGATTTGGTTCCAGAACAACTCCTCCTCCGATCGTTTCCATCGGCGAATAAAAACGTACGACAAATTTATCGCCTCTTCTTACGGCAACTTCTTCTTCCATACGAAGTTGTACATATCCACTTTCTCCCGGTCCGATCTCTTCTTTATCCAAAAGTACCGCACGACACAGAACTTCACTCGTTCCCGTAAAGAAATGCAGACGGGTATGATTCGTCAGGATTCTCACAGATGAATCCAGTACATTTAACTTTACATCCAGAAGATCTGTATTCTTCATGCTGTTCGGAGGCGCCAGTACGCATCCTCTTTTAATCTCTTTTTTCTTTACATTCGAAAGATTGATCGCCACACGCTGTCCGGCATAGCATTCTTTCTTATCTTCTCCATGTACCTGAATACTTCGGATCTTACATTCTTTTCCCAGAGGATACATCTGAAGCGTGTCTTCTTTTGTGATGGTTCCTGATACCAGCGTTCCGGTTATGATGGTTCCAAATCCAGAGAGGGTAAATACCCTGTCAATCGGAAGACGTGGAATCGTGTGAATGTCCTTTTGTACCACTTCATCTCTGGTCTGATGTTCAATCTCTTTTACCAGATCATCCAGTCCGGCTCCTGTTGCCGCCGATACCTTGACAATCGGTGCATGCTCCAGGAATGTTCCGGAAAGTTCCTCCCTCACATCTTCTTCCATCATCTCCAGCCACTCTTCATCCACAAGATCACATTTATTCAATACAATAATACTCTTCTCAATTCCAAGAAGATTCAGAATATCCATATGCTCTCTTGTCTGTGGCATGATTCCCTCATCCGCTGCGATCACCAGAAGCACCAGATCCATTCCGACAACTCCGGCAACCATATTATTAATAAATTTCTCATGTCCCGGCACATCAATGATCCCTGCACGGTCTCCGCCCGGCAGATCAAAATATGTGAACCCCAGGTCAATCGTAATTCCTCTGCGCTGTTCTTCTTCCCAGCGGTCTGTATTTCTTCCGGTCAGTGCTTTGATCAGAGTTGTCTTACCATGATCAATGTGTCCGGCCGTTCCGATAATGATATTCTTCATAGCCTTCTTTTGCACCTACCGTTCTTCTTTTTCTTTCTGTCCAAGTAATTCCGCCAGTTCCGAAGCGATCATCTTATAATCCTTATGTTCGATCGTTCTGACATCCAGACAGATACTGTCATTAATCGTTCTTGGAATGATCGGAATCTCCAGATGGCGCATCTTTTCTTCCATCTCTGCAACACTCATGCCATTCGGCTGGATTGCAACTGCACGGCTTTCCATCCGTTCAAGCGGAAGGGAACCTCCGCCAATCTGTGATTCACAGGATACCATACTGATCTTCGCATCCATTCCTGTATGACGCAAAATACGCACAAAACTTCTGGCTTCTTTCTCGATTTCATCCAGAGGCGTTGCGATCATACGCAATACCGGAATGTTCTGAACGGCTGTCTCTTCTGACAGATATTCCATCAGTACCATCTCCAGTGCTGCTGCCGTAAATTTATCAATACGAAGTGCACGGGTAAGCTGGTTTTTCTTCATCATGTCGATATATTTCTTCTTACCAATGATGATTCCTGCCTGCGGTCCGCCAAGCAGCTTGTCTCCGCTGAAACATACCACATCCGCACCATGTGCGATGGATTCCTGTACCGTCGGCTCATGTGTCAGGCCATATTTTTCCAGATCGATCAACACACCACTTCCCAGATCTTCTACAACCGGGATATCATGCTCTTTTGCGATTGGTACCAGTTCATCGATTCCCACACTTTCTGTAAATCCAACAATGCGGTAATTGCTTGTATGAACTTTCAGAAGTGCTTTTGTCTCTTCCGTGATCGCATCTTCATAATCTTCATAATGCGTCTTGTTCGTCGTTCCGACTTCCACAAGACTTGCGCCGCTTTGTTCCATCACATCCGGAATGCGGAACTTTCCCCCGATCTCGATCAGTTCCCCGCGGGACACGATTACTTCCCCGCCTTTTGCCAGAGAACTTAAGATCAGAAGTACAGAAGATGCATTATTATTGACTGCCATTGCAGCCTCTGCACCGGTTAATTTGCACAGAAGCTTTTCAAAATGCGAATAACGTTCCCCTCTTCTTCCTGCTTCCAGATTGTATTCCAGATTAGAATATCCGCTGACAATCTCTGCCGCTTTCATCATATGTTCATAACTGATCGGTGCACGTCCGAGATTCGTATGCAGGATTGTTCCTGTTCCATTGATCACTTTCTTCATATTTGGCGTATGCATCGCAGATACGGCTTTTGCTATATTTTCATTCAGTAAAGCAATCTGCCGCTTTGCTTTTTCTTCCTCTTCACACGTTCCGATAAATGCACGGAGCTTTTCCATCTCACTGTGGATTGCTTCCATGACACTTTCACGTCCATATGTCTCGATCAATACTTTGATTCCTTCATCTGCCAGAAGAATATCCACCTTCGGAATACTCCGATATAATAAATTCTTATTCATTGTACTTCTCCATTCTGTCATTCTTTTCGAATATTAATTTTAGAATAACCGGATCAGCTTATCACTCTTTGGTGCAACTGTTCCGATCACGGAAACGGTTGTATCAAGTCCTGATGTTTTAAAATCTCTCATCATATTTTCATATTCTTTTGGTGATACACTGATGAGAAGTCCGCCGGAAGTCTGTGGATCATAGAGAAGATCCAGGTAAGTCTCATTTACTGATCCCACTTCCACTTTATCAATCGAATACCGCTTGTTCTTATAGGCACCTGCCGGAACCAGTCCCATCTTCGCATAATCATATGCATCCTGAAGATATGCAATGTCCGTAACGCTGAGTTCAAATGTCACATCACTTGCGGATGCCATCTCAACACAGTGTCCAAGCAGTCCAAAACCTGTGATATCCGTACATGCGGAAACATCATACTTTTCCACAACCTGCTTGCCTATCTTATTCAAGGATGCCATAACCGTCTGCGCCTCGCGGATCGCCGATGGCGATGCCATCTCTGCTTTGATCGCAGTATTCACGATGCCGCTTCCGATCTGTTTTGTAAGAATCAATATATCGCCAGGTCTGCAGCCGTAGTTCTTAAATATCTTATCCGGATGAACAAATCCGGATACACACAGACCATATTTCGGTTCATCATCCTGTACCGAATGTCCTCCTACTAATACCGCACCTGCTTCTTTTACTTTATCTGCGCCTCCCGCCAGGATATCGCCAAGAATTGCCGGATCCAGGCAGTTCGGGAAACCTACGATATTCAGTGCTACCGCCGGCTCTCCTCCCATCGCCCACACATCACTGAGCGAATTGGCAGCAGCAATCTGTCCGAACATATACGGATCATCTACGATCGGAGTAAAGAAATCAACCGTCTGAATCATCGCAATATCATCTGTCACTTTGTAGATGGCAGCATCATCGGAAGTCTCGATTCCTACTATTAAATTGTCATCCTCAAATTTTGGCAGCTTACTCAGAACCTGAGCAAGGGTCTCCGGACCAATCTTGGCCGCTCAACCCGCGGTCTTGCTTAAACTCGTTAATTTTACATCTGATTTCATTCTTATTACTCCTCCTGTTTTTCATACCTTTCTCCAGAGGCAATCCAGTTCTTCATCTGACATACAGGGATTCTTGTATTCATTATACATACCTGATAGTACAAGAAAGCCGGAACCCCTGTATCTTTCTTCAGGAATCCGGCTTTTATCCAGATATGTAAGTAAATTTATGATGGTCTGACGATTCTTCCTGCTTTTGCCATCGTCTCTACAATACTGTACATGTTCGTAACTGTACCAACTGCGAGCTTATCTTTCAGACCATAGTAATCCAGACAGGTTCCACATGTCATGATCTCTACTCCCTGTGCTTCCAGAGATTTCAGATCTTCCAGAGAATCAGAACCTTCTGTTGTCAAAGTTGCTCCTCCATTATAGAAAAGCATTGTCTTTGGCAGCGTATCAAGCTGAGTCACTGCAAAGATAAATCCTTTGATCAGAACTTTACCCAATTCGTCATTACCAGATCCCATACGGTCAGATGATACGACAACAACTGTATTATCTCCTGCATCCGGTGCACATGCTGCTTCCGCTTCATCTGCTGCCGGTGCTCCTTCCATTTTAATCGTAACTTTGTACTGTGCATCCCCAAGCTTCTCAGAAGTAACTTTTCCTCCTGAGCTAGATGCCATCTTAGTCACGTTCTGTACTGCAATCTCATTGTCAACCAGAACTTCAATTGTCTCTGGTCCGGTCAGTGCAGCCATTGCCTTTTTGGTCTTGATGACCGGGATTGGACAATTATCCCCCATAGCATTAACTGTAATCATAATGATTCCACCTTTCCATCACCATTTCCACAATCAACACATATAAAAATATTTTATCATTATTTATGGAAAAGGTAAACATATAAATTATATAAAAGCCTGAAAACAACTATCCCAAGAATTCCGCCTCGGGCAGCCATTCCCATACTCTTGTATCTTAACTATGTGTTATGAACCGTCTTCGTAATATGCCGGTTTCATACCATCTTTTTTCACTCTCCATTATATAAATAACTTCCACGGGTTTCAAATAGAGAATCTTAATATTAGAACACTTTTATAGATAATCTCTATATATCTTTTTCTGCTAAAAAGCACACCAAAAAAGCCCGGATATCAATCCAGGCCCTGCAGAACTCTCTGGTCCTGCCTGTTACTCTCTTTTGTCTTCGTACTTATATTTAACTCTTCCTGCTTCTCCAGACATTCCTGAATTGCTTCATTCAAAGACAGCATCTTCTCGTCCAGAGTTGATACCATCTCTGCACACTCTCTTAAATCCCTGCTGATATAATCCGGCGCATCCCCTTCGAATTTGTAATAAATCTTATGCTCCAGACTCGCCCAGAAATCCATGGCGATCGTACGGATCTGAATCTCTACCTTAGTATCCACAACGCTGTCAGAAAGAAAAATAGGTACGGATACCAGCATATGGTAGCTCTTATATCCACTTTCTTTTGGATTCTTAATATAGTCTTTGATCGACAACACCTTTAAGTCACTCTGATTCCCGATCATCTCTGCCAGACGGTAAATATCAGATGTAAACGAGCAGATCAGGCGTACCCCTGCGATATCATTGATATACTTTACCATATTCTCAATGGATATCTCATAACCGTATCTGCGCAGCTTCTTTACAATACTTTCCGGTGTCTTGATCCTTGTCTTAATATGTTCGATCGGATTGTACTTATGCACATGTTGGAACTCATCATTCAGTATCTCCAGCTTTGTCCCCACTTCTTTTAACGCTGAATTATAAAGAAACATGATCGTCTTCCAACTGTCGACATCCTCATAGTTTTTCATCGTATTTTCCATATAAATGTTCTCTCTCCTCTCTTTGCGAAGAGTTAAACCAGCACTGTTAATATTATACCATAAGCGCTGCTAATATGTCATATTTTTCACATTTATTTAAGAAAGATCATACTAATATTCAATTCCCTCACGTGCCGGGACTTTGCGGTCATACGGATGCTTTACTTTCATCATCATCGTCGCATAATCTGCAAGATCCAGCATATCCTGAGATACCTCATGCCCTGTCAGAATGATCTCCAGTCCACGCGGTTTATGCTCAAGAAAACTTCTGATCTTCTCCTCACTTAATACATTCAGATGTATTGCGCACAATGCCTCATCCAGAACAAGCACATCAAAATTCGTACAGAACTTCACGATCTCATCCAATGCCTTGTTATTATAATGGCGCAACTCCGCCTTTTCATCCCCATTCATCCTGCTTACGAACTTTACCTGATCGCGTCCCGGAAGGCATGTGATCCCCGGCACTGCCTCCAGAACTTTCCTCTCATTCGATGAATTATCTTTCAGGAACTGGAAGAAGAGCACCTGAAGTCCCGCTCCGGCGGCTCTGACTGCCTGTCCGACTGCTGCTGTTGTCTTTCCTTTGCCATCCCCGTAATACATATGAATTCTTCCAGTGCCCATCATAACTTTATACCTGCTTTCTCCTAAATATCTCTGTAAAAATTGAACTCATTTTCATTCTACAGGACATTATAATCGTTTAAGCTTAAAATGTAAATACAAGAGACACTGTCGGCGGCAGTGTCTCTTGTGCTTTTTCTGTACTTTTTTCTAAAATTCCAGTTTCATATCTCCTGTTTTGATCCAGTCTTTCCCTCTCATGAACTCTGAAATTCCAAGTGTCACGACTGCCGGAAGTACAATCTGGATCAATAAGATCTTGATCAATACCATCTGTACAGATTCCGTCTGGATCATCGTCTGCCATGTCATGATCTGTCCTACCAGTCCCGCTGTTCCCATACCGGAACCTGTCGCATTATTCGTCATATGAAACACCATCGTTCCTACCGGTCCGAGGATCGCACTCGACAGAATTGCCGGAAGCCAGATTACCGGCTTCTTTACGATATTCGGAACCTGCAGCATAGAAGTTCCGATTCCCTGTGCCAGAAGTCCCCCGACTTTATTCTCACGATAACTTGCTACAGCAAATCCTACCATATTACAACAGCATCCTACCGTTGCAGCTCCTGCTGCCAGTCCGGACAGATTCAGGATCACACCAAGTGCCGCAGAACTGATCGGCAGTGTCAGGATCATTCCCATCAGTACCGATACGATGATTCCCATCAGGAACGGCTGTTGTTCAGTTCCCCAGTTGATCAGTGAACCAAGCCAGCTCATGAATCCTGAGATTGGAGGCCCGATCAGAAATCCTACCAGACATCCACTTCCTATCGTTACAACCGGTGTCACTAAGATATCCACTTTCGTCTTACCGGACACCATGTGACCGAAAGAGATTCCTACATAAGCTGCAATAAATGCCCCCAAAGGTTCTCCCGGTCCGGAAAATACCATAGCACCGTCTACAAATACCTTGCCTGCCAGAATACTGCTTGCAAATGCTCCGGCCATTCCTGCAGTTGCTGCGGATACGACTACCAGCGGTGCTTCTTTGAACTTATACGCTACTGCCACGCCGATACCTGCCCCGGTAAGGGATGCCGCTAATTTTCCTGCAATAAAGATCATCTCTCCAACATTTCCTCCCAGAAATGTCCCGATCTGCTGGATGATCGTGCCAATGATCAACGTTGCGAACAGACCGTGTGCCATGGCGCTTAAGCCTTCAATAAAGATACGGTCCAATGCTTTCTTTACTTTTTCCATACTCTCTCTCCTCGTGTAATCCCATTCATTTACATGTGTCTTGTCACATGTCATGAGTTTACCATACACATGAGGTAATAGCAAGAATTGTTTTTTTCATGACAATTTTCTACCTTTACTTTATATTTCATTGCTTGTATACTTGGGATATTAAGATGCATGCTATACACGAACAGGAGGTTTTGCTATGTTCCGTTTATGGGGAAAAGAATTTAAAGACAATCATATGCTGCGTGACACCGTGATCTGTGACGAGACGGATGATACCAGAACACATAAGATATTCAATGCACTGGACTCAATCTGCTATGAGTTTGACCTCAGCAAGCCGATCTGGCTGGATCATAATATTGATGAATTCAAGCGGCATGATAAGACAAGGTTCTATCAGGATAACTTTGTCGATTCGATTGATTTCGATTATCTGGAGATTCATATTATTGAAGAATAATGATAGGCAGCCGGCCGTCTGTTAATGACGGCCAGCTGCCTTTTTATGATATTTCATTCATTTTATTCGTTCCTGATTGCAGCTAACGGACTTAGCTTCATCGCCCGTTTAGCAGGAAAATATCCCGCGAGTACACCAACCAGTACCGCAAATGCCATCGACATCAGTACCAGCCACCATGGAATATACGATATATGACTGTCCGTTCCCATTGACAATGTACCACTATTTCCCACGATCATATTAATGACCTCAGACATCACAAAGCTTAAGGCATTTCCGGCAATTCCACCCAGAAGTCCGATAAATGCAGCTTCCAAAAGGAACATTTCCCGTATATTCCTAAGGCTGCATCCCAGTACCTTCATGACTCCTATTTCTTTCGTCCGTTCGTAAATAGACATCATCATCGTATTTGCAATTCCGATTGCCGCTACCAGCAGGGATACCGCACCAATGCCGCCAAGTACCGCCTGTACAATTGCAAACTGGCTTTTCATACTGTTCAGATATTCCGCATTTGTTTCCACATTATATCCCATGTTGCGGATCACGTCAGCAACCTCATTTACATGATCCATGTCATCTGCTTTTACTTTCAATGACGTATAATAGAATTCTTTCAACGGTTTCCCCGCTTTGGTCTGCGGCTGTCCCGGAATGACTTTTCCCGCATATTCTTTCCGCAATAACTGTTTTAATGTCTCCAGATCACAAAACACATTATCATAATTGTCGGAATAGTCATCCAGACCGCCGCCGATCACACCGCTTGCTCTTACTACATACTTCTGGACAGGCTTGGTCTGTTCCGTTCCTGAATCCGACTGATTTCCCGCACTGGTATTGCTGTCTGTGCTTTCTCCGAAAGCTGCACTGCTGTCATTATTATAATTCTCCGTATCTGTGATCATAAAAAGAGAATCCTTCATCAGATTAATATTCGGGACCTTCCCGGTATCATAATATCCATTTCCGGTTCCATTTTCATAAAAATCGGTGATCACACCGTTTCCAAAGACAAGATCCAGATGTCCGGTTCCTGTCCTTGGAAGTATCCCTTCTCCCAGATCTATATTCAGCGATTTCAAGCCTTCCGGTGTCATTCCCTTTAACTGTACATTCGCTGTATAAGCTCCTTTCAGCAGAATCACAGAAGTCTCATAAATTGGTGCTGCTAATTTCACATGATCCATTTTACTGATTCTTTCAACCAGTTGATCATCAATTCTCTTTTCTTCCTCCTGTCCGTTTTGTGTACTCTCCATCATCATGCCGTCACCGTTATCCGAACCTGTCACCGTGATGCTGGTAAGCCCTCCCGACTGCTCTACTTCTTTATAAAGAGACTGCTGCATACCAAGACCAAGTGATATCATCACTACAATCGAAGCTGTACCGATCAGCACACCAAGAACCGTCAGAAATGTACGGAGTTTCCTTCTTAACAGACTATTGATGCTCATCCTCAGAAGATCGTTCCAGTTCATCTAATAACTCCTCCTCTTCACTTTCTGCCAGCTGTTTCTTTTTATGCTTCTTTCTGATCACAATTGCTGCCACTATTGCAATAACCAGTACTGCGATTACAACAGGAATCACCGGAACGCTTTTCTGCGGCTCTTCTTGTGCATCCGTGTTCACCGCCTCATCATCCACTTTTTCCGTTACTTCCAGATTCAGATCTTTCGTAGTTGTAGAAATATTCCCCGATTCATCTTCATAACTAAGTGTCATTGTTACTTTCGCCGGACCATCTGATACTTTCTTTCCTTCCAGCATGGCATCGATTGAACCGGTTGCACCAGATTCTACATTTCCGATAAATACTTCTTCTTTTTTTATATTCTCTCCTTCGAATGTCGCCTTTACATTGTAGAGTTTGATTCGACCTAAATTATAAAGGCTGCACATCACATTTGCTTCTTCGCCTACAGCAATACTCTGCGGACTGATCTCAAAATCACTGAATTCAAACCTTGCATCCTGCTTAACAGGAATGGAGACACTTGACGAGCCTTCTATCTGTGCAGCATTTGGATCTTCATATTTCATGGAAAGATCCATGCTGTATGGTTTCTGTAGAAGATCTGATTTCGCATTCAGTTCGATACTGATATCCGCCGTTCCGTTCGGAGCAATGCCATCCAGATAGATAGAACTTGCTCCGGACGCCGGAAGAAATGCCGGTGATGTCGTCTGTTCATCACTGCCTTCTGTCGGCGCTGAAAGATCAAACAGCATATTGCTGACCTTCATCTTTGATGTATTCTTCAGATGGATCGTCAGTTTAAAATTACTTCCCGCACGAACCTCGGCAGGATCTGTGCTAAATCCTGTAACGATCACACGCGGTACAGAACCATTTCCTGAAGAAGTACTTCCATCCGTGCTCCCATCAGAGCCGCCGCTGTACGCTGCTTCTCCATTACTGTAACCACCGGCATCCAGACTCTGATAAGATGCATCATAGCCGTTTCCTGCACTTCCGCTGTTTTCACCGGTACTGCTTCCTTTTCCTGTATTTGCGTCACTCTCTGCATCTTTGCTGTCTTTGTTGTTCTTATTATCCTGCGTACTTTTCTGCTCCGGCCTGGCTGTAGTATTCACATAGAACTGCTTTTCTGCTTCTTCCTGCCCTTCTGCCGTAACCTTGAATTTTAATGTATAGCGTGATGTCGGGACATCTTCTCTTTGTGTAAAATCAAAGGATACTTCTTTTGCTGCCCCGTTATCCAAGGTTCCAAGGTCTTTCTGATAACTTTGCATTTCTGTTTTGAATGGCCAGACATCATTGTTCTCACCAAGATCCGGTGCCACCATCACGTGATTTACCAAAGTTCCAGAATGATTCGTTACAATAAATGTCCAGGTTTTCTTTTCACCAGCTTTATAAGTTGGTACCTTATTATCTTTTGACTCAATCGTAATTCCTTCTGTTGCCGCTTCTGCTGTCTGCGGATGCAGCATAACTGTCATCGTAATAACTGCCAGGACAGCAACGATGATTCTTTTCAAATGTCTGTTTCCTGTCTCTTTTTTTGTAAGTTCCTGC
>ERZ808240.4240-NODE-4240-length-12919-cov-3.730022_pt1 | contig 12919 bp, 11 predicted proteins | sample MGYA00521084_ERZ808240 | MGnify/ENA primary metagenome ERZ808240 (study PRJEB31516, sample SAMN03275571) | gut metagenome | biome: mammalia-associated habitat; material: feces | host: Papio cynocephalus | place: Kenya | collected 2012-08-06 ... | reverse complement strand
GGTTGCAAGAATAAGTATAAAATTTATGTATATATTTAAAACTATAAGAACATCTGCATATATCGTCTGCATATCACTCACTCCCCTGTTTTCTATTATAATGCAACTGTTCTGAATTTTATGTCGAATACGGAAATGTGAGATTTTTTATTCTGCCATCAATAATTAAATTCTTAAAAGAATTTTTGTTTAGCTTGCATTTGCAATTTTTTTGTGATATTATAGAAATAGTCAGCTCAGAATCAGAAAAAAGAAAGGATTTTTTTATGGATAAAAACAATTACAGCAACGAAAGCATTACTATGCTTAAAGGTGCAGACAAGGTCAGAAAACGTCCTGCCGTTATATTCGGTTCAGACGGTCTTGACGGCTGTCAGCACTCAATTTTTGAAATTATTTCTAACTCCATAGATGAAGCCCGTTCAGGATATGGAAATAAAATTATAATTACAAGATTCAACGACTGTTCTGTTGAAGTCGAAGATTTCGGCAGAGGCTGTCCCGTTGATTTCAATAAATCAGAAAACCGCTATAACTGGGAACTCGTTTTCTGTGAACTCTATGCAGGCGGAAAATTTGAAAATTCTGCTGAATCCTATGATTTTTCACTCGGACTCAACGGTCTTGGTCTTTGTGCAACACAGTTTTCCTCTGAATATATGGACGTTCAGGTTATCCGTGACGGATTTAAATATAATCTCCATTTTGAAAAAGGTGAAAATATCGGAGGTCTGAAAAAAGAGAAAAATTCCTCCGACCATACCGGAACTAAAACAAAATGGAAACCCGATATTGATGTATTCACAGATATAAAAGCTGATGACTCCTTTTTCTTTGATATACTCAAAAGACAGGCTGTTGTAAATCCTAATCTTCTTTTTGTATACCGTTCTGAAAATCCGGACGGAACTTTCACTGAAACAAATTTCATCTATCAGAACGGCATAAGCGACTATGTCAAGGAAATTGTCGGAGAAAATGCTCTTGTATCGATTCAGAACTGGAGCTGTGAAAAAAAAGGACGTGACCGAGCTGACAAGCCTGAATATAAAGTAAAACTCAACGTTTCACTTACTTTTTCAAACAAAATAAAATTCCTTGAATATTATCATAATTCAAGCTTTCTTGAACATGGCGGTTCTCCTGAAAAGGCTGTAAAACAGGCTTTCGTATCCCAGATTGACTCCTATCTGAAACAGAACAACGCCTATCTCAAAAACGAATCGAAAATTACTTTCAATGATGTTGAGGAATGTCTCATACTTGTATCATCATCTTTTTCAACTCAGACTTCATACGAAAACCAGACAAAAAAAGCTATCACAAATAAATTTATCTATGAAGCTATGACTGAATTTCTTAAACATCAGCTTGAAATATATTTTATAGAAAATCCTGATGAGGCAGAAAAAATTGCATCACAGGTTCTCCTTAACAAGAGAAGCCGTGAAAATGCTGAAAAAACACGTCAGAATATGAAGAAAAAACTTTCAGGAACTATCGATATTTCAAATATGGTTCAGAAATTCGTTGACTGCCGTACAAAAGATTCTTCAAGACGTGAGCTTTATATAGTTGAGGGTGACTCTGCACTCGGTTCTGTAAAAATGGCAAGAAATTCCGAATTTCAGGCTGTAATTCCTGTAAGAGGTAAAATTCTCAACTGCCTTAAAGCTGAATATTCAAAGATATTCAAGAACGATATTATAACAGATATTATAAAAGTTCTCGGCTGTGGAATTGAAGTTGAAACAAAATCAAACAAGGATTTTTCAACGTTCAATATTGACAATCTCCGCTGGAATAAAATTGTTATCTGTACTGATGCCGATGTTGACGGTTTCCAGATAAGAACTCTTATTCTTACTATGCTTTACAGACTCACTCCGACTCTTATTGAAAAGGGATTTGTATATATTGCGGAATCTCCTCTTTTTGAAATAACAACAAAAAATATGACATACTTTGCATATACTGAAAAGGAAAAGCAGAGTATTCTAAAAAAAATAGGCGATAAAAAATATACTCTCCAGCGTTCAAAAGGTCTCGGTGAAAATGAACCTGATATGATGTCCGTTACTACTATGAACCCTGATACAAGGAGACTTATAAAGGTTACTGCTGATGATATAAGCCAGTCTGCTGAAATGTTTGAAATTCTTCTCGGCGATGACCTTCAGGGACGAAAAAGCTATATATCTGAACATGGTGCAGAATATCTTGAACTTGCTGATATAAGCTAATTACTCTAAAGGAGAAACAGAAATGCAAAGGAAAAAAATTACCCCCAAAAAATCCGGTGCTTATATTGAAGGTGCAGGAATTGTTGTTGATGAACCTATAAGCGATACTCTTAAAAAAAATTATATGCCTTATGCTATGAGCGTTATAATTTCAAGAGCATTGCCCGAAATTGACGGTTTTAAGCCCTCTCACAGAAAGCTCCTCTATACTATGTATAAAAACGGTCTTTTAAATCCTGAAAGAGAGCGTTCAAAATCGGCAAATATTGTCGGTGCTACAATGAAACTCAATCCTCATGGCGACCAGTCAATCTATGATACTATGGTCAGACTCACAAGGGGAAACGAATCGCTTCTTCACCCTTATATAGATTCAAAAGGTTCTTTCGGAAAGGCATATTCAAGAGATATGCGTTGTGCTGCCCCGAGATATACAGAGGCAAAACTCGCTCCGATATGCAAGGAACTTTTCAGGGATATTGACAAGGAAACTGTTGATTTTGTTCCGAACTATGACAACACTATGCTTGAACCTACTCTCCTCCCAGCAACTTTTCCCGCTATTCTTGTAAATTCAAATGTCGGAATAGCTGTTTCTATGGCAAGCAATGTCTGTCCTTTCAATCTTCAGGAAGTATGTGAAACCTGTATCTCTCTTATGAAAAATCCTGAACATGATATTTTAAGCACTCTCAAAGCTCCTGATTTTCCCGGAGGTGCTTTCATTCTCTATGATGAAAATGAACTTCGGAAAATTTATGATACCGGCAGAGGAAGTATAAAAGTACGTTCCAAATACACCTATGACAAATCAGCAAACTGTATTGAAGTTACTGAAATTCCCTATACAACTACTGTTGAGGCAATAATTGAAAAAATTGCTGACCTTATAAAACAGGGAAAAATCCGTGAAATCTCATATATTCGTGATGAAACTGATATTGACGGTCTTAAAATCGCAATAGACCTTAAAAGAGGTACTGACCCTGAAAAACTTATGCAGAAACTTTTCAGGCTTACTCCGCTTCAGGACAACTATTCCTGCAACTTCAACATACTGATAGCAGGTACTCCGAGAGTTATGGGAATACGTGAAATTCTCACAGAATGGACAGCTTTCCGCACAGAATGTATTGAAAGACGAACATATTTCGACCTGACAAAGAAAAAGGAAAAACTTCATCTTCTTGAAGGTCTTGCAAAAATTCTTCTTGATATCGACAAGGCTGTAAAAATTATAAGGGAAACAGAATTTGAAGAAGATGTTATCCCGAACCTTATGACAGGTTTCGGAATTGATGAAATTCAGGCTGAATATGTAGCAGAAATCAAGCTCCGCAATATAAACAGACAGTATATACTTAAACGCACCGAGGAAATCGAACAGCTCAGAGCTGATATTGCGGAAATGGAAGAAATTCTGAGAGATAAATCAAAGGTAAGGGCAATCATAATAAAGGAACTCAAAGAAGTTGTAAAAAATTACAAACAGCCACGAAAAACTATGCTCTGCTATAATACTGATACAGAATATGAAGAAACTGAGGACGACATTCCGAATTATCCGGTAAATATCTTTATCACGAAAAGCGGTTACTTCAAGAAAATTACTCCGCAGTCTCTCCGAATGAGCAGTGAACACAAACTCAAAGAGGGAGATTATATCTCACAGAATTTTGATACTTTCAACAAATCTGAAATAATTTTCATAACTGACAGATATCAGGCATATAAAACAAAAATTTCTGCTTTCGACTGCACAAAGGCAAGCGTTATGGGAGATTATATACCTGCAAAACTTGGTTTTGATGAGGGCGAAAGTCTTATAACAGCCATTATAACTTCCGATTATTCGGGATATATTCTCTTTGTATATGAAAACGGAAAAATTGCAAAAGTTCCGCTTAAATCATATGAAACAAAGACAAACAGAAAAAAACTTGCAAACGCTTATTCAAACAAATCAGCTCTTGCAAAAATTCTCTTTATTCCTGATGATACTGATATTCTCGTAAGAACTGACGGAAACCGTGCTGTTTTATGCAACACTTCCCTTATAACTCCGAAAACTACCCGTGACAGCATAGGAATACAGGTTATGACTCCTAAAGCAAAACACATTGTAAATTCTGCGGAAATTATAAATGCTGATGAAATTTCAGCTCTTGAAAAATTCCGTATAAATACACTTCCTGCCGTTGGACTTCTTGCAAAAAATCTCCCCGAAAGCAATCAGCTTTCTTTTGAATAATTAAAAAAATAAGGGACGCTTAAATGCGTCCCTTTTCTGTTTTTACTTGATTTTTCTGCATTCAATATAAAATCTCTTGTCCTCAGCGTGTCCCATTGAAAAAGTTTTTCTTGGTAACGCACCGTCCTTGATGACAGTCGGGAAAAGCTGATTTTTATTCATATCAGGAAGAATAAAACCGATTCCGCCCTTGTTTTCAACAAGTGTTCTGAGTGTATCAGCACCATGAATATAATCAATTTTTCCGCCGTTCTCTTTAAGCCATTTATCAAGGAATGACTGGAGACTTCCTACTGTAAGGTTTGAACAAGTCTTTCCTATATAAACTTTCTTTTCTGTCTTTCCGATTACATAACTGAATGACTGTTCAGACGGCTTGTCTGTAATTTCAAGAAATTCATTCATATCAGCTATAAGCTTTTCTATATCAGTATCAGTAACAATTCTGTGAATTGCCTCAAACTGAAGTGCAGGGCTGTGGAGATTTACAATTTCAACAAGTGCATATCTTGCAGGGTGATTTGAAAAATCCTTATCTGGATTTTCACGTTTGAGTGACTCATAATATTCTTTTGCGGTAGCAAGTGAATGATTTCCGTCACCCATAGCATAAAGAAGTTCCGGAACATCTTTAAGACCGTGGTTATATTTGCCGAGTTCATCAAGTTCAGCAAAAATATTTTTCTGAACATCTTCCGGAATGAGATAACCTTTGATTTTTCCGCCGTTCTGCATAAGCTCAAAATCATAAAGTTTCTGCATATTTTCTGAAAGAGCTGAAAGAGGTTCAATTATATTCTTCTTTTCATCATCAATAAGAATCATAATATGCGGAAGTTCAAGAGATGCATTTTTACGGATTTTAACTCTTGGGGGGATTCTCTCGATAACAGTTGCTTCAGTAGCTCTTACCTGCGATGTACTTCCTTTTTCATAGCTGTATTCTTCAAGGTCTATTTTTCCGACAATTCCTTGACGGAGTATGCCGTTGTTCTGTGTTCTTTCAACATATACAAGGGCATTTTTATATTCATCAAAAATATTTTCTTCAAGATATTTTTCCATATTCCTGTGAATATTTTCAATGCGTTCTGAAACATTGTTATCTTCAAGATATATTTCAGGGAGTGTAATGCGGAGAGTTGACGGAGCATCGCCCACTATTTTTTCAGTTTCATTCCAGTATTCCGGCTCGCTTGTGTACTGGTCACATGCTATTACAGACCATTTATTCATATCAACATTCTTTTTCGGAATAAGAATATCCGCACTTTTAAAAGCATTATTCATTTTTCAGAGTTCCTTTCATCAAATTTATTTCAGTATTCAGACGGCAGACAGGAAGTCCGACAACATTAAAGAAATCCCCTTCAATTTTTTCTATAAAAAGAGAACCTTTTCCCTGAATACCATATCCGCCTGCTTTATCGAACGGTTCACCTGTTGCGATATAATCAGATATTTCAGAATCACTGAGCTTTCTGAAATATACTTTTGTAAGCTCTGTGAATTTTCTTGAAACACCGTTTAAAATCAGACAACAGCCCGTTGCAACAATATGAACTTTTCCTGAAAGTTTTTCAAGATATTCACGGCACTGTTTTTCATCAGACGGCTTTCCCATTATCTCATCATCAAGAATTACAGATGTATCACACCCGATTACAAGGGAATCCGGATATTTTTCCGCAACGCTTTTTGCTTTAAGTTCTGCAAGATATTCAGAGGCTTCAAGCGGTTTCATATTTTCGGGAATTATTTCTTCAACATCAGAAACAGAAACTTCAAAATCTTCTGTTATATATGAAAGGAGTTCTTTTCTTCTTGGTGAACCTGATGCAAGTATTATCTTCATAGTTAATCACAGAGCCTTTCTTATTACTGAACCTTTTTCAAAAGCAATATCAGATTTGAATGAAAATTTCATCATTGCGTGATTTGCAGTTTCAATGCTTTCACCGTTTTCGTCAAAAATTTCCGATAATACTGTTTCATATGGCTTTTTCTGCGGTGAAACTATTTCAACAGTATCTCCGGCAAGGAATTTGTTACGCTGTGTGCAGTATACAACACCGTTTTCGCATCTGTCAACAACGGCTACAACATCATAATTTCTTATATATCCGCTGTTTTCATAATACTGGCAGTCTTTCGGGTGACCGAAGAAAAAGCCTGTACAGTATTTTCTGTGACTTACTTTGAAAACTTCATCACGAATCCATTCAGGAAGAACAAAATTATCAGGATTTTTATAATATTCATCAACAGCCATACGATAAGCATTTGTAATTATTGCTGTGTAGTATGCAGATTTCGCTCTGCCCTCTATTTTAAGGCTCATTACACCTGCCTCTGCAAGTTTGTTAATATGGTCAATCATACAGAGGTCTTTTGCGTTAAGGATATAAGTTCCCTTTTCATCTTCAAAAATAGGATAAAATTCATTCGGACGCTTTTCTTCCATAAGATGATAACCCCAACGGCAAGGCTGGGCACATTCACCACGGTTTGCGTCACGATTTACAAGATACTGTGAAAGCAGACATCTGCCTGAAAATGATACACACATTGCACCGTGAACAAACGCCTCAATATCAAGTTCTTTCGGAGTTTTTGCTCGGATTTCCGCAATTTCATCAATGGAAAGCTCTCTTGCCACAACAATACGCTTTGCACCCATATTATAAAGTTCGTTTGCTGTGAGATAGTTTACAATTCCTGTCTGTGTTGAAATATGTATTTCCATATCGGGAGCATATTTCTTTATAAGTGACAGAAGTCCCAAATCTGCGACAATAAGAGCATCTGCTCCTGAACTTACAGCCTCATCAACAAACTGCCTGAACTGCGGAATTTCATTGTTTCTCGGCAGAGTATTGCAGGTTATATATAATTTTCTGCCTTTTTCGTGTGCAAGCGAAACAGCTTTGCAGAGGGTATCATAATCAAAGTTCGGAGAACCTGCTCTCATTCCGAAATTTTTTCTGCCGAGATATACAGCGTCCGCACCATAGCGGACAGCTGATTCAAGGCGTTCATAATCTCCTGCCGGAGATAAAACTTCAAGTTTTTTTGCTGTCAAATTATTCTCCTCCCTCTGCTTCAGCAATCTGCTGTTGTACCATTTCAATATTTGCCTCGTGTTCTTCAAGGGTTTCAGCAAAATATGTCTGAGCAGTATTTACATTTGCATAGAAATAATAATAGTTGCTCGGGAAGTTTTCAAGTACAGCATCAATAGCCTCAATTCCTGGGTTGCATATAGGGCCTGGCGGAAGTCCCGGACTTTTATATGTATCATATGCATCAAGAATAAGCTGGTCTTCAATTTCCATATTCGGTTTTATAACGTCACGGGCATAGTATGTTGTAGGGTCAGACTGAAGAAGCGGGAAAACATCAGGGTTATTGAGTCTGTTCCAGAATACTGATGCAACCATTGTCATTGATTCCATAGTAGGAGCTTCAGCCTGAACTATTGATGCAAGTGTTATAAGCTGGTCAAGTGTTATATTTAAGTCTTCCATTTTCTTATAACGTTCAGCAGTCATTTTCTGGTCAAAGTTGAGATATATTTTCTGGCATACCTGTTCAGGACTCATATTTTCATAGAAATAATAAGTATCAGGGAAAAGGTATCCTTCCATTCGGTAGAATTTAAGAGTTGTTGAAGAACTGAGCTTGCTCTCAAAATCAAATCCGTATCCGCCTGAATTGAAATAGAATATAAAATCAGAGGCAGAGCATACATTAGCGGCTTCAAGTTTTGTTGCGGCATCAACAAGTGTTATACCCTCGGGGAATGTAACGCTGACCTGAACTTTTTCTTCACTCTGGATACTTGTAAGTTCTTCTATTATTGTTTCATATGCCATATTAGGACGTACAAAATGTTCACCTGCTATATATTCATCATCAGATTTGCTGAGACGTGAAAAAAGCTGGAAAAATTCAGGAGATTTTATAATACCGTCCTTTTCAAGCATAAGTGAGATTTCTTCCGTTGTAGCACCTTCCGGAATAACTATAAGCTGAGTTGCCTCACTTTTTCCTATTCCGAGCATATCCTTTCCATATGCAATTATAACAAGCGAAAGGGATATAGCTACCGCAAAAATAAGAGTTGTAAGAATAAGAACTCCTGGGAGCCGGTAATGATGTTTTTTTCTTTTCTTTCTTTTTTTCTTCTTTTTCTTGTCTGGAATTTTCTTTTCAGGCTGTTCATCGTCAGAACTGTCATCAAATTCTTCTGATTTATCTGTATCTTCCTGTTCATTATCAGAAACATTTTCAGTTTCTTCACCAGAATTTTCCGGATAGTCCTGAAAATCGCCGACAGTTTCAGCAGAACGCAGTTTAAATTCTGAGGCTCTGAAAGACTGTTCAATAAAATTTTCAGCATCATCTGATTCTGAGTTTTCAGTATTCTCTTTTTTCTGATTTTCGGTATCCTTCAGAATGTCGTTTATAATCGAATCGTTATCTTTCGGCACTGCACCGCACCGTCCTTTCTTCAGTAATAACTGTCTTTATTTTTATATCATGCTTTTCTGACGGCAGACTTTCGGAAAGCATTTCATCATAACAGATTCCTATTGTATATATCTCTGATTTTTCAAGAAATCTGTCATAATATCCTCCGCCGTATCCGAGTCTTATTCCGTCCTCTGTAAAAGAATATGCAGGGACAATGCAGACCGCATCTTCTGTAATCACGGCTCTGCTGTTTCCTGAAGGTTCAGGAATCCCGAAAGCACCTGCTGAAAGTTCATCAAGAGATTTTATATATATAAATTCCATAATTCCGTTTTCAAGGCATCTCGGAACAGCGACATTCTTTCCTGATTCAAGAAGTTTTTCTATTATAAAATGTGTATCAGTTTCAGAACCGTATGATACATATATAAGTATATTATCCGAATTTTTTACTCTGACGGAATCAAGAACACGTTCTGCAATTTTAAAATCCTTTTCAGATTTTTCGGAAATTCTGTTTCTTTTCTGCCGGAAAATCTTTCTGAGTTCCTTCTTGTCCATAATTATTCAAACAGTATTGAAGATTTAATCTGGTCACTTAAATCCTTTGAATCAAGAACTTCAATAAGCTTTAATCCGAAATTGACTGCTGTTCCTGCACCTCTTGATGTAACAATATTTCCGTCAGCAACAACAGGATTTTCAGATACCAAAGCACCTTCAAGTTCTTTTTCAAATCCCTTATAGCATACAGCTTTCCTGCCTTTAAGGAGACCCTTGTGACCGAGTATTGACGGAGCTGCACATATTGCACCAATAATCTTATTGTTTTCAGCACAGAAATCAATTGCTTTCTGTACAGTTTTGTCGTTTTCAAGGTTGAGAGTTCCAGGCATACCTCCGGGGAGAACTATCATTTCAAGAGAATCATCAATAGAAATCTCATCAGTAGTTGTATCTGTCATAACTGTTATTTTGTGTGAACCTGTAATCATATTCTTTCCCACTCCGACAGTAACAACATTTTTCTTTGCACGTCTTAAAAGGTCAATAGGAGCGATTGCCTCAGTTTCTTCAAATCCATCAGCTAAAAAAGCATAAATCATAGTTTAAAACTTCCTTTCATTTTATATTATTACTTAAATGTGATTGTATTCTTTCTGAGAAGATATGCAGGGTTATATGAAAGTTTCGATTTTCGCAGGCCTTCAAGTCCCATATCTTCCTCACGGTTTACATATCTGAATTTATCTGCAAAAGCTTTGCAGAACTGATTGTTTATTGCGGGATATAATCCCTGATATGAAGTATCAGCCTTTTCAATATGAACACACATAGTATTGCTGTTGAGTCTTTCGCCGATTGTAAAGGCTCTTACATTATTGTCTATTCTGATAACTCCTCCGAAAAGGTCAAGTTTATGAAAATTCGTAAAAAATGTATTTATTGCGAACTGTTCGGCAACGCTTGAAAAATCATCAATACCATTCTTATTATTATAATTCACAGCACTGAATGATATACATTCATCAAAATCAGCATCAGTCATTTCTGAAAAGCTCCAGTTATACTGATTTATTTTTGAAAGATGATTTCTTTTCTGATGATATTTTCTTCCTGAAAGATTTATAAGGTCAGAAGAATTGTATATATAATCAGAACCGTCTCTGTCAAATTCAACAGCAAAAGAATCAGCCGGATAGATACTGTTTAAAATTTCAAGTCCGTTTTCTGTAACTCCTGAAATTCTCAAAGGCTTTTTAAGGGATTCTGCATATTTTTTCATTTCTTCAAAAACTTCATAATAATTTCCCTCTCCGGACGGAAAGACAAATACGGGTATATTATCATCTGTATCAAAAGCACATGAAATATAGAAATCCTTAAAGAAAGCTATTTTTGAATTGCTTAATCTACGCCACGCCATATTGTTGGCAAAGCTGTATTCACAACCCTGAAAGTCTGATTTTTCAAGGCATCTGCATATTCTTTCTTTATCGGATATATCAATAATTCTGAAATCAAGCATTTATTTCACCATTTTCAAACAGTCAATATATTTTCTTACTTCTTCAGCCTTACCGCATGACATTTTCCCCTCGGGACATTTGCCGTTACAGCATGAAGGCCCTGCATTTCTGAAAACAGAGGGAGCAACTTCACTGCAAAGTCTGAGCATTTCACATGCAAGTTCACGTATTTCCCACTGAGCCCTGTTACAGCATCTGAGTTTAAAGAAATTCATAAGACTTCTTGAATTCATCGTAACCATCATTTTTGTTTCACAGGCATTAGGAAGAATAAATCTTGCGTCCTCAATTGCTTTCTTCTCGGCATTTCTTCTTGCAGTCTTTTCGGACATTCCCTGATTTATAAATTCATCAAAATATTTTTTTTCAAGAATATCGCTTACAGCATTATAATCTCTTACGGCATTATCCATTGATTTTTTATATATTTCACAGGCTTCCGGATTTTCTGCAATTGCAGGAGGAGTTATATACTGAAAATTCTCCTGTTTCACATATCTCTGACTTTGCACTGAAAATGATGCTATGCGGTGTCTTGTAATCTGAGCAAGGAGAGTTCTTGAAACTCCTTCTATTCCGAAAGTAAAGCTTGCATGTTCAAACGGACTTTCGTGACCTATATCAGCAAGCATTCCGACAAAATTTTTTGTTTTATCTTCATCAAGCCCCTCCATAAGATTAACGGCACTTGAATCGGAATAACAGAGTTTTGCGGCAGCAGCTATAATCTTTTCGGGGTCAGGAGAATAAGTTATCAGAGTTACTTTCATTATAATGATAATCCTTTCTTCATCATTTTATTCACTTCGGTAATTATAGCACTTTTCTTATATAAAGTCAAGAAAGGTTATGCGGTAATCCTTTTTTCTGTTTCTGTTTCTGTGAACGTACGTCACGTCCTGTAAACTGCATACAGGTATACATAGTGCTTAAACGTGAACTGACTCTGCCCGAATATCTTGATTCAATTGGCTTCATCTCCAGATTTGTGCTTATTATAGTTGATTTTGACATATTAAGACGTGTATTTATTATATTATAGATTATTGAATTATAGAAAGGTGTTTCAAATTCTGCTCCCAAATCATCTAAAATAAGCAAATCAACATCATTTACTCTTGAAAGTGTATCAACAGTCTTGTCACGTCCGAACTGTTCAATCTCAATCTTATGGAATATATTCACAACAGAATCATATATGACGCTGTATCCTTTTTTAATAACTTCATTTGCAATCGCAAGAGAGAGATGTGTTTTTCCAAGACCGGTATTTCCTATCATAAGAATATTTTCAGAACTTTTTCCAAAATTTTCCGCAAACTGTTTTGAATGTTCAAGAATTTTTTTCATAACTTCATATTCTTCGCCTGTATAATATTCAAGGCTGAATGTATCAAAGCTTGAAAGTTTGATTTGTGCTGTTTTATTTATTTCTTCGGCTGAAAGTTTTGCAACAAGTTCCATAAAGCAATGACAATAACTTCCGTCCTCGGCATATCCTGTATCATTGCAGTCCTTGCAGTGATATTTTATTGTAAGGTAATCAGCAGGATAGTTGTAGTTTCTGAGTGTTGATTTTATAATTCCCTGAATTTCAAAATTATTTTTTCTGAGTTCCAGAATTTTTTTCTGAACATTTTCACCGTTTGATATAATTTTAAATATCTCATAGCTTATACCATAAAGATGCGAATTAAGTTCGTTTATTTCAGGAACATTTTTGTTCACTTCTTCAATTCTGCGTTCATTTTCGTTTATAGCATCAAGGCGGTAATTCTGTATAATCGAAAATGCCTTTTCATAAATTTCGCTTTTATCCATTTTGTCCTCCGTTTAAAAATTGTTAATAAAAATCTCATAATCTTCTTCAAAGTGGTCCATATCACAAAATGAGTTCTCATCAGCTTTTTTCTTTTTCT
>ERZ808240.4237-NODE-4237-length-12920-cov-7.138826_pt1 | contig 12920 bp, 10 predicted proteins | sample MGYA00521084_ERZ808240 | MGnify/ENA primary metagenome ERZ808240 (study PRJEB31516, sample SAMN03275571) | gut metagenome | biome: mammalia-associated habitat; material: feces | host: Papio cynocephalus | place: Kenya | collected 2012-08-06 ... | reverse complement strand
GCTTTTCAATCAGGCTGTCTACATGTTTCTTGACGGTGTTTTTGCTCATGCCGACCGCCTTGCCAATCGTTTTGTAGCTTGGATGGCACTGAAAAGTTTTTCGGTTTTCGCATCGGAGATATGCATAGATAGCAATCTCACCGCTACTCAGTCCCAAACAAAATATTTCACTCGGCACGGGAAAATAATTCTTCAGCGCGTCCCGTTTCGGATAGCGGATGTATTTCATTTACCGCCTCCCGAATGTTCATCCACCCACTTGCGAAACTTTTCTTTTTCAACGGGCTTGCGGCTGCCTACCTTGAATGTCGGGAAATCTTTTTCCTGCATCAGTTCATATGCTGAGGAGATAGCTATGCCGAGAGCTTTTGAAATTGTTTCGGCGTTTAAGTACAGCAGCAGATCTTCATAGCTTTTGTAGATCGGTGTTTTCATTTTTAACCCTCCCAAAACTTTTCGGCGGATCAAAACAAAAAGACCCGCACTTCAAATCACGATGCGTATTTGCATCGGCGATTATGTAAGTGCGAGTCCGAAACTCAAAATTAAATTTTGCTTATTCAGTTGTCCTCAACCGTCTGCAGTATAACACACAGCAAAAGTTTTGTCAAGATTTTGAGCGGTTCAGTGAATTTTTCAGCCGTTTTGGGGAATACTGTTTTCTTTGTTTGGAATTAAAAAATAACTTGCAAAATCGTTCTTTCCAAGGTGACATACCACAACCCTTTTGGGACGACAATTTTTGTTTTCATGCTTTTCGGGTAAAATAGTAAAAAATACTCGGAGGTAAATCAAGATGAAAGGACGATTTATTACGGCAAGAGTAATTGCCGAATTTAGAGAACATCTAATCTTAGAGGAAAGGAGCGAAATAACGGTTGAAAAATATATTCGTGATGTAAAAGCATTTGCGGTGTATACACTGAATGGCACAATTACAAAAGAAACTGTAATTGCATACAAAAAGCATTTACAAGAAAATTATGCCGTGCGGAGCGTTAATTCAATGCTTGCAAGCATCAACAGTTTGTTTTCATTTTTAGGCTGGCACGATTTAAGGGTGAAATCCTTAAAACTTCAACAGCAGGTATTCTGCCCCGAAGAAAAAGAACTGACAAAGGCGGAATACACACGGCTTTGCAGGACTGCGGAACGCAAACACAATGAAAGGCTTAACCTTATTTTGCAGACCATATGCGGTACAGGTATCCGCGTCAGCGAACTGCAATTTATTACCGTTGAGGCGGTAAAGCAAGGTGAAGCAGTTGTAAACTGCAAAGCAAAAACACGGTCGGTGTTTATTGTGAAAGAACTGAAACAAAAATTGCTCCGCTATGCAACAGAGCAAAATATTAAAAGCGGTATGATTTTTGTGACACGGACGGGCAAGCCGATAAGCCGCACAAACATTTGGCGGGAAATGAAAGCATTGTGTGAAGAAGCAAATGTAAACCCCGGAAAGGTGTTTCCCCATAACCTGCGCCACTTGTTCGCAAGGGTGTTTTACGGAATTGAAAAGGACATTGCCAAGCTTGCAGATATTCTCGGTCACTCAAGCATAAACACCACAAGAATTTATATTATTTCCACAGGCACGGAACACCGCCGCCGTATGGAAAATATGCGGCTGATCATATGAAAAAAGCCACCGGAATCGGCGGCAGAAACATAATTCTCATTATGTTGTATTGAATTTCCCTGACGTATACAACAAACGCAATTTTACATATTGCATTATAGCATAATGAGGACGGTTTGTAAAGCACTTTGACTGAGAAAAGTATGAAAAACTCATAATTGTCGGAAACTGAACATGACAATAAAGCCTTTTCTCCTTATCTTTTTCGACAATTCTGAGAAGGCTTGCTTTGCTATACTCTTTTTTGACCTGCCATTTTTGTGGCAGGATTTTTTATTGCTCTACATACAACATAATGAGAATTATGTTATATATGAGGAATGTATCCTGATAACGAAATATTATAGAGCAAACTTATAGATCGGCATGTCATCCTATTCAACACGTTTTAAGTATAATAAATAATTTTCTAAAATTGGTGCGAAAAGGAGCAAACTAATGAATAATGGTAATGCAAAACATTTTTCTTGTATAAGTAAAATGTTTGAAGATTGCTTTAATCAATATGCGGAAAAATCCCAAAACAAACAACAAAAAATACAAGACGATTTTTTTGAGAAATTCACTAAAAATGTCATTATTCCAAATAAGTGTAATATTCCACCGCTATTTAGATATTCTCCAGCAGACTATTATAATATACGTAACTTGGAGAATGAAACTCTAATGCTATCCGACATTGGAAATATGAACGACATTTTTGAGGGATTATCGGGCAAAGTGAATGCCGATGTTATAGCTTCGTTAAGTGAACTGAATGATATAGCGTTTGTAAAATCATTTACTGAACAAAAAAATGATTTTCTGATGTGGAGTCACTACGGGGATCGATATGCCGGAATGTGCGTAGAATATGATTTTTCAAAACTTGCGGATGATTTTCTTTATCATTTATTTCCGATTGTTTATTCGGAACAAAGATATAAATTTGAAACACTCGGTAATGCCGTTACAGAGTTATATGAATTAAAAAAGGCAAATAAAGAAGGCTATTACCCGGATTTGTATGAGTCTCTGTTAGATATAATGTCATTGTTTTTAAGAAAACCTTCCAATTGGAGTATGGAAAAGGAATGGAGATTGATTGCCACTTATCCGCAAATTCATAACACCTCATAGGATTTTTACAATATAGAGCAAGGTTCTGAATACCCTTTGTATAAATTAAGCAAAAGAACAATAGATGTTAAAAATTGTATAAAATCGGTGTACGTTGGTCCACGAATGCAAAATATGCAAAGAAAACATATAAAGGATATTGGTAAAAAGCTGAAAATAGAAATTCGCGAACTTGAAATTTCAAAAACAGAATATGTTTTTGAAGAAAAGTAATATATGTTAGTTGCGAAAGCAGTTGAAATATATAAAGTTCATTTGAGGGAGGCGAGTAATTATTAATGAAGAATGGTGGATAAAACACATTTGCGAAAGGAGTGATCTTACCAGCAGAATAACACATTTAACCAAAAGAGCCGAGGAGAAAAGTGCTTTTGATGTGCTTTGTGAAATTTTAAATAAAAAAAGACTTTTAGCATCTGCATCAAATGGATATGTTCGGCAGAACAAAAAAGTGATCTGCTTTCAGGATGTACCGTTATATTCCTTGGCAGAAAACATCAAATTTGAAAATGAACATATAAACAACGGGTTCTTTAATGAAAAAGACAATTTTCGTTATGAAGCTTTTGGTTTACGCTTTAATAAAGGCCATATGTTTCAAAAAGGTGCTCGCCCTGTTATATATAGTTCAAAGGATGAGCTTGACCGTCTTCCGGATGATGAACAATGGCGTTGTGTCCAACTCGATTTAAGCAGTTCGGATAATGTAATTGATTGGACTCACGAGCGTGAGTGGCGGATTCAAGATGATTTTAGCTTTGAATATGAAGAAGTGGAGGTGATTTTGGGCTGCAAAGAGTATTACAAAAAATTTATTGATTATTATTCAGGAAGAGAATTGTTGGACAAAATCAACGGAGTCATAGTGTTAAATTCATTGCTCAGATAGCATTGAATAAGAGTTATTAGAAAGAGGGGTTAATTAAATGACTAAACAAATCAGTAAAGAATTGCGAGGCTTGCTTGCCTTGTTGCTTGCGACCGCGATTATGTTCGCGGTTATGCCGATAAATGCAATTGCCGTCACTGCAAATAGTGACGGTTATATAGAGGTCAGCACTATTGAAGACCTCTATAACATTCGTAATGACCTGACGGCTAACTACATTCTTATGAATGACATAGATTTAACTGAGGCAACAGCCGATAATGGTGACTGGAGCTATGGCGGCCGAGGTTGGAACCCTATAGGAAGCGGCGATAAATATGGGTCAAATGCTTTTAGCGGCACTTTTGATGGAAACGGATATTCAATTATAGGAATGAGGATTAATGCTGATTCCTGGCCATCCGGAACGGGATTTCCGTATATTGGATTGTTTTCCAATCTTGCAGGAACCGTAAAAAACCTAAATGTTATTAATGCAGATATAAATGTAAAGCGTACCAATTACAATAATGATATTTTCGTTGGGGCGCTTGCGGGATACGCAACCGAAACCGGAATTGTTAACAATTGCCATGTAGAAGCAAAAATATACGGATACACTCTCGGCGGTTCCATGTCAAGTTCTGATCATGAGCCGTATGTTGGTGGGCTGATAGGCAGCAGCTATGGCACGGTAACCAACTGCAGCATGAAAGGTTCGGTTATTGCCGAATGCGGAATATATTTTGACGCTGCGTATGCCGGAGGTATTTGCGGTAAAGGCGGAACAATTTCCAATTCTTATAACAATGCCGCAATAGAAGCAAGAAACACTTCATCCGGGAGTGGAAGCGGCTATAGCTATACCGGCGCCTTTGCCGGGGGCATATCAAATTATGGCACAGTAACTGATTGTTATAACACAGGCGATGTACGCGCATCGTATAAAAGCGGTAGTGTCAATGCATGTGCCTCTGGCATTAGTTACGGTAACTCTTCGTATAACAACAAAGTCACCAACTGTTATAATATTGGCAAAACACAAATAATCAGTAATTACAGTTCGCCACCAGCAATTTCAGAAGGTTATGCAGTTGGTGGTGGTGCTACTATTGCCCACACTTATTACTTGACAGGCACCGGAAAAAATACCGCCGGTTCTACAGAACTGACGGAAAAACAAGCGCTTACACAGTCTCTTTATTCAGCATTTGACTTTGAAAATAATTGGATTATGAATTCTGAAGCAGTGTACTCTTATCCTCAACTGCAAAACAATGTTCAAGATTTAAGGGTTATTACAAGTGTAGTGTTACTCTCCGCTCCTAATAAGGTGGAGTATAATTATAAAGACCCAATTGATTTGACCGGCGGCAAGTTAGAGATTACCGTAAAAGATCAGGGCTCGGAAATTATTGATATAACCGAAGATATGATTACCGGATTTGATTCCTGTTGCCCGGGCACCCAAGTGATTACTGTTACATATTTTAACAATACGGTAACCTTTGATGTATATGTAAATCAAAAAGTCAGCATTCCGATATATACTATTGCTGATCTCTTCAACATCAGAGATGATCTGACTGCCGACTACATTTTAATGAACGACATTGATTTAACTGAAGCAACAGCCGATAATGGTGACTGGAGCTATGGCGGTCGAGGTTGGAATCCTATCGGCAGCAACGACACATACAGCAATCTTGTTTATAGCGGAGATTTTGATGGAAACGGATATTCAATTATCGGTATGCGAATAGAATATCCTATCTCATCAAATGATAGTTACTTAGGGCTGTTTGCAAATGTGACCGGTCGTATATCAAATTTGAATATGGTTAATGTATCTATTACAGGAGGAACATATGCCGGTGCTATTGCGGCTAATGCAAACGGAGCAATATTTGAAAACTGCAGTGTTTGCGGGGTGATTGATAAAACAAAAACTGCCGTTGGCGGTATTGTTGGATCCGCAACCGATATAACCATCAACAACAGTAAAAATACTGCTTATATAACCGGCGGCGCCTATGTCGGAGGAATTATCGGCAAAGCAAATTATGCCAAAATCAGCAAAACCTTTAATACCGGCACAATAAGGACTGACTATAAAATCGGAAATCGTTACTGGACAGGTTCCTCTGGTCGTTATTTCCATGAAAATTATTCTGCCGGCATAATCGGCAATGCTGAAAACTCTGCTGTTACAAATTGCTACAACGCCGGCAAGGTGTATGGAGAAACAACAAGCGATACAAATTACGACCTTTATGCTTATGGTATAGCATATGGTGCCAATGCAACCGCCTGCTATAGCAGCGGCGAATCAAAAACTGCAATTGGTTCTGCGGCAACAGATTGTTATTATCTCAGCGGCAGCGGCGGAGCCTCAAATGGCGCAACCTCTCTCACAAATGCACAAATGAAAATTAAGTCTATGTTCAAAGGCTTTGATTTTGAAAATGTGTGGATTCTTAATGAATATGCAAATCACCCGTATCCACAGCTCCGCAGCAATCTTCAGGATATGAGCGAATCCGCAAAGCTTGTGAGTATTATCGCTCTGCCTGCAAAAACTGAGTATCTCACAGGTGATAAACTCGATTTTACCGGTGCAATGGTCAAGGTAGTTTATGTTTCCGGTCGTGAGGAAATTATTAAAATTACGGATGAAATTGTCTCCGGTTTCGATATGAATACTGTCGGTGAACAGCAGGTTACAGTAACGGTTGCCGGTGCAAGCGATACATATACGATTAATGTAATTGAGCGGCCTGTCGTTGAGTCAATTACCGTTATATCGCCGCCGAATAAAAATGTATTTACCGTAGGAACCTCTTTTGACTTTACAGGAGCAAAGGCTCTTATTGCTTATAAGGGCGGTATTACCGAAACTGTGGATATAACCTTTGATATGACAACCGGCGGAGATATCGATCACATCGGCAAGCAGATTATTACATATACATTCGGCGGACAAAGTGCAAACTTTGAGGTAGAAGTGGTTGGCATTGAATTGAATAAGATTGTTTTGACAAAGCTACCTGATAAGCTATCTTATTTGGAAGGCCATAAATTGGATTTGTCCGGTATGGTAATTACTGCTGTTATGAATAATGGCATTGAGAGCGTTGTGGGAACCGGTTATACAGTCAGCGGTTATTCTTCTGAACCCGGCAAACACACGATAACAGTTACATATATGGGCAAAACCGCAAGCTTTGAGGTTACGGTTACAAAAAAACAGTTGGTTTCCTTGAGGCTGAATGCTTTACCGGATAAATTGGAGTATATATCCGGGCAGGAATTTGATGAAAACGGTATGCAGATTATTGCCAATTATGACAACGGCGATGTTGAAGTTGCGGAAAAATATGTGGTAAGTGGATTCGATAATGTACCTGGAATTAAGAATATAGTAGTCTCCTTTGATGGCAAGAGCGTTTCTTTCACGGTAAAAGTAATTGCGAGAGTTATTACGGATTTTAGATTAGTATCTGTTCCATCAAAGCTGAATTATATAGAATACGAAACATTCGATTCAACCGGTTTAGAGGCTGAGGCTACTTATAACGATGGTCTGACTGAGACCGTTGCAGACTATACCTTATCTGGTTTTTCCTCAAAACCCGGTACACATACAATTACCGTTGCTTATAAGGGTTTCGTACAATCTTTTGAGATCAATGTGACTCCAAGAACGCTCGAAGACGTCAAAGTAATTGTGCCTAATAAAGTCATCTACAATATCGGTGAAGAATTTGATGGAACAGGCATGCAGGTTGTTGTCTGCTACAACAACGGTCAGGAGCTTACGGTTGACGATTACCAAATAAACGGTTTTGAAAGTTTTACCGCAGGCGTTAAAACCATTACGGTAACCTATGGCGGTATTTCCCGCAGTTTTGCGGTTGTAGTGCAGGATCGTTCTGTAATTAAAACCGGCGGCAATATGATTGTCGGCAGCCTTGTAGGTCGTCTTGGTGATAAGGTTGTTATTCCCGTAAGCGTCACCAAAAACACCGGTATTGCAGGCTTTACCCATACTATCAGATTTGACGCAAAAGCTCTTAAGCTCGTGTCTGTTGATGCTGTGGGCGGATATGCAGATGGTACTGTAATCCTTAATGACGAAAAAATTGCTGACGGCGAGTTTACTGTCCTTTGGTTTGGCAGCACTGATGTCAATGGGGACGGTATAGTTTACAATCTTACCTTTGAGGTCCTCGAATCCGCACCGGACGGCAATTCCGAAATCGTCATAGATTTCGCCGATAACGACAACGGCAATGTTTCGGGTGAAAATGTTGTCTTCGGCAAGATTAACGGTTCTGTTGAGGTTCGCTCCTATTGGCTCGGTGATTTGAACGGTGACCGTGAATACCATATGGTCGATCTTCTGCTGCTTGCGCAGTATGTATCGGGTAAGAAAATGACCTTGACCGAAAAACAACTTCTTGCAGCTGATGTGAATGAAGATAATGTTATTGATATTCACGATGTTATTATGCTTCAGCAATGGATTATTGCAGCTGGTATTCCGGAGGCATAAGTATGAAAAGGATATTGAACAAGCCAATATCTTTCCTTACGGCATTCATCTTATTGCTTTCAAGCTTTGGTTTGGCTCCGACCGTTTCAGCGAATGGCGCTACTGCCGAAATTAAATTCGGCGAAACCGAAGGAAAGGCCGGAGGCGAGGTGACGGTACCTGTTATAATCAGTAACAATCCCGGAATATCTACATTTTTCTTTGTCGTGGAATATGATGCTAATGCTTTATCCTTTGTTTCTGCCGATAAGAGTGAGGTTTTAACAAGCGGCACATTTACCCCTGTTAACAATTCGACCGACGGAAAATTGTCATTACCATGGTACACGGTGGAAGGTAATATTACAGAAGACGGCATCTTGATGAATATTAAATTCAGAATCAGCGAATCGGCAAGGGGCAACTATAAGCTGACGGTTCGTTATTTGCCTCAGGATATTGCCGATGCTTCATATAATCAGATTGATTGCAATGTGACAAACGGCAAAATTTCCACAGGCAGTACGATTTCGGGGACAGTAACAAGCTTTGGTGAAGCAAACGAGCCCGTTACCTTGCGGTTGTTAGAGAACAATACGGAAACAGACAAAATTACATCTACAGATGACACATACTGTTTCAGTTCAGTCTCACCCGGCACTTACACGATTGAGGTTTCAAAGCTTAATCATGCAACAAGAATTTACGAAATCACAGTAGAACGTGAAGATATTACCGAAAACTTGAAAATACATCTTATAGGAGATGTGACAGGTGACGGGAAAGTTAAAATCGGAGATTATGCAAAGATTCTTGCACATGTAAAAGGAACGAGTATTTTAACAGGTTATGATTTTGTTTGCGCCGATGTTACCGGCGACGGTAAGATTAAAATCGGTGATTATGCAAAGGTGCTTGCTCATGTTAAGGGCACAAGTATGCTGTGGTAATCAGAATGGAGAGTTTAAAGAAATGAAAAAAATGATAGCATTGTTTCTTTCAGTATTGTTGGCGTTAGGGATGATTCCCTTATCAATAGTTTTTGCTCAATCATCTGCCGATGCCGTCTTTACTGTTGAAGCTGACAAAGTACAGGTAAATGTTGGCGAAGAGGTCACATTTTCCGTTTATGTCGAAACGAGAACCCCGTTTACCGGTATTCAAGCAGATATTAACACACCTAAAGGAATGACCTATGTTGCAAATTCGGGTAAAGTGCCTGATGGTTTAAAGGAACAATTAAAATTTACCGAAGCATCCTTTACTGAGCTTACTCAGCGTATAACCTTGGGCAACGATATCGCCTATTCCGCAACAGGAAAACTTAAAATTATGGAATTTAAATGCGTTGCAGCAGAAGGCTCTGTTAATGGCTTTGATGTTTCAATTGATGAAATTGATATAACGGATTCCAATTTTGAATCTTTCGGTTTTGCAGTGGTTTCTGCAAATGTAAAGGTAAGAATACCTGTTATCGGTGTAACTCTCGATAGGGACACCCTTACACTGAATAACGGCGAGAACAATACTGCAAAGCTTACCGCAACCGTTGATCCCGACAAAGCAACTAACAAAAATCTCACCTGGAAAAGTAGTAACGAAAGTATTGCTACAGTTGACGGAGATGGTAATGTTACGGCGCTGAAGAAAGGTACTGCCACCATCACTGTGGCTACAGAGGACGGCAACCTCAGTGCCTCCTGTGTTGTGACAGTAAATTGTTCACATTTGAATACAACGGATGTTCCTGCAGAAGACTCTACCTGCATTAAGCACGGTCATAAAGCATATACAATTTGTAATGATTGCAGTGAGATCATACGAGGTTCTAACAGTGAATTACCGCTCAGCGATCATATCGGCGGTACGGCAACCTGTGTAAAGAAAGCAGTTTGCGATGTCTGCCATAAAGAGTACGGCGATCTTGCAGCCCACAATTATACCGAGGTCGTAAAGGCGGATTATCTGAAAACTGCTGCCACCTGCGGCAGCAAGGCGGTTTATTACAAGAGCTGCGCCGTATGCGGTGCACAGAACGAGGAAACCTTTGAAACAGGCGATTATGATTATACCAATCATGTCGGCGAAACTTATCTGAAAAATCAACAAGAAGCAACCTGTTACAATGAAGGCTACACCGGGGACACCTATTGCAGAACTTGTGACCGAGAAATCAGTAAAGGTCAGCCTATTTCTAAAAATGCTCATAATCCGGCTTCCGTTTGGACAACCGACGAAACCGACCACTGGAAAGAGTGCCAAACGGTCGGGTGTGGTAATATTATTGATAAAGCACCACACTCCGGAGGTGAAGCCACCTGTGTGAACAAGGCAATCTGCTCTGTGTGCAAGGTGGAATACGGTACAGTGAACGCCTCCAATCATAAAGGTACGACTTATCTGAAAGATCAAAAAGAACCGTCCTGCTATGAGGAAGGCTATACCGGTGACACCTATTGCAGTGATTGTAATGTAAAAATCAAAGACGGTCAGTCCATTGCCAAAAGCGCACATAGTCCCGCTTCTGTTTGGACAACCGATGAGACTAACCACTGGAAAAAGTGTCAGACGGTCGGGTGTGGTAATATCATTGATAAAGCGCCCCACAGCGGTGGTGAAGCAACCTGTGTAAAGAAAGCTATTTGTTCCGTTTGCAACGCTGAATACGGCAATTTGAACGCCTCTAATCATAAGCACACTGAATTGCGAGATGTAAAAGCAGCTACCGAGCAGGAAAAGGGTTACACCGGAGATACTTGGTGTCTGGATTGCAATAAGAAAATTGCAGAAGGCACGGAGGTTGATAAACTTACGCATCAGCCGAAGCTCGTGGAAGCAAAAGAAGCTACCGTTACGGAGCAAGGAAATATTCAGTATTACCACTGTGACAACTGCGATAAATACTTTGCTGATGCAAACGGCATGAAAGAAATCAGTTTTGAAGAAACTGTAATTAAAAAGCTTCCGCCGGAAATCATCGAAGGCAACAACGCAGTTGTAGGCAAGAGCGAAAAGAAAGCTTTGTCTTTCCGATCCAATGCGGCATTTGCCGATTTCATTCGCGTGGAACTTGACGGCAAAACTCTTGATGAAAATAACTACACAAAAACAGAGGGCAGTATTATCATCACCCTGAAAGACAATTTTGTCTCAACTCTGTCCGTAGGCGAACATACCATTGGAATTGTTTCTGAAAGCGGAACGGCAACAGCTAAATTCACCGTGAAAGTAACCGGAGGCTCTTTTGAATCTCCCAATACAGGTGATAACAACAATATTGTTGTTTGGAGTCTTATAGCGGTTCTTTCTCTTGCAGGTCTTGGTACTTCTGTCGTAGTTTCAAAGAAAAAGCGGATAGGATAAAGTAAAAAAAGGCGGCGGCAACGTGTTTCTACGCTGTCGTCGCTTTTCCTTAGGAGAATTTTATGACAGAACAATATACGAACAGTGCCTACGGCAGCAAACATACTTCTGCGAGAAAAAGGCGCCGTAAAAAAAGTAATATCGGTAAAAATACAGCACTGTTTATTATGATAACTGTTATCATTGCGGCATTCATAATTTTAATCGGTACACAGGTGGGCAAAAAGCCAAATAAGTTAGTCGGAACTTGGGTGTATGATGAGCATACGCAGTATATTTTTGAAAAAGACGGCACGGGTAAATTACTTGCCGATGATGTAGTGTATGACTATATATACTCTGTCAAGGGCGATAGGCTTATTATAGACTTCACGAAAGATATTGTCCGTGACTGTGAATATACATTTACAACCGATAACGGTATTTTGACTCTTGTAGGCGGCAACGGAACAGACGGCGGAAGTTATAAATTAAATAAGAAATAAATATGTGCTTTTTTCAATTCCATATGATTTAGTTATAACCCCCAATTGATTTTCTTGTTAGAATGGGATGTTCAATTATGAATCCAACAAAAATATCGACTGGCTTGTCGGCGAAACAACCGACTGGATAAAAGGCGAAAATACAAGGTTGCTCACTAAACAAGAATATGATGAGTTTATAAATAATCTTGCAGAAGCAGATAAAAGCGGTGTGTATCTTTACTTAAAGCCATCTTACGTTTATAAAGAGATTAAGAAATGGCCTTCAAAAAGCTACTGCATTCTTAAAACGAAAACGGTAGCTTTTTTTAATAAATCTGTAGCATTAATTATTTAATAAATGTGTATTGTGATTTTTCCCAATATAGTGTAAAATTATTTATAATGTGTTGCTAATTAAATAATAAGGAAGGATTTTGTGTCTCTAAAAAACATAATTGCATCATCAACTAAAGAAATTGCTGGGTCGAGAACTAAAAACCGACTCACTATACAAATAAGTTATGCTATTCAACTGATTATGGAATTTTATTCTACAGATTTTATTGTTATGATGGATTATATTGAAGATGTAGCGGTAATCTGCGACCCAGATAATCCCTCGGCAATACATATGTATCAAATAAAAACAAAATCCGCCGACAAACAATATAGATTATTAGTCGTAATTAAGGACTAATGGTTTCAAAAACTATATGCTAATGCATTAAAATATCAAGGATATTTAGGAAGCGCCGCCTTAGTTTGTAATACAGATATTATATCCTCTAACAATACGCAAGTTTTTCCTAATGGTAAAACTGCACTGGATGATGTGACCATCAAAAAAATATTGATATTATTAAGAAAGCTATTGCAAGAGACTTCTTTAGATATTGTGTAAACCTCCAAGAAGGTATAAAATAGAAATAT
>ERZ808240.4235-NODE-4235-length-12928-cov-14.930552_pt1 | contig 12928 bp, 10 predicted proteins | sample MGYA00521084_ERZ808240 | MGnify/ENA primary metagenome ERZ808240 (study PRJEB31516, sample SAMN03275571) | gut metagenome | biome: mammalia-associated habitat; material: feces | host: Papio cynocephalus | place: Kenya | collected 2012-08-06 ... | reverse complement strand
GTGATGAAACTCGGTCTTACGCAATGGGAATCTACGAACCGTGTCAGGTTGGGAACAAAGCAGCACTAAGTAGAACCTTCCATGTGCCGTGAGGAAACTGGGTGGAGCTGCTGTGTGGTCCGGCGTATGCGGTTTTGATTTTTGTAATTGTTCAGAGCCATTCAAATCAAATCCGTATGTACATCGAATGCTTTCATTTGACATGATTTATATTCCAAATGGAGAAGTCTGAGTAGTTATGGGAATTTATAGAATATGATATGAATAAAAGGAAGAGGTACAGATATGGCTGCAGGAACTACTGCTTTTTCGAATAATAACGCTGACGTTTGGCTCCGTGATATCATGTCCGACTGTGTGCTTTGCCCCCGTGCCTGCCATGTTAACCGCCTCGCCGGGCAGACCGGATACTGCGGACAGACTGCCGAGATCATGGCGGCGAGAGCCTCTCTGCATTACTGGGAGGAGCCCTGCATCTCCGGTACCTCCGGCTCCGGAACGGTCTTTTTCTCCGGATGTAATCTGCGTTGTGTGTTCTGCCAGAATCATAATATTGCCCTCGGAAAAGCGGGTCGCGTGATCACTCCGGAGCATCTGGTGGAGATTTTTTTACAATTGCAGGAGCAGGGTGCGAACAATATCAATCTGGTAACTCCTACCCATTTTCTGCCGCAGATTGCCATTGCTTTAGAACAGGCAAAATGCCAGGGGCTTCATCTTCCCATTGTATACAATACCGGAAGTTACGAATCCGTGGATGCACTACGACACTTAGAGGGGCTTGTGGATATCTATCTCCCGGATCTGAAATATCTGTCTGCGGAATTATCCGCTGCTTATTCTCATGCTCCGGATTACTTTGAAGTCGCTTGTGCTGCCATTGCGGAAATGTACCGTCAGGCAGGGGATCCCGTCATCGACCCGGATACCGGTCTGATGCAGCGGGGTATGATCGTGCGTCATCTCCTTCTTCCGGGACAGACGAAGGATTCTAAAAAGATCCTGCGCTATCTCCACGAGACCTACGGGGATCATATCTATATCAGCATCATGAATCAGTATACACCCCTGTCGCAGGTAGCAGGCATCGAAGCATTGAATCGCACCGTGACGCCGCAGGAATATGACCGGGTATTACGATTTGCCGAACGGATTGGCATTGAGCGGGGATTTCGTCAGGAGGGATCTGCCGCCAGCGAAAGTTTCATTCCGGAATTTGATGAACGGGGGCTGTGATCCTCTCACAATTCCACCGCGATCAGATAATATCCGAAATCCCCGTCCCATGCCGGTTCCCTGGCACCTTCAAAGCTTTCAAAGCCAAACATTCTGGCTACCTGCTTTTCCCTCTCGTAAAAATTCCCCGGAACACCAATATAATATTTCACCTGCCCGGAAGTCTCCTGCCGCATGAGCAGCAAATGTCTGTAATTGTAATATCCGTGCAGTAAAAAGCTGTTATGGGTCATCTGGTAATACTTTTCCTGCAGTATCACAAAATCCTCCGGTCCCACCGACAGGAATTCTCTCGAATCACGGAAGGGATGGATATGGGGATAAATACTGCTCAGTTGTTCCCATTTGGTGTCCTGCATATGTACGGTGTTTCCCGCTTCTTTTACTGATTTCGTAGGCTCTTCTACCTGCTGCCTCCTATTTTCTCTGCTTATCTCCGGCATTTGTGTCGTCTGCGCTGCTACGATCTTCTCCGATATCCCGATCTCATCATCCGACGTTTTACTTTCCGGCGCTTTGTCTGTCGGGTTTTTCCGGGCTCCGGCAAATCGTCCTATGATCTCCCGGTTCCCACTTAAGGGAATCCGGATTCCTAAGATATCTTCTCCCTCTCGCTGCGATTTGGGAATTTTTTTCTCGCAGGATGCTTTCCCCTGCATCACCTGGATCTCACAGAGCAGTTCTTCCTCCGGATCTCTTTGCAGGTAGAGCTGCAGACTGCCTGACACTGTCGAAACATTCGACAGCTGTACCCTCAGAATAGATTCTCTGTCCAGGCTCTCCAGCCTTGCGTATCCCGCACTTCCGATCCGCTGTCCGTTTTCCCATAGTTCCAGATAGCTGATCTGTTTTCGATATGACATAAAAATCCCCCTGCATAAAGTATTCTAATTATCTTTATGCAGGGGGTTGTCCTTAATATTCCTGGCTGTCCAGATATTTCATATAGTTTACAACCATTAATGCAATCTTGAAGGTCAGTGCATCGTCAAAGCTGCGCAGATCCAGTCCGGTGCTCTTCTGGATCTTCTCGATACGATACACCAGCGTATTACGGTGTACAAACAGCTGTCTGGAGGTCTCTGATACATTCAGATTGTTCTCAAAGAACTTGTTCAATGTGTTCAATGTCTCTTCATCCAAATCGTAAGGCACATTGTCACCGAAGATCTCTTCAATGAATATCTTGCACAGGTTCACCGGCAGCTGATAGATCAGGCGGCCGATTCCCAGGGTGCTGTAGGCTACCACTTTTTTCTCCGCATAGAAGATCTTGCCCACATCCAGTGCCATCTTGGCTTCTTTATAGGATTTGGATACATCCTTCAGCTCCTGTACCACAGTACCGTAAGCAACCTTTACATCCAGCAATGCTTCTGCATTCATCATGGCCACAATGGTCTCCGCCAGCTCATGCAGAGTCTCCGGTGTGGTGGTATTTTCTACAGATTTGATCAGGATCAGACTGGATTCATCCACAGCAGTGACATAGTCGCCCGCCTGTGGGGAGAACATTCCCTTCAGAACCTCAGATACAATACCGTCTTTCTCATCCTTCGTCTCAATCAGATATACCGCTCTGGGGCAGGTTACCTCCACATGGAGCTTCTTCGCCCTGTTATAGATATCTACCAGCAGCAGATTGTCCAGCAACAGGTTCTGGAAAAAGTTGTTCCGGTCAAAACGCTCTTTATAGGCAATGATAAGATTCTGAATCTGGCTGACCGCAATCTTGCCCACCATATATACATCATCGGTCATTCCCCGCGCCACCAGGACATAGAGCAGTTCGCCCTCATCCCGTATCTTCAGAAGATGATGTACTCCGATCACCTGGCTGTCCGCCGGAGAAGCTACGAATCCGGTGATCAGATCCGTTGTAATGTCATCTTTCTCCATGGTCGATGCCACGACAGATCCGTTCAGGTCATAGACTCCGAGATCTACCTTTGTAATGGCTTTTAATTCGTCAATGCTTGTCTGTATAATCTGGCTGGTTATCATACGGTCTCCCTTCTACTGTACAACTACCTGCCATTATTTTAGCTGATTTCACGATCCGGTGCAAGTCCCAAATTCCGTCCCGCATCATTCACTTCTTTAATTTTTGCGGGGTCTGTTTTATAGTTGCGCCGTATATCCATAAGACCGTTTACTTCCTGCTGCACGTCACTGACCTGGGTATAACAGTAGCCACATATATATGGCAGATTTTTGATCGCCTGCGTAACATTTCGGAACCGTTTCAGGAATTCTTCCTCACTGCCTACCTTATCTCCATAGCCCCAGCCGTCATCATCGCCGGTAAAGGCAATTCCTCCAAACTCACTGATAATAACCGGCTGCCCACGATAATGGTAACCTTCCGCGAAAGCAAATCGTTCTTCGGAATGTGTCACCTGATTATTCAAAATACCCTCCCGGCAGTCCATATAGTGCCGGTACAGTCGGTTACCGTCCGCCTCATAATCGTGCAGCGTCAAAATATCCGATACTGTGTGTTCCCATCCATCATTGCAAATCACCGGTCGCATGGCATCTATCGCCTTGGTCATATAATAAATTCCAACCGTAAAATCCTGCTGTCTCTTGTCTGTCCTGACCTGCGGAATTCCCCAGGATTCGTTAAAGGGTGTCCATACAATAATACAGGGGTGATTATAATTCTGTTTTACAATGGAGAGCCATTCCCTGCCGAAAACTTCTATGGCATCATCATCGAAGCGATAGGTTGACGGAGCCTCGCTCCATACTAACATTCCCTTTACGTCACACCAGTATAAAAATCTTTCATCCTCTACCTTTTCATGTTTGCGCAGTCCATTATAGCCCAATGCGTGTATCTTATCGATGTCTTCGATCAGGGCCTCTTCCGAAGGTGGTGTCAGATGACTTTCCTCCCAATATCCCTGATCCAGAATCAGCTTCTGATATAAGGGAATGCCGTTCAGCAAAATATTGCCATCACGGATCTCTATCTCCCGCATTCCAAAATAGGAATAGACCTGATCCAGGAGCTGGCCATTCTTCCAGACCCTGAAAGTAACATCATAGAGCTTGGGATCTTCCGGTCTCCACAGGTAGATTGCCCAGGGTTCTGTTCCATCCTGTCGTTCCAGAGACAGGGACATTTTTGTTCTCGCCCCTGTAACTTCTGTTATGCTTCTGGTCACCACACGGTTTTCCATGCAGATTTCCGTTTCTACTACCAGATTCTCACAATCCTGTTCTCCCACAAGGTTCATTTCATATTCCAGATGCAGGGATCGGTTCTTCAAATCCGGCGTCATCTTAACATATTTTAAATAATTCTTGGAAACAGATTCGAGCCACACTGTTTTCCAGATTCCTGTGGTCTGCACATACCAGCACCCAAAGTTTTCTTTTTGCCAGCGCTGTTTTCCTCTGGGCTGCGTCATGGACAGACCGTCTCCTACCCAGACACGGATCTTGTTTTCTCCTCCCTTTACATACTCTGTAATGTCAAAAGTGAATCGTTCATATCCTCCCGTATGTTCTCCCACAAACCACCCGTTGACCCATACTCTGGTTCGATAATCGCTTCCTTCAAAATGCAATAATACGCTATGGGCGTCCGAATCCACACTTTTCAATTCCACCGTTCTTTCATACCAGACGCTGCCATGCACATCTGTGTCATTAATTCCGCTTGCCGGTGTTTCATAGGTAAACGGTACCGTAATCTCCCGGATCTGCGGCTGCTCCTCATCTCCATACCAGAATTTCCATTTTCCGTTCAGATTTTTCCAGTCCTGTCTGACCAGTTGTGGGCGAGGGTAATCTTTGATATAACATTTCATTTTGTTTTTTCCTTCCGATTTATAATTTCAATACACACACAGGTTCCGATGCCCGGCCTCGAAATTACTTTCATGTGACAACGGTTTTCCGAAAATATCCGTAATCTGCCCTGAATATTATAGATGCCATAATTATCTGCCTGCACATCATTTTGGTTTTCCAGAATCAGATCCGCTTCTTCCTGCGTCATTCCCATACCATTGTCTTCTATTTCAATATACCAGGCATCTTCATCCATCCAGCTTCTCACCATGATGCATTTATCCTTTTTTTCACAATGCAGCAATCCGTGCAACAATGCATTTTCTACCAATGGCTGCAAAGTAAACTTAGGAATCTGATTATCCAACGTATCCTCTTCGGCATCTACATTGTAGGTAAATGCGCCATCGTATCTGTCCTGCATCAGTTTGACATAAGCATTCAGACATTCCAGTTCCTGCGCCATGGTTACAATACCGGTTCCTTTTCCAAAACTCAGCCTCAAAAATCTGGAAAGCTCGTTCAACATTCTGGCACTCTCCTGCGTTTTTTCATCCAGAATCATCCATTTAATGGAATCCAGAATATTATACATAAAATGAGGTTTGATCTGTGCCTGCATGGCCTGCATCTGATATTGCGCCGACTGCAACGAAATTTCCGATACATGATATTTCAAATTTGCATTTTTGATTCCCAGCAACAGACTTGCCACAACGCAGAGCAGTATTACCGCAACAAAAGCGCCCACCACGAAAATTTTACAATATAATTTGTAGATGTCCGAGTTTTCAATTCTTCCCACAAGATACCAGTGTGTATCCTGAAGTCTGCTGTAAACATATCGGGTATGTCCCACAGAGAGACTTCCGTTTTCGCTTTCATTTTGCAGTTCCGACACGGTCGGCTCCTTCAAAAGTTCCTCACCGATCCCGGTACCGTCCGTACTTACCAGAATCTGACCGTGTTCATCAATGAGATAGAGGGTATCGCTTCCTCCCCGGCGCAACATTTTTTCGATTTCCGCAACGTCAAGATCCATGACGATCACACCATCCACCTGATTGAAATCTGTCTGCGATCTGACCGGACAATAATAGCTCATGACCAACCGGCTCCCTATGGTAATGCCGTAATTTTCCTCATGCGGTGTTCCCCAGAAAGAATAGGTCCATCCGTTTTCCGGCATATCCTGTTCCAGTCCTTCTATTTTTCCAAGCATCCATTCATTTGTAAACTGACCGGCATACAGTTTATCCTGTGTGAAATAAATTCTGCAATAGGAGAGCACTTTATCATCCAAGGTCGTCATCAGCGCATTACGTATTTCCCGGTATTCTTCATACGGATCATTCGTTTCGTACATAATGGGACTGATGGATGTTTTCAGTGCATCCGCACTGAAGGCCACGCGGTTGAGACGATAATATACATAATCCGCAGTGCTCTGCGTTGTATACTTCATCTGTGTATTCATATCTCCCTCAAGTGCCCGCACAGAATCACTCAGATACCAGAATGCAAAAAGGAAGAGCAGGAACGCTGCCACCACAAAATAGTACATCATACATCTGGGGTTTACATTTCTGTTCTCCCTTATTTTCAATTCTATTACTCCCTTACGTTTATAATCGCTGGTTCTCATTGCGCCAGTCCTTCGGTGTTTTGCCCGTGTACGTTTTGAACAGTCTGCAAAAATATGCCGGTGACAAATATCCCACATCATAGCAGATCTCATAGGTATGTTTCTGAGTATCGGATAACATTCGCATCGCTGCTTCCATACGTATCCTTGTAATATAGTCATTCAATGTCATCCCGGTCTGCGCTTTGAACAGACTGCACAAATAGGTTGTCGAAAGATTCACCGCATCTGCCAAGCATTCCACAGACAGCTGTTCATTATATTTTCTCTCGATCAGTTCCTTCACCTTATAAATGGCCGCATTGTCCTCCACCGACGGTTCCTGATCTCCGGACTCCGATTCTTTCCCCTTCGGAGTCCGAATGATCTTCTCATATCTTTTTCTTTTGCGGATTCTCTCCGTAGTCCGTTCCATGGCTTCCGCCAGTTCCTCCAGATCAATAGACTTCAGAATATAATCCACAGCGCCGAGCTTTATGGCATTCTTCAGATAATCAATGTCTCCATAGCCGCTGATGAACAGCACATTGATATTGGGATATTTCTCCACAGCACGTCTGGTCAGCTCAATGCCATCCATTCGCACCATTTTGACATCGGTAATCAAAATGTCGATTTCCTGATTTCTCAAAAACTCCCATGCATCTGTTCCATCTGCAAAACATCCCTTGATTTCTATGGAGTACTTCTTCCAGTCGAAATGTTTTACCAGTCCTTCCCGGACAATTGCCTCATCATCCACTATGATCGCACTATAGCGCAACATTTCCGTCTTTTCCTTCATAAAGCCCACCTCCGGTCAGATTCCGGATTTATTTTGCATTATACTCCGCATACCAAGTCTGCAAATCTTCCTTCACGGAGTCGCCGCCTGCTGCCTTCCAGTCCTGCATAAAGCTATCCAGTCCCTTATCATTGCCGCAGGCTACCTGAAGCATGTAATTCTGAAGTTCATTCTTCAGTGTAGGATTCTTCTCTACATAAGCACCCGTAGACGGCTTATACAGGAAAGGATTTACTACGTAGATCTCAGGACGGTTCTCTACCAGATACAAGGTTGTATTCTCAAAAGCATCCCACTGGTATTCGCTCTTGTGTACTCTTGCCTGCCATTGTACTTCATAGGTCTTCGTATCGGTCGCATTGATATACCACCATGCAAATCCCTTGTCATCGGTAAATTTCGGCATAATAGGAACATAATTACCTTTGGCATCCTTGTTAAAATGTATGCCCTCTTCACCGATACAGATATACTCCTGATTCTGTACCTTCAGGTTCATATAATTCATTGCATCTGCTGCATTTTCACATGTCTTCAGAATACAGGTAACATAGTTCACACCGTCTTTGGTCATATACTTACATTCGCCGTTTTCTCCCTCCAGAGGGCAGATATATCCAATATCCTCTTTGGCTACTCCGTAATTATTTACCAGACTGGTAGATACCGTAATCTGTGCCGGATGCGTGCATGAACCCATAATGGCCTGACTGCTGGCAAGTTTTTCCTGTACGTTGTTACTGGTATTTACCGCAAACTCAGAATCCAACAGGCCTTCGGAATATAACTTTTTCATAAAATCCATATATGCCTGATAATTTTTATGCTCTGTCATATAAATTACATTGCCGTCATCATCTACCATCCAGTCATTATAGATACCGAATGCTGCTGCAATCGTTCTACATCCTTCATCCCATCCACCAGAAGCGGAGAAAATAATATATTTATCCCCATAATAATTTTTGAGTGTCACCAGATCCTGATAGAACTCATCCAGTGTCTCCGGTACTTCTGTAATTCCAGCCTCTCGCATCAGATCCTTTCTACAGGTAATGTACTCTACCTGCTTCGGATACTCATTTACAAAAGGAATTCCGTAGATTTCACCCGACTCGTCCGAAAACGGTGTCCACATTTCCTTGTCTTCCAGGCCGTTCAGAATATCCTGACCGTAAGTCTCCAACAATGACTTCAAAGGCATCAGTGCTCCCTTGGAATATAACTTTTCAAACTGATCCTGCGTCACCTTCAGTATATCATATTTTACTCCGCCAGCAACGTCAGCAATCAGTTTTTCATCCGGGCTGTCCGAAGGCAACATAGAATAATTTACCTTATATCCTGTCTTCTCTTCAATAACACCGGCCATAACATCAGCATTGGGATCAAAGTCCAGGCTCTGTCCAAGGAAGGATAATTCTACGTTGCCCGGTCCTTTTAATTCGGAAACAGTTGCTGTCTGACTTCCACCTGCCTGAGATGAACCGTTTCCTGCAGAATTATCTGCAGTACCTCCCCCACAGCCCGTAAGCAGGGATGATATCATCATCGTACTCAGCAATAGCCCCATCATTCGTTTCTTCATAATAATACCTCTCTTTCTTAAATTATATCATCCGGATCTGAATTTCAGATCCCATTAGCCCTTCACCGAACCCAAAGTAATACCGGATACCAGATATCTGGACAAAAACGGATAAAGTACAACAATTGGAATAACGGACATCAGTACAGCTGCGGACGTCAGTCCATCCGAAGTCAGATTGGGACTGGCTGCGGTGCTTCCCGAGATTTCTGCCAGTGTTGACTGAATATTGGCAATCAGGTTCTTCAAGTATACCTGTAATGTCTGCATATTTGTAGATGTCGTATATAGCATTGCATGAAAATAATTGTTCCAGTAATTCACTGCATACAGAAGTGTCACTGTGGCGATAACAGGCTTTGCCATCGGACAGACAATAGCCACCAGTGTCCGGAAGTCGCCGGCCCCATCCACACTTGCCGACTCAATTACCTCGTTCGGCAGTCCTTCCATATAGTTCTTCATCATAAACATATTAAATTGTACAATGGCAAAGGGTAAAATCAATGCCGCATATGTGTCAATCAGTCCCAATGTCTTCACAACCATATATGCGGGGATCATACCCCCGAAAAAGATCATACTGAATACATATAGGAATGTGAAAAACTTTCGACCACAGAATTCCGGACGAGATAGCGGATAAGATGTCATAATCGTCACTATTACACTGATCAAGGTTCCTAACCCTGTCACAATCAGGGAATTCTTCATTGCCATGAAAAAATTGGTTTTGCCGAGAATGTATTGTATTGCCTCAAACTGTATTCCGGTCGGCCAGAAATACACCTTTCCTCCGACGACATCTCCGCCCGGGCTGACTGCCTGGCTAATTAGATTCATACATGGAAGAATAATCAGAACACAAAATAATCCCATTAATATATTTGCCAGTATTTCAATTGCTTTTTGGCTTCGGTCCCGGCGCTCTTTTTTCTGTACTATCTTCATACATACCCTCCGTTACCAGATGCTTCGTTCTGTCAGCTTCCGGCTGATCGCATTTGCTCCGACAATCAGTATAAATGCTACTACGGAATTGAACAGGCTCATTGCTGACGACAGGGAAAAATCCATCTGCCCCAATCCCATTCGATACACATAGGTGTCAATAATATCCGCTGTACTGTATACAGAGGGATTATAGAATACCAGTATCTGTTCAAAACCTGCATTCAATATGTTTCCCACACGTAAGATCAGCATCAATACAATTGTCGGTAAGAGTCCGGGCAATGTTACATGCCAGATCTGTTTCCACCTGTTGGCTCCGTCCATTCTGGCCGCTTCGAACAAGGTTCCGTCAATCGCGGTGATGGATGCCAGATAAATAATCGTATTGTATCCTGTCTCTTTCCACCCTTCTGTGAATACCAGAAGTCCGATAAACTTTACAGGATCCGACAGGAGATTGATTTTATCGCTTCCAGCTAATCCCAACATGGAATTCAATACTCCATAGGAACTTACAATAGAGTAAAATACACCATAAATGATTACCCAGGATAAAAAGTAAGGAACATAAATCACCGTCTGCACCAGTTTATGATAGAGCTTATGATGAATCTCATTCAGTAAAATGGCACATATAATCGGCAGCGGGAAGAGAAAAATAATTTTCAAGACACTGATTGTCAGTGTATTTCCCAGAACTTTAAGGAATTGCGCACTGGAAAATAACTGTTCGAAATACTTCAATCCTACCCACGGGCTTTTTGCAATGGCATCAATAGGGTTGTTGCCCAAGAATACATTGTAATCCCGGAAAGCAATCTGAATACCGTAAAGCGGGAACAGCTTATAAATAAACAGGAAGAACAATCCCGGCAACAGCATGACATACATCCCCGGATGCTGTCGAATGTACATCCATTTCTTTCTGCAGCTTTTTGAAATATCAGCTCTGGAAGCTTTCATTTCCTTCCCTCCTTTTTTTATTTTTCATCAAAGAGTACTGCTCCTTTGTCCATCAATGCTTTCTGAATATATTTCGCATCCAGATTTTCGGGAGTAACATCATGGTCTATAGCAAGTGCTGCACCGATTCCCGCTGCTTCACCGATTGCCATGGCAATCGCCATAACTCTGTAAGATGCCATGGCTTCGTGCGTTCCCGAGATACATCTTCCTGCCAGAATCAGATTTTCCATTTTCTGAGGTACCAGACTTCTCCAGGGGATATCATAAGCATCCACATACTCTGCAATTCCGTTTGCCTGACCGCCGCCTACCGGATTATGGATATCTACCACGAACTGTGCCTTATGAACTACAACATCCGGAAACCTTCTCGCTTCTCTCAAATCGGAAATATTCATTACATATTTTCCGGAAAAACGTCTGCTCTCACGAATTCCCAGAGTAGAAGCTCCGGTTTTTATTGTACAATGCTCATATCCGGGAACATACTTGCGAAGGAAATCAGTAATAATATTCATCTGATGTCTTAATTCCTGATCTGCCTCCAGAATTTGTTTCCGATCCAGCGGATCCACGTAATTTACCTGCGTTGTATTGACCAGTCTCTCTCCTTCATAGGTGGTTCGATAAAGTCTCACACAATAACAATTTTCCGGTAAAATACCTTCTTTGCAACATCTGGCGGTGAACTCCAGGAAGCGCTCTCCACCGATTTTTACTTCATCCTCTTCTCCCACACAGGTAATTGCTTTGGATTCATCCACGTTCTGAATGATATACATTACAGTCACCGGCTGTAATCTCTTATCTCCCGGGCGGCCCATCTCATAAGGCACTCCGGAAAAATATGCAATGTCTCCATCTCCGGTTGCATCAATATATTCTTCTCCCTGAATAATACCGAGTCCTGTTTTCCAGGAAGTTACGATTCCCTTAATTTTATTATCATCATGTAATACATCAACAACGGGAGTCTGCATATACACGTCGATTTTTTCTTTCATTACAAAGTCCAGTAAAACACTCTTGGTGTCTTCCATATCCTGCACCTTGTTGCCTCCATGCTCACGGTCCTGTACTCTCAGAAGATCACGGATTTCATCATACATGGTTCCTTTTGCGACCTTACCAAGGATCGGTCCTACACAGCCGATAGTAAGATTTCCGCCGATCGTACCATATCTCTCAATCAATACAACCTTTTTTCCCTGTCTGGCTGCTGCTACTGCTGCACAGATACCTGCCGGTCCGGCTCCTGCTACTACCACATCATATTTTCCCAATACTTCTATTTCTTTTTCATAATTCATAGTCTTTGCTCCCTTCTTTGTAGGTGGTAATCTCTGTTTCTAAATCTATGGTATCATGCAGATTGCACAGTCTCAATATCACAACTTTTCGATTTATTGTCTATATTTACGATTAGATAACTACACACCTGAAAAAAGAGCACAAAAAACCCCATCTGTTATCAACAGATGGGGTAATTCTATACAATATAGATTAAGACTAGTTGGTAATAACCTGCTCGGTCTCTTTGTCGAATACGTGAATCTTCTCAACATCCAGAGCGAACTTAACGGTATCGCCGGGTCTTGCAGTGGTACGAGAATCTACTCTTGCGGTCATAGGGAACTCGTCAAGATCGAAGTACAGATATACTTCTGCACCAAGTAACTCGTAAACCTTGATGGTAGAGGTAAATACGCTCTGAGGAGAGGTCTCGATGTACATCTCGGAATCATATACATCCTCAGGGCGGATACCGAAGGTAACAACCTTTCCATCATAACCGCCATCGATCAGCTTCTTGGACTTAGCGGGAGGAAGGGGAATGCTGTGACCTGCGATTACCAGGTTAGCGATGTCGCCTTCTACCTTAACAGTAGCATCTAAGAAGTTCATCTGCGGAGATCCCATGAATCCTGCTACGAACAGGTTGCAGGGCTTC
>ERZ808240.4233-NODE-4233-length-12930-cov-35.885592_pt1 | contig 12930 bp, 8 predicted proteins | sample MGYA00521084_ERZ808240 | MGnify/ENA primary metagenome ERZ808240 (study PRJEB31516, sample SAMN03275571) | gut metagenome | biome: mammalia-associated habitat; material: feces | host: Papio cynocephalus | place: Kenya | collected 2012-08-06 ... | reverse complement strand
GACGGAGTCAGACACCGGATGTGGCAGATCACGGACACTGACCGGATCAGTCAAATTCGGAAATGCTTTGCAGATATGGATAAAATCTACATTGCGGATGGGCATCATCGCTGTGCTTCCGCAGTGAAAGTATCTTTGAAACGCCGCGCGGAAAATCCGGGATATACGGGAAAAGAAGAGTTTAACTATTTCCTTTCCGTTTTATTTGCGGATTCAGAGCTGCATATCATGGATTATAACAGAGTGGTAAAGGATCTGAACGGGCTTTCGCCGGAAGCATTTCTGGAGAAGGTCAGAGAGAAATTTACAGTACAGCTGAATGGTGATGGATCGAAAGCAGTACATTGTGACCGGAAGGGCATGTTTGGCATGTATCTGGAAGATCGCTGGTATGTCCTTAAGCAGATCGGGCAGAGAAGTCAAGATCCTGTGGAGGCTCTGGATGTTTCTGTATTACAGAATGAGCTTCTGGCACCGATTTTAAATATCCAGGATCCGAAAACCGATAACCGCATCGATTTTGTGGGAGGCATACGCGGGCTGGCAGAGCTGGAGCGGCGCTGCCATACAGACTGCAGGGTGGCTTTCTGCCTGTATCCGACTTCCATGGAGGAACTGTTTGCCGTGGCAGATGCAGACCGTCTGATGCCGCCAAAATCCACATGGTTTGAACCGAAGCTGCGGAGCGGATTGTTTATACATAAAATATAATAGTTTCAAATTGATAAATAGCAGAGGCATTTGATGCAATGAAATGGGAGGACATTACATGACAAAGAAATTATATAAACTGATGAACTGGGCAGATGTGGAAGGCATCGTGTATGCGGAGGAAGATGATCCGCACAGATTACTTGGTCCTCATGTCAGAGGCATGAATACATTGATCCAGTTTTTTTATCCGGGTGCAGTCAGCGCTGTGATCGTGATCGGTAAAAACAGATATGCCATGGAGCTTGCAGATGAAGAGGGATATTTTGCAGCACTTGTTCCAAAGGCAGAGAAAACAGATTGCTATACCGTAGAAGTCCGTATGCAGGACGGACAGGTCAGGGAAGTGTGTGATCCCTATTGTTTTGAACCTGTGATCACCAAAAAGGATACAGAAAAATTCAATCATGGAATTCATTACAATGTGTACGATATTCTGGGAGCACATCCGATGAAGATCAATGGTATTTCCGGTGTTCACTTTGCGGTCTGGGCACCAAATGCCATGCGCGTCAGTGTTGTAGGTGATTTCAACGGATGGGACGGCAGATTCCATCAGATGCGCCGCCTGTGGGACAGCGGTATTTTTGAAATCTTTATTCCCTGTGCCAATGTCGGAGATAACTATAAATATGAGATCAAATTAAAAGGCGGAAAGACCTTTTTAAAGGCGGATCCTTACGGAAACCAGGCACAGCTCCGCCCGAATACGGCTTCTGTTGTAGCAGATCTTTCCAGGTTCAAATGGTCGGATGAAAGCTGGCTGGCCTGCAGAAAGAACTTCAAACCGGAAAAAGAAGCAATTTCCGTTTATGAAATATATCTCGGCTCCTTTGCGAGAGGCGAAGACGGCTCTTATGTGAATTACAGAGAACTGGCACCAAAGATCATTTCTTATGTCAAAGAAATGGGCTATACACATATTGAGCTGATGCCGGTTATGGAGCATCCGCTGGATGCCTCCTGGGGCTATCAGGTAATTGGGTATTATGCACCGACTGCCCGTTATGGCTCACCGGAAGACTTTATGTTCTTCATGAATGAGATGCATAAGCATGGAATCGGTGTTATCCTGGACTGGGTTCCGGCGCATTTCCCGAAGGATGAACAGGGACTGGCAGCCTTTGACGGAACCTGCCTGTATGAGCATGCTGACTGGAGACAGGGCTGTCATCCGCACTGGGGCACACTGATCTACAATTATGGCAGACCGGAGGTTAAGAATTATCTGATTGCCAATGCGCTGTTCTGGATCAACGTATTCCATGCGGACGGAATCCGTATGGATGCAGTGGCATCCATGCTCTATCTGGATTACGGAAAGAATGAAGGCGAATGGATCCCGAATATTTACGGTGGAAAGGAAAATCTGGAAGCAATCGAATTTTTGAAGCACCTGAACAGTGTGATCCATAAACAGAAGGACGGCGTTATCACGATCGCGGAAGAATCCACTGCATGGCCGAAAGTAACAGAGCCTGTCGAAAAAGACGGACTTGGTTTTGACCTGAAGTGGAATATGGGCTGGATGAATGATTTTACGGGCTATATGCATCTGGATCCTTATTTCAGAGGGCAGCACCACGGCGAACTGACTTTCAGCATGATCTATGCATACAGTGAAAAGTTCATACTGGTACTTTCCCATGATGAAGTTGTGCATGGCAAATCTTCCATGATCGGCAAAATGCCGGGCGAGATCCCGGATAAGTTTAAAAACCTGCGTGCAGCCTACGGCTTTATGATGGCACATCCGGGCAAAAAGCTGTTATTTATGGGTCAGGATATTGCGGAGTTTGATGAATGGAATGAAAACAGAAGTGTGGAATGGGAGCTTCTGCAGTATGACCAGCATAAACAGATGCAGGAATATGTCAGGAAGCTGAACAGCATGTACAGAGAATACCCTGCTTTATATGCAGAGGATAATGATCCGGATGGATTTGAATGGATCAATAATATTTCCGCAAATGAAAATGTTATCGTATTTCTGCGGAAAGCGGCTAAGGAGAAAGATACTCTGCTGGTTGTCTGCAACTTTGCCAATGAAAACAGGACAGAGTATAAGATCGGTGTTCCGTATCCGGGCAAGTATAAGGAAATCCTGAATTCCGATGCCCGCAAGTTCGGTGGAGAAAATGATATCAATGTAAGAGCCATTGCATCAAAGGAAGATGAGTGCGATGGCAGAGAAAACAGCATCCGTATCAAAATGCCAGCGTTAAGCACGCAGATATTCAGCTATACACCTTTTACAGCAAAGGAAAAGGCTGAGATCGAACGTCTGAAGGAAGAAGAAAGACAGAGAAAGCTGGAACAGGAAAAACTCAAGCAGGCAAAAGCAGCGGAGTCTGAGGCAAGAAGGCTGGCAGATGAAGCCAAGGAACAGGCAAAACGGGCACAGGAAGAGGCCAAAGAAGCCCTGAAACGTGCTATGGAAGAAGCCAAATATGCGGAAGAACTGGAAAAAGAAGCACGCGAGCTGGAAGAAGAGGCATTAAAACGGAAACAGGAAAGTGAAAAGGTAAAAGAAGAAGCAAAATTCCTGTAAGATCATTTGCCATGACAGAAAATAACAGAGGTAAGAAAAATGAATGATACAGTAACAGAAGTGATGGACAATGCAGTCGCAGATGTGACAAATGCTGTTAATGACGCTGTTCCGACAGATGTGACGGAAAAGATCGGTCTTGTGGAGCAATACCTGAATGAGCTCCCGCAAAAAGCACTGAATCTCGGAATCCGGGTTGTGCTTGCACTTGTTTTCTTCTTTGTGGGCGTGCAGGTGATCAGGCTGATCCGCCGGATCGTCAAAAAGTCCCTGAAAAGGGCGAATGCGGATCTGGGTGTGATCCAGTTTCTGGATTCTCTGATAAAAGCGGTTTTATACATTGTGCTGATCTTTATGATCGCATCAGGTTTTGGGCTGGATGCGACCAGTGTCGTGGCAGTGGTCGGTTCTGCCGGTGTGGCGCTCGGTCTTGCCCTGCAGGGAAGTCTTTCCAACTTTGCGGGAGGTGTGTTGATCCTGCTGTTAAAGCCGTTCCGTGTTGGCGATTATATCATTGAAGATAACAAGGGAAATGAAGGAACCGTCAGGGAAATCCAGCTTTTTTATACAAAGCTGCTGACACCGGATGATAAAGTGATCATTCTGCCGAATGGTACTCTTGCCAATACATCGCTGACCAATGTAACCGCAACAGAAGTACGCCGCCTGGATCTTTCTGTCGGTATTTCCTATACGGCAGATCTGAAAAAGGCAAAGGAGATCGCTCTGCAGGAGCTTGCATCGGATCCTGCCTGCCTGAAAGAGAAGGAACAGGATGTTTTTGTGAATAACCTGGGAGATTCGGCAGTAGAGCTGATCATACGCTGCTATGTCAGAAATGAGGACTTTTGGCCTGCACGTGGCAGACTGCTGGAAAAGGTGAAGCTTGCTTATGATGCGAACGGCATTGAGATACCGTTTAATCAGCTGGATGTGCACTTTGATCAGGAAGTGGAGAAATAAAAAAGAAAACAGTTGCATTCTGCTTCCGTTTTCGATATAATACATTTTTGTAAGCGCAAGTTTACAGGATGTAAGCTGAAATAGCTCAGTTGGTAGAGCACTTCACTCGTAATGAAGGGGTCGTGGGTTCGAGTCCCATTTTCAGCTTTTATGTAGCCTCAGTCATGTTACCATGTCTGAGGTTTTTTCATGTCCATATCATACGATATTGTTCAGGCTTTTGCGCTGAGCCGTCGTTCAATCATCTGGATCAGACTGTACAGACAGACGGCAATAAAACAGAGGATCAGGATACACAGGATCAGCCAGTCGAGTTTAAAGACCTGGCTGGCATAAATGATCAGATAGCCAAGGCCGCGTCTGGCAGCTAAAAATTCACCGATCATAACGCCAACAAGCGCAAGACCGATATTGACCTTCATGTTGCTCAGAATCGTTTCGCGGGCGGCGGGCAGAACGACCATAAAAAAGATATGCCGTTTTTTTCCGCCGAGAATGCGGATCAGCTTTTGTTTTTCAGGATCAGTGTTTTTAAAACAGGTATACAGATTGATAATACAGCCGAAGATCGCAACGGAAATACCTGCGATCACAATCGTCCGGATCCCTGTTCCGAGCCAGACGATGATAAGCGGCGCAAGTGCTGACTTTGGCAGGGAATTGAGAAGCACAAAAACCGGTTCCACAACACTGGACAGTGTCTGAAACCGCCAGAGCAGGGAGGCAATCAGCACAGATCCGAGCATGATGATGAAAAAACTCAGGATCGTTTCGTATAAACTCACACCAATATGCATAAACAACTGATTTTCTTTTGTCATTTCTAGAAAGCACCTGGCGATCCTTGTCGGGCTGCTGTAAAAAAAGACATCGATAAGACCGCATCTTGCGGAAATTTCCCATAATGAGAGAAAACCGAGCAGCACGAGAACACGCGCGATACGGATCAGGAGCTTTCTCTTTTTTTCAGCCTGTAAAAAGAGAAGCTGGTTCTGGCTCATGTCGTATTAAGCTCCTTCCATATAAGATTGAAATAAGTAGAAAATTCAGGCAGATTCCGTATTTCCAGAGGAGAAAGCTCCATATTCTGGAAAGGAAGAACGAATTCCTTTATGATCGTTGCCGGACGCTTACTCAGAACGAGTACACGGCTGGACAGACTGATGGCTTCTCCAATGTCATGTGTAACGAGAACGGCTGTTTTTCCTTCCTTTTGTATGATCTTGCCAATATCATCTGCCGCATTCAGACGTGTCTGGTAATCCAGGGCACTGAATGGTTCATCCAGATATAAAAGTTCGGGTTTCATGGCAAGTGTGCGGATCAGGGCTGCACGCTGACGCATACCGCCGGATAACTGGGATGGTTTTTTATGGGCAAAAGCATCAAGCTGATAGCGCGTAAGCAGCGTATGCAGATATTCCCTGCAGGCTGCGTCCAGGCAATGATTGATCTTGGGCCCCAGACAGACATTATCCCAGATATCGTACCATTCGAGCAGATGATCCTGCTGCAGCATATAACCGTAAAAAGACTGCGCTTCCTGTTTGTAGTGGATCTTGATCTCGCCTTCTTCAGGCTTTAATATACCGGTTAAAAGACCGAGCAGCGTGGATTTGCCGCAGCCACTTGGCCCTACAATGGAAACAAATTCGCCTTTATGGATCTGGAAATTGACAGATTTTATAACAGGAATCTCTCCTGTATGGGTGTGATAGGAAAAAGATAGATTGTTGCATTCTAATAATAACAAGACACAGATCCTGCCACTTCTTTTTTATTAGGATATGTGTGCAAAGAAGGAAAGGTGAGCACCGGAAAAAGAATAATTCTGCCGAAAAGCATAGAAAGGTATTGCAAACAAAGTTATTTTTGATTAAAATTAAATTTGAATTTTACATTCATACAGGAAATACGGAGGTAAGACAAATGGCACAGCTTTGGGGCGGTCGCTTTACAAAGGATACAGACCAGCTTGTATACAATTTTAATGCATCGATCTCATTCGATCAGAAGTTTTTTCATCAGGATATCGAGGGCAGCATTGCACATACCGTAATGCTTGCGAAGCAGAAGATCCTGACAGAGGAAGAAAAGGATGCGATCGTAAAAGGACTGACCGGGATCCGGGAAGATGTGGATGCTGGAAAGCTGCAGATCACAAGTGCCTATGAAGATATTCACAGCTTTGTCGAGGCGAATCTGATCGACAGGATCGGAGATGCGGGAAAGAAGCTGCATACAGGCAGAAGCAGAAACGATCAGGTAGCACTGGATATGAAGCTTTATACCAGAGATGAGATCTCAAATGTCGATGCCCTTTTAAAGGATCTTCTGACAGAGCTTCTTGCCATTATGAAAGAAAATACGGAGACTTATATGCCGGGCTTTACCCATCTGCAGAAGGCGCAGCCGATCACACTGGCACATCATATGGGTGCTTATTTTGAAATGTTCAGGCGTGACAGAAGCCGTATGGCGGATATTTATAAGCGGATGAATTACTGCCCGCTCGGAAGCGGTGCACTTGCAGGTACGACCTATCCGCTTGACAGGGAATATACCGCATCGCTGCTCGGTTTTGAAGGCCCGACGATGAACAGTATGGATTCCGTGGCGGACAGAGACTATCTGATCGAGTTTTTAAGTGCACTTTCCACGATCATGATGCATCTGAGCCGTTTTTCGGAAGAGATTATTATCTGGAACTCCAATGAATATAAATTTATAGAGATCGATGATGCATATTCAACGGGAAGCAGTATCATGCCGCAGAAGAAAAATCCGGATATCGCGGAGCTGGTACGCGGAAAGACAGGGCGTGTCTACGGTGCACTGATGTCACTTCTGACGACAATGAAAGGTCTTCCGCTTGCCTACAATAAAGACATGCAGGAAGATAAGGAACTGACCTTTGATGCGATCGATACCGTAAAGGGCTGTCTGGCGCTTTTCACAGGTATGATCCGGACGATGAAGTTCAACAAAGACATTATGGAAAAGAGTGCAATGCACGGTTTTACAAATGCCACAGATGCAGCAGATTATCTTGTAAAACACGGTGTTCCGTTCCGTGATGCCCATTCGATCATCGGACATCTTGTACTGACCTGTATCGAAAAGGGAAAAGCCATTGATGAGATGAGCATAGAGGAACTGAAAGAGATCAGTGATGTGTTTGAGCCTGATATTTACGATGCAATCTCTTTAAAGACCTGTGTGGAAAAGAGACTGACGATCGGTGCACCGAGCAAGGCTTCCATGGAGCAGGCAATCGCAGCCTATGAAGCATATCTGAAAGAATAGGAATGCATATGCCAAAAGCGGTCAGGCAGGCTATAGTCTATAGAAAACAGTGAATTCCCGGTCAGGAGCCGGTGATAATAAAAAACACGAGGAGAAGAAAAATGAGTGATAAGTTAAAAGTCGGTATCTTAGGTGGAACAGGTATGGTAGGACAGCGTTTTATTTCGCTGCTTGAAAATCATCCGTGGTTTGAGGTAACTACAATCGCAGCAAGCCCACGTTCTGCAGGCAGGAAATATGTGGAAGCTGTCGGTGACAGATGGAAAATGGATACACCAATGCCTGAAAAAGTAAAAGATATCGTTGTTATGAACGTAAATGAAGTAGAAGCAGTTGCTTCCCAGGTTGATTTTGTATTTTCCGCAGTTGATATGTCCAAGGATGAGATCCGTGCGATCGAAGAGGCATATGCCAAGACAGAAACACCTGTTGTTTCCAACAACTCCGCACACAGATGGACACCGGATGTTCCTATGATCATTCCGGAGATCAACGACAGTCATACAGACGTGATCGAGTTCCAGAAGAAGAGACTCGGTACAACAAAGGGCTTTATTGCAGTAAAACCAAACTGCTCTATCCAGAGCTACGCTCCTGTATTATATGCATGGAGAGAGTTTGAGCCATATGAAGTGGTTGCTACAACATACCAGGCAATTTCCGGCGCAGGTAAGACATTTAAAGACTGGCCTGAAATGGTTGGCAATATCATCCCTTACATCGGTGGCGAAGAAGAAAAGAGCGAGCAGGAACCGCTTCGTGTATTCGGTAAGGTAGAAAATGGTGTGATCGTAAAGGCAGAAGAGCCGAAGATCACATGTCAGTGTATCCGTGTTCCGGTACTGAACGGTCATACAGCAGCCGTATTTGTAAAATTCAGAAAGAAACCGACAAAAGAACAGCTGATCGAGAAACTCGAAAGCTACAGCGGTGCTCCGCAGGCACTCAATCTGCCAAGCGCTCCAAAGCAGTTTATGCGTTATATGACAGAAGATAACAGACCACAGGTAACAGAAGATGTCAACTATGAAAACGGAATGGGTATTTCCATCGGACGTATCCGTGAAGACAGCATTTATGATTACAAATTTGTTGGTCTTTCCCATAACACAGTACGTGGAGCAGCAGGTGGGGCTGTGCTTTGCGCCGAACTGTTAAAAGCAAAGGGATTTATCACGAAAAAATAAGCTGCTTGCAGTATATTTGGGGTGTATAAGTATGAATGAGATGCATTATCAGTTGGATCTTCTGACTGCAATGAATCAAAAGCTAATGGGCAATGAAAAGATGTTCCGCATGATCTGCGGAACATCTTCCAATGCCTTTTTATATTACATATTTTCGGAAGACAGGTTTGAAACACTTGGATTGTGGCAGCATTATTTTGATTTTCCGATCCGCTCCGCCTCAGATCTGCACAAGCTGATCAACTGTGCAAAGGCAGAATATATTTCAGTGCTGGAAGAAGCACTTTTCTGTGAAAATAAACACAAAGAATCGCAGATCGTGGAATGTGAGATGCAGGATAAAAAATGGCTTGAGTTTGAAGTGACGATCACCTACAACGAAACTGATGAACCAAGTGAAAAGATCATCCGGATCCGGGATGTGACAAAGCGGAAAAAACAGACGGAAGAACTCAGATATATGGCATATTATGATTCGCTGACGGGACTGTATAACCGGAATTATTTTGTCAGAATGCTCAGCGAATGGGTCAGGAAAGCACAGGCGGAAAAAGCAACGATCGATGTGCTCTGTATCCGGATGGATGATTTCAAACGGATCAATGATTCCATGGGTATGATCGCAGGTGATGAGATCCTGCAGGCATTCGGTCTTTTTTTACGTGACCTGCAAAGCGAAGATATCATTGTATCTCATTTTAATGATGATATCTATTATCTTGCTATTTATAATCCGTACGGTAATCATAATGTAGATGCAGTATACAGGAAAATCTGCCAGAGAACCGGACAGCCGTTTCAGATGATGGGAAATATCGAGCAGAAGATCACAGTCAGCATCGGTGTTGCCAATTACCCGGAATCTGCCAGAAATTCTCTGGAAATCATTAACTGTGCGGAAATTGTACAGTCTCAGAAAAAAGAGTCCGGAACAAACAGTATTGCATACTTTGAAGCACCGATCCTGACAGATTTCATTGAGAACATCCAGATGGAAAATAAGCTCAAAGAAGCCATAGAGAATCATGCATTTGAACTGTATTATCAGCCCCAGTATGATGCAGGTTCTAAAAAGCTGCGTGGCGTAGAGGCGCTGATCCGCTGGCGGGGACAGGATGGCAAATTTGTCAGTCCGGCAGTTTTTATTCCGCTTGCGGAAAAAGACGGACTGATCGTACAGATCGGGAACTGGGTGCTTGAGGAAGGAATCCGGGTTTATGCGGACTGGTATCGGAAATATGAATATCCAATGGTATTGTCTTTGAATATTTCGGCATTGCAATACAAAAAAGCGGATTTCGTTCATCATTTACTGATGCTGATCGAAAAGTATCAGGTGGATCCTTCCCTGATCGAGCTGGAGATCACGGAAAGTGTACTGATCGATGATTTCAATTCCGTAGTGGATAAGCTGAATACGTTAAAAGAATATGGCATCAAGATTTCCCTGGATGATTTCGGGACCGGATTTTCCTCTCTGTCCTATCTGAAAGGGCTTCCGATCGACACATTAAAGATCGACAAATCCTTTATTGATACAGTTATCAATGATCATCCGACGCGTGTGATCACGGAATCCATTATCGCAATGGTGAAGAAGCTCGGCTGTGAAACGGTCGCGGAGGGTGTGGAGACACAGGAACAGTATGATTATCTGAAAGCAGTCAACTGTGATAACATACAGGGCTTTCTGCTTGGTAAACCAATGCCGGCAGAAGGCATTGAAAAGATACTTTCTTCCATAAAAAATTGAGAGGATGCTTATGCTGAAAGGAAGAGAACGCGAACTTGCTTATCTGAATAAAGAATATCAAAGCGGATCCGACCGGCTGCTCATTGTATATGGGCAGAAGAATGTCGGAAAAACAGCGCTTCTGGCAGCTTTCATGGAAAACAAAACAGCCTTTTACTATCAGGCTGAAGAAGGCAGCGAAAGACAGCAGCTTTATCTGCTTGGCAGACAGCTGCAGCGGTCTGGATCTTCACTGCCGTTGTATCCGGCCTATGAGGAAATCTTTCAGTGCCTGGGGCAGAATCTTCTGGTGATCGACGAATTTCAGTATCTGCTCAAGGCTGGGGATGGCTTTGTACAGGCGCTTGACACATTCCTTCAGAATAAAAAAGAAGCCTGTATGGTAGTTTTATGCAGTTCTTCTGTTTCTTTTGTGGAAAACCATATGGTTACAAAAATGGGAAGACTGGCACATAAGCTGACCGGCTTTTTGAAGCTGCGGGAATTACAGCTTTGGGATGTGGCGGCGTATTTCCCGGACTACTCGTGGGAAGACTGCGTAAACGTGTATTCCATTTTGGGCGGATTGCCCGGACTGTGGCAGGCATTTGATGCTTCTGTCTCTGTCAGGGAAAATATCTGTAATGTAATTCTGGCGCAGGGCGGCAGACTACATGAAGAAGGTGCACATATTGTCAGCGGGCAGCTGCGGGAATGTGGTGTTTACTTTTCTATTTTGGGAGCACTGGCACAAGGGAAAAACAAGTTAAATGAATTATATCAGCACACAGGATTTTCCAGAGCCAAGATCAGTGTCTATCTGAAAAATCTGATGGAACTGGAACTGGTGGAAAAGGTGTTTTCTTTGGATACGCCCGGAAGGGATAACCAGCGGAAAGCCGTTTACCGGATTTCCCATCCGCTGGTGCGTTTCTGGTTCTGCTTTCTGTATGCGGACAGCAGTCTGCTGCTGCGGATGTCGCCTGAGGCATACTATGAACAGCTTGTGAAGCCAGCACTGACACTTTATTGTGAAAGCTGCTTTTCTAAAGTGTGTCAGGAATATATGCAGCGGGAAGCAGCGGTACATGCCCTGCCAGTTGAAATAACGGATTTTGGCAGTTTTGTTGGGAAAGCAGGATCGATTGACTATATCGGTCATGATGGAAACGGACAATATATCGTTGCATTCGCAGATTATAAAGATCCGGTCTTTCCGTATGAAAAATACCTGCAGGCAAAGGCACTGACGGGACAGGCGGGGATCCGTCCGGATTATATGTATCTGTTTTCCGGTCATGGCTTTGACGCAAAGCTGGAAGCACTGGACAAAGAGCTGGATACGCTGATATTGATTAGAATGGATGATTTATAAATATGGGAAAACAGGTTTTTATAGCAGAAAAACCGAGTGTGGCAAGAGAATTTGCAAAAGCATTAAAATATGATATGAAATCCCGTGATGGTTACATGGAGTCAGAGGAAGCAATCGTTACATGGTGTGTCGGACATCTGGTTACCATGAGCTATCCTGAGGCATATGATGAAAAATGGAAAAAATGGACAATCGAACCGCTTCCGTTTATTCCGAAGGAGTTCAAATACGAAGTGATCGACAGTGTCAAAAAACAGTTCCAGATCGTCAGCGGCATTTTAAACCGGCCGGATGTAGACGTTATTTATGTCTGTACCGACTCGGGACGTGAAGGAGAATACATATACAGGCTCGTGGAAATGCAGGCGCATGTCACAGGCAAGGAAAGAAGGCGTGTCTGGATTGATTCCCAGACGGAAGAAGAAATCCTGCGTGGTATCCGGGAAGCAAAAGATCTGTCCGCTTATGACAATCTTTGTTCCTCCGCTTATCTGCGGGCAAAAGAAGATTATCTGATGGGCATTAATTTTTCTCGTGTGCTGACCTTGAAATACGGCTATAATGTCAAAAATTTCCTGAATCAGGACCGTGTGGTGATCTCGGTCGGACGTGTCATGACCTGTGTGCTTGGCATGGTGGTGGACAGGGAACGGGAGATCCGTAATTTTGTCAAAACACCGTTTTACCGGATTCTTGCCGGCCTGCAGATCGGAGACAAGGCAGTGGATGCGGAATGGAGAGCCGTTAAGGGTTCTGCTTATTTTGAATCACCGCTTTTATATAAAGAAAACGGCTTTAAGAAGCAGGAAGATGCACAGAAGCTGATCGATACATTGTCTGAGCAACAGCCATTACAGTTTCAGGTGGTAAAGGCGGAGAAAAAGAAAGAAACGAAAAATCCACCGCTTCTTTTTAACCTGGCGGAGCTGCAGAACGAATGCTCCAAGCTGTTTAAGATCAGCCCGGATCAGACGCTGCAGATCGTACAGGAGCTGTATGAAAAGAAGCTGACAACGTATCCGCGTACGGATGCCCGTGTGCTTTCCACGGCGGTTTCCAAGGAAATTACAAAGAATATCAGCGGTCTTGCCTCGTATCCGGGTGT
>ERZ808240.4232-NODE-4232-length-12932-cov-5.660713_pt1 | contig 12932 bp, 11 predicted proteins | sample MGYA00521084_ERZ808240 | MGnify/ENA primary metagenome ERZ808240 (study PRJEB31516, sample SAMN03275571) | gut metagenome | biome: mammalia-associated habitat; material: feces | host: Papio cynocephalus | place: Kenya | collected 2012-08-06 ... | reverse complement strand
CGACGGAACCTGAACAGGAAAGAGTTCCTAACTTTTATTCCTGTCCGGGTATCCACCAGCCTGCTGTATTAAATACCAACCAAATACTAATTGCAAAATAAACGCTGTAAACTTATAATGAAAGGAGAATTGAAAGAATATTGGGAGGACGTTTGAATGGCGGCATCAAAGGAAGAATTATTGGAGAAACTTTCAGAATGTGTTCTGGAAATGGAAGATGAAGAGGTTGTTGATGTAGCAAAAGAATATATAGAAGCAGGATATCCGGCTCTGGATGGAATTATGGATGGATTGGTGGATGGCATGAATAAGGCCAGTGAACTGTTTGAAGAGGAAGAATATTTTGTGACAGATATTTTATTGTGCTCGGATGCCATGTATGCCGGATTAGAGGTGTTGAGACCGTATCTGCCGGATGAAGAGAAAAAGACAGCAAAACCGGTAGCAGTGATAGGTGTAGTAGAAGGCGATACACATGATATTGGGAAAAATCTGGTTAAGATTATGATGGAAACTGCCGGATTTGAGATGCATGATCTTGGAAGAGATGTACCTGCAGAAGAATTTGTGAATCAGGCAGAAGAATTGAATGCCCAGTTGGTCTGTATTTCTACACTGATGACAACAACAATGGGTGGTATGAAAGACATTATTGAGCTCCTGAAAGAAAGAGGAATCAGAGAAAATGTGAAAGTAATGGTCGGCGGCAGTCCGGTGTCAAAGAAATATGCAGATGATATTGGAGCGGACGGATACTCTGTCAATGCGGTTGAAGCAGTAAGAGTCGCAAAAGAACTGTTGAATATTGCATAGCTTGCAATGAAAATAAATAATAGATTGGAAAAGCAGCATATGAATGAAAAAGAACGACTTGAAAAGGTACTTCGTCACGAAGTGACAGATCGTCCGCCTTGTATCTGTCCTGGTGGAATGATGAATATGATTACGACAGATCTGATGGATAAGGCAGGGATTACATGGCCGGAAGCACATCTGAACGCAGAGATGATGACAGATCTTGCCCAGGCTAATTATGAAAATGGATGTTTTGAGAATGTGGGGGTTCCATTCTGTATGACAATTGAAGCGGAATCAATGGGGGCGGAAGTTACACTTGGGGATAAGATCCATGAGCCGCATGTAACCGGCTATGCTATTCAGTCTGTAACAGAGTGGGATAAGATTACACCTGTGGATGTGAACACCGGAAGAGCCAAAGTGGTATTAGATGCAATCCGTATTTTAAAGTCAAGAAATCTGGGGGTGCCGATTATCGGGAATATTACGGGACCGGTCAGTACAGCAAGTTCTGTGATGGAGCCGGTAGTGTTTTATAAAGAACTGAGAAAGAAAAAAGAAGATGCGCATAAATATATGGAACTGATATCAGATGAGATCATTCGCTTTGCAAGAGCGCAGATTGACGCAGGAGCGGATGTCATAGCAATTTCAGATCCGAGCGGGACTGGCGAGATACTCGGCCCGAAATTATTTGAGGAATATGCGGTGCATTATATTAACCGCATCATTGACCATCTTCAAAAGGAAAAGATGGGTGTGATCGTACATATCTGTGGGCAGATGAAGAATGTATATGACCAGGCAGAGATGATTCATTCCGACGTGCTGAGTTTTGATTCCTGTGTGGCTATGAGCGATGCGAAGAAACATTTGAAAAAGCATGTGTTGATGGGAAATGTCAGTACGTGGACGTTGGAATTTGGAAAGCCGGAGAAAGTAGAGCAGTTAGCAGAAAAATGCTGGAAAGATGGATCCGGCATTATTTCGCCTGCATGCGGACTTGGAACAAAGTCACCGCTTGCAAATATACAGGCAATAAAAGCAGGAATCCAGAAAGCAGCACTGGAAAATCAGATAGGATCAGTCAATATTTAGAACCGGAAGAAATGATAGAGATGAAGACAGCAGAAAAAAGAGAAAGTTTACTGGAACAATTACTGGCAGAAGGAAAATTTGTAGATAATCCTTGTAATGGGAAGGGTGTCTGCGGAAAATGTAAAGTAAAGATTCTAAGTGGCGATGCAGGAAGAATTACAGAGACGGAGAAGCGTTTTTTAAGCGTAGAAGAACTGGAACAGGGAATCAGACTTGCATGTATGGTGTTCCCAAAAGAGAAACTGAAGGTAGAGACTTTGCAGGAAGACAGGAAGGCAGAAGTACTTTCCGAGGGGTATGTTCCTGACTTTGAAATGGATACGGATATCGAAAAGCATGTAGTAAATTTACGGAAACCTTCGCTGAAAGATCAGACATCGTTAGAAGACCAGCTTTTAGAACAACTGGAAGAAGTAGAAGTTCCGGTTGCGGTGTTACAGAAGATGGAACTGTGCGAAGGGGATTATACGGCGGTAATATGGAAGGATAAGACATATACCGGTCAGGAAAGAAGAAAGCTACTGGATCTGGAAGAAGGAGACCAAAGGGGTAATCTTTATGGAGTGGCTATTGATATCGGAACAACAACGGTTGTAGCATCTTTGGTCGATATGATAACTGGAAAAGAACTGATAAGTGCATCAAGGGTGAATGCACAGAAGATATATGGACTGGATGTCCTGACCAGGATCAGTTATGAATTAGAGCACTTGGAGGATGGAAGAAAAAATTTACAGAAAGCAATTGTAGATTCCATCAATGAGATGATAGAAGAAGTCTGCAGAAAGGCCAGAATAAGAAAAAGTGATATTTTTGAGATCACGGTGGCAGCAAACTGTACAATGATGCATATGCTGCTGGGAATTTCAGCAAGATCGATCGGAAAAGCACCGTATGCACCGATATTTGTAAAAGCGAAGAATCTTCCGGCAGCGGAAATTGGAATTCATGCAGGCTGTGGAGCAAGACTTTATTGCCTTCCATCGGTATCGGCATATATCGGGGCAGATATTGTTGCGGGAGCTTATGTCTGTGAGCTTCAAAAAGATGCGGGAAATATATTATTTATTGATATCGGAACAAATGGTGAGATCGTATTTTCAGACCATGGGAAATTACTCAGCTGTTCCTGCGCTGCAGGTCCGGCATTGGAAGGAATGAATATCAGTTCCGGTATGCGGGCTGCATCGGGAGCAGTGGAAGAGGTAAAGATTACAGAAAACGGTGTGAAGCTACAGACCATCGGAGAAGAAGAACCTGCCGGAATCTGCGGAAGCGGTATTCTTGCAGTGGTAAAAGAACTTCGAAGAACTGGCCTGATCCGCAGGGATGGTGCGTTCATAAAGATAAAAGATATAGCAGAGGAAGACTATCGTTATCCGCTGCTGGAGCTTGATGGGAGAAAACGTAAATTCAAAATGACGGATGACCTTAAGGTTACGCAAGGGGATATCCGTCAGGTTCAGCTTGCTAAGGGAGCAATCTTGTCAGGTTTTTATGCGTTGTTGAAAAAAGCAGGAAAAACAATGGAAGAATTAGATCAGGTCATGATAGCCGGACAGTTTGGTGCACATCTTCCGGCAGAAAGCCTGGTCGGGACAGGTATTCTGCCAAAAGAAGTAAAGGATAAGATCGTCTATGTGGGAAATTCTTCAAAAACAGGTGCGTATCTGGCATTGATGTCTGGAAGAGCAAAAGAAGAGATGGAAGAACTTGCACACCACATGGACTATCTGGAACTCGGTGCGACAGAAGGGTATGAGCGCTTATTTGCAGATTGTCTGATATTTCCGGATGAATCTGAAATTTAGGAATAAGACAAGAAAGCAAAAGAAAGCCGGCAAAGGCTGAAAAATAAAAAGGATAAGGAAAATGATTCAGGACTTTCAGTGTACATACAGAAATGCATCAGGCATCCGCAAAGAGGTGACAGAACGGACAAACTTGACATTCCCTGATGCGTATAAACATGCAGAGACGATGGCAGAACTGTCGGAGATATTAAGACAATGTGATCAGACACCATTTTGCGAACTTCCGTTTTGTCATACAGTTGAGGCAGAAGCAATGGGCGGAATCATCAATTATGGAAATGAAAAGACCGGACCGAGAGCCAGGGAGTATCTGTGCAGTGATATGGAAGAAATATTAAAACTTCCAGAGATTGATTTTGAAAAGGGAAGAATCAGGGAGGTTTTAAAAGCATGTCGTTTGCTGCATGAAAAAGGAGAACATATAGTATTTGAAGTCTCAGGACCTTTGACGATATTGAACGTACTGATTGATCCCAAATATGTATTCAAAGGGATGCGGAAAAAACCGGAACTTATGGAGCAGATATTTGCAAAGCTCGGAAAAGACATACTTGCTTATATGAAATTTGCAAAAGAATCCGGGGCAGATTTTCTAAGTTTTGCAGACTCCTCCGGAGGTGTGAATATTCTGGGACCGAAAATGGCTGAACAGATGGTAGATCTGTTCACCTATGATTTTGTAAAGAAGGCGGCAAAACTGGCAGATGAAAGTACGATGATTTTACTTTGCCCGAAAACGACATTGGCACTTCTGGGGACGGGGAAGGCAGAACTGGTCGATCATCAGATAAATGATGATGCAGGCCGGGAAGAGTCTGTATTAAGTTATGCGGAAGCATGTATCCGCATGAAAGGGAAAATACGTCTTGCCGGTCAGATGTGCATCAAGAATCTGGATTATAGGATTACGAATGGAATTTTAAAAGAAGTGCGTATATTATAAAGCTTGTGGGCAGAGAGAAATCTCTGCACACAAGCTTTTTTGGTCGAAGACAGGAAAACTGCTGATGGCAGAGAGTCCTGTTTATTCCCAGTTTGATGGCTGAACCGGATATTTGGCACATTTTCTTGCTGCCCGCATATAAGCATCGATATTTTCAAGAGAAGCCGTGACCGGAATATCACATCCTGGTGCGATTGTAAATCCGCAGGGATTGTCCCAGCATTTGCGGAAACAGTCGATAACGGCCTGTTCGATACTCTTAGGAGTACCGTTTAAGATTTCCAAAGGAGAGACATTTCCCATGATAGAAAGCTTGTCGCCAACGGTTTCTTTTGCGTAGGCAATATCAACAGAGCTGTCAATACTGATTCCGCGGATACCCATTTCAGGGAAAGTTTCTAACAGTCTGGTAGTATCTCCGCAGATATGGAATCCGGAACCACGGCTTCCCCATTCTTTCCATTTATCCATAACTTTAACATAGTACGGAATAACGAATTCACGGAACTGCTTTGGAGATAACAGAGAAGCGGTTGGTTCGGCAAGTCCGATTCCGACTTTATTCTCTACGAATTTGCGGCCGACTTCAATTGTTGCATCAGCAGCAAAATCAAGCAGTTTATGGAGATTTTCTTTATCTTTACGCATAGCTCTTAAGACCTTTTCAGTACCGGCAAGATTGGCGGCTGTTGTAAATGGTCCCATCAGTCCGACACCTGTGAAGATTTCATCATTTAGTTCATCCTGGATATAGCGGACCGCATCAAATGCAACCTGTGCATTGTGGTCATTCTCAAAACGAAGTTTTTCAAGATCTAACTGGTCTACATCCCCGATGTTGTCCAGCACAGATTCTTTAATAATGGGAATTCCGAAAGCATCATAAGTAGATGCGGCTCCGAAAGCAACCGGGATTCCGTCGATTCGATAATTGACACTCAAACCATCCTGACCAAAACGTTTGTAGCTTTCGATCAGCCAGTGAGCACGGGACTTTGCTTCCACGAAAGCTTCCTGATAAGAGGCTCCGAAATTCATTCCAATGTATGGAGAAAAAAGTTTGATAGGCATACGGTCTACGGGTTTTCCTGCAAAGAGGGCGAAAGCACGCTCCTTTGGCGTCATTTGATCATCTTTGTGCATAATAAGTACACTCCTTTTATTATAATGTGCATTAGAAAATACCAGCGGCAGATTCTTCGCATTGTGATAATAATAATATATCGTAAATGAAAGAAAAAATCAGAAAAAGCCGGAAAGTATTAATTGAAAATGTTTATAATCAACGAAATATATAAATAAAAACAATATATAAAAAAGAAAAAGATGATATTGAATCACGGAGATAAGCAGGTATAATAAAAGACAGTAAAAATCTGGCAGCAAATTTATCCAGGAGGAAGTATGAGATTAGAAAAACACAGACAAGATCAGATGACACCAGTAGAACGGATGGCGGCAGCAGAAGAAGGAAAGATGACAGACCGTGTCATTGCAATTCCATTTATGGGAGAATTAAAATGCTATTTGAGTGGAATTAGTATACGGGATTTTTGGTTTGAGCCGGAAAAAATAGCACAGGCAGAAAGAGTTGCATTTAACAGATGGGGATATGACAGAATCGTTCTTGGACCAAATACGAGAGGAATTGTGGAAACCCTTGGTGGGAAGTTTGTCTATCCGGAAGATGGGATACCATACATTGAGAGCCCGTATATTACTGATTATGATATTGTAAATCGTATGGAACCAGTAAATGCAAAAAAGAACGAAAGGATACAAGTATTTGCGCATGCGGCAGAAATACTGAGCAGGGAAGCAGAAGACCTTGTGCCTGTGGAGGCAAGTATTGGCGGTCCGTTTACGATTGCTTCGAATCTCAGAGGAGTCGAATATCTGCTCAGAGATTGTAGAAAGAGACCGGAAGAAGTGCACAAACTTCTGGAAATTATTACACGGACACAGATGAGCTGTATCGATATGGCGGCAGAATATGGGATGGGGATTGCAATGGCTGATCCGGTTGCTAATCCGGCGCTGATCGGACCGAAAATGTACGAAGAGTTCGTTTTCCCATATACGAAAAGACTGACCGATTATACATTAAAAAAAGCAGGCAGGAGAGTTTCTCTTCATATGTGTGGAAATACATATAGTATCTGGAAGTATCTGGTGCAATATGAATTGAATGAACTAAGTCTGGATAATATCATTGATCTAAAACGGGCAGTAGAAGAAATCGGAAGCAAGATTCCAATCGCAGGAAATGTAGATCCGGTGCAGATCGTGATGAATGGGACAAAAGAAGAGATTTACCAGGCAGTTGAAGAATGCATACAGACCGGGAGAAAAGCAAGTAAAGGATATCATCTGGCGACAGGGTGTGATATCCCGGAGCGGACGAATCCGGTGCAGGTTGACCGGTTTATGGATGCAGCAAGAACGTATGACGTAAAAAAGTAAAGATAACGGAGGAAGAGAGATGGACATACAGGAACTGGAAAGAAGAATCCGATTGCCGGAAGAAGCCGGAAGGGTAGCAGAACGTATGCAGATTAATGCAGCAGAATATGAAGAACAGAAGAGGTTGTTTGACGAAGATTTAAACGTATTTATTGAAAATTGGAAGAAACGAGAAGATAAATACGAGTGGGCATTAAAATTTTATCTTATGCTGGCTTGTGATACTCATAAAATATATAACGAAAAAGGTATTGCAGAAGATATATTTGATAGAAGCTTTTATGATATCACTATATGGTGTGAAGAGTGTTATCGTAAATATCGAAGATATGGATTAGAAGAAGTATGGTGGATTGCACAATCTGTGAAGATGAATCTTTACAGACTTGGGAGATTACAGTTTGAACCTTATAGTTTGAATAAAGATATTAAGACTTCGGCGGGAATTTTAAAACAAGGAACACATGTATTGAACGTGCATATTCCTGCGGGCGAATCTCTGGATTATGAAAAGTGCCTTGAATCATTTAGAATGGCAGAGACATTTTTTAAAAATAATCAGGATAAGAATCTGTATCTGTGTGATTCCTGGTTGTTATCACCAAGATTGAAAGAAGTTTTAGAAGATGAAAGTAATATCTTGAAATTCCAGAACATGTTTGAAATCGTGAGTGTTTATGAGTCATATCCACAGGCTGAGCAGAGAGTTTTTCTGGATGTTAAAGAGGATAAGTCCCAATATCCGGAGGATACAAGTTTAAGAAAAAGATTAAAGAGATATTTATTGGATGGAAAGAATCCCGGAATCGGAATCGGAGTAATAGAAAACATCTATAAATATATATGATATATTAATATTAACGATTTGAGTGGCTGATGAAACAGAGATATAATGAAATCGTATTGGAAAAATGCATGTGACATTTTTAATGGAAAAGGGGAAAAGGAGAACGTTATGAAAAAGAAAATCATCAGCGCACTTTTATGTGTTGCAATGACAGCATCTCTCGTTGTGGGATGTGGATCTAAATCTGATGATAAAAAAGAATCTTCAGATGGAAAAACGACACTTACTTTCTGGTGTCATGAGAATGAGCCATGGGTAAAATCGTACAAGAAAGTAGCAAAAAAATTCGAAAAAGAAAATCCGGATTACAAGGTTGTCGTAAAGGATTACCCATATAAGGTTTATAATGATAAAATCCAGACAGCACTGACATCAAAGACTGCAGGACCGGACATCATTGCCGTGTGGGGAGGAAATGCGCCTGCGTTTATTGAATCAGATGCGCTTTCAGAAGTACCGGAAAGTCTGACAAAAGAATTAGATGAAGACTATCTTGCTCCAACTACCGGTATTTACAAAAAAGAAGGAAAATATTACGGAGTTCCGATGGAATTCAACCTTGAATACGGTGGAATGATCGTAAATAAAAAATTATTTGATAAAGCTGGAATTTCTTATCCTAAGACTTGGGATGAACTTAGAAGTGTGTCAAAGCAGGTATCTAAGATGAATGGTGATGTGTCAGAGATGAAAGGTTTCGAGATGATCGATACAGATGCTCTGATCTGTAATTATCTTGCAATGATTCTTCAGCAGGGAGGACAGTATCTGGAAGATGATGATTCCATTAATTTTGCTACTCCGGAAGGTGTCAAAGCTATGAATGAGATTGTAAGCATGGTTAAAGACGGAGAATGCGATCTTGAGAATCTGACAGCCGGAGAATATTGCTATAATGATGTATATAAAGACAAAGGATATATGGCATCTGTAGGATCATGGGCAATCGGAGAAGGAACAGATACTTATAATCTTAAATATGGTAAGGACTTTGAATATGTGCAGGTTCCACAGTATGGTAAAAAAATGGCATTTGCATCAGAGACAGGATGGGGATTAATGGTTCCTAAGAACAGTGACAATCAGGATATGGCATGGAAATTCATTGAATTCTTCAGTGAGCCGGATAATCTGGTAGAGCACAATATTGCATGTAACCAGCTTCCACCAAGAAAATCTCTGTTAGACAGTGAGAAATACAAAAAAGCAATGCCAAATATTACATTCCTTCTGGACATTCTTCCTGATGGACAGTGGATGGGACCGTACAATACTTCTGATATGAGAGACATCTTTAATGAAATGTTTATTGATCTTTGTCAGTCTGACAAACAAGATGTAGAAGGCGCATTAAAAGAAGCATCTCAGAAGATTACAGAAAAGTGTAAAATCAGCTATTCTATGGAATAGAAAGAAGTGCATGGCAGAGAATACCGCACAGGGTTCTCTGCTATTTTGTTATTAGGTTCCATAGAACAAAGAGAAAAGGGAAGAACAATGAAAAATAATCGTTTTGTGGCTTGTGTATTAATACCAAGTGTCATATTTTTGCTTATATTTGCAGTATTTCCGGTAGTCTATGGACTGGGAATATCATTATATGATTATAATCCTACGAGTTCTTATAATGAATTCCTCGGACTGGAAAATTATAAACGACTGCTTACAGACGAAGTATTCTGGAAAGCAGTGAAGAATACGATCATATTTTGTGTAGTAGCTGTTACAGCGAATATTGTGATTACGTTATTTCTTGCTAAAATAATTTCTGCTTTGCCATCGAAAGGAATGAAGACTTTGTTTCGTACGATACTTTTTATTCCATGTATTGCACCAATGGTTGGAACATCTATGGTATGGAAATATGGAATAGTTGGAACGGATGGAGGATTACTGAACCGCATTCTGGGACTTGCGGGGATACCGCCGAGGAACTGGTTTTTGACTACATGGCAGCTGCTTGCAATTATAATCATATATACACTGTGGGCAGATATTGGATATAATGTTGTGCTTTTTACAGCGGGAATTGAAGGTGTGCCGAAAGAGTTTGATGAAGCTGCAGCGATAGACGGGGCAGGACCGATCCGAAGATTTGTATCTATAAAATTACCATTAATGGGACGGACATTTGCGTTCGTTGCAATTATGACAATGGCTAATTATTTTCAGATGTTTGCACAGTTTCAGGTATTTGCACCAGATGGAGGACGCAGCAATTCGGCGATGGTGTTGACGAATTATATTTATAAAACAAGTTTCAGCAGCTATGATATGGGATATGCATCAGCGGTAGCGGCCGCGTTATTTATTATCGTATTTATCGTAGCAATGATTCAGAATAAAATGATGCATGCAGATTGGAGTTATGAATAATGAAAAAAAAGAAAAATGTATATAAAAAACATCATATAGTGATTATAGTATTTCTCACAATTTTTTCATTGATCATGATGTATCCAATGGCATGGATGTTAATGACATCCTTTAAGAGTAATGCAGATATTCAGATGAATAAGACAAAATTTTTCCCGGAAAAATGGACGATAGAAGGATATCGGACGGCATTTGAAAAAGCACCGATCGCGCAGTGGTTTGTTAATAGTATTCTTGTAGTTGTGATTGTTACGACAGCGGTGATTATTACCAGTACATTGATTGGCTATATTTTCGCAAAATACGAATTCAAAGGGAAAAAGATATTATTTGTATTGCTTCTGGCGACAATGATGGTACCGCCACAGGTAACGATGATTCCCCGTTATCTGATGATCCAGGAGATGCATTTGTTTAATACAATCGGTGCGTTGATTGTGCCTGGACTGATCAGTGCATTTTCAATCTATATGGCAAGGCAGTTTATAGCCGATGTACCGGACAGCCTCTGCGAAGCAGCAAAAATAGACGGAGCAGGACCATTTAGGATTTATTGGAGTGTGATTTTGCCTAATATTAAACCGGCGATTGGTTCCATTGGTATTTTTACGGCAATGATGAACTGGAATGATTATCTGAACCCGTTACTGATGTTAAATGATATGGAAAAGATGACGCTGCCATTAGGTCTGGTAATCTTTGATACACAGAGAGTAGCGGATATGTCGGCAACGATGGCGGCTGCGTCTATGATGATGATGCCGATGATCATTATTTTTATTATATTCCAAAAACAGTTTGTAAAAGGAATGACGATGAGTGGTATAAAGTGATGAAGGGAGAACAATTATGTTTGAACAGAAAAAGATAACATACAAGATGAAACTTTTAAGCTCTCTGGCAAAAGTATTTCAGGATGAGGAACCGGTATATCAGATGGAATGTCAGGTGCTGAGTGCACTCTGGGGTGAAACAGTATCTTTTCAGGCGGCTTATACCGGAGATTTCTTCATGAGAGAAAGACTGGATGTAGAAGTGATCTCACCATTAAAAGAATACATCAGGGTCAGAACTGTGGAACAGGTGCCGGTAGGACGGGCAACAAATGGAATCGTGGATGATAATTATCTGCGGACAGAGCCTGGGTTATATCCGGATCTTTTACGTGATGTGAAAGAAGGAAAAGTAATTGTATGTTCCAACCAATGGAGAAGTCTTTGGATTGATGTGGAAGTTACAAAAGATATCACACCGGGAAATTATGAAATAGAGATCCAGCTGAAAAAAGAAGGAGATGTTGTAGCATCTGTAAGCCAGATGTTGACAGTGATCGGGGTGGAACTTCCGAAGCAGAAGATTATGCATACGGAATGGATGCATGCAGACTGCCTTGCGGACTATTATCATGTGGATGTGTTCTCTGAAGAACACTGGAAGATATTGGAGAATTATTTCCGCGAATATGTAAAACGAGGCTGCAATATGATGCTGACACCACTTTTTACATCGCCGCTTGATACAGCGGTAGGATTGGAACGGACGACAACGCAGTTGATAAAAATCGAAGTGAAAAATGGAGAATATTATTTTGATTTTACGGATCTGAAGCGATGGATTGACCTTTGCAAAAAATGTGGAATAGAATATTTTGAAATGTCACATCTTTTTTCTCAGTGGGGAGCAAAATATGCACCTAAAGTTGTGGCAAAAGTAAATGGAAAAGAAGAAAAAATCTTTGGCTGGCATACACCGGCGGTCGGGGAGTACACCAGATTCCTGAAAGCATTCCTTCCGCAACTGATCGGGAAATTGAAAGAATGGGAAATTGATAAAGTGACTTACTTTCATATTTCGGATGAACCAAGAGAAGAACATCTGGAAAGCTATCGTGCCGCAAAGGAATCATTGGGAAATATGCTGGATGGTTTTCATACATTTGATGCATTGTCAAGCTATGAATTCTACCGTCACGGATTGATTGATAAACCAATTCCGGGAAATAATGAAATTGATGAATTTCTGGAACATGGACTGACGGATATGTGGACGTATTATTGCACCGGACAGTTCTATGAAGTCAGCAACCGATTCATGTCCATGCCGTCAGCCAGAAACAGGATATATGGCATTCAGCTGTACAAATATAATATTATCGGAATCCTTCATTGGGGATATAATTTTTATAACAGTCAGTTTTCGATTGAACATATTAACCCATATGAAGTAACAGATGCCGGAAACGCTTTTCCTTCGGGAGATCCATTCCTGGTATATCCGGGTGCAGATAAACAACCGGAGGAATCTATCCGTATGATGGTCCACTACGAAGCACTGACAGATCTGCGGGCTTTGGAACTTCTGGAGTCTTTAAGCAGCAGGGAACATGTAATGGAATTAATAGAAGGCGAGCTGGCAGAACCATTGACATTTAAGAAATATCCGAAGTCGGATATGTATTTGATTACATTAAGAAATCGTGTAAATAAAGAAATCCAGAGACTTGTCATTTAGTTCATCATTTGATTTCTTAACAGATGCGGCCTCTCAGTCCTTGAATAAAACAGTATATAGTCGTTCTTGTTCAGGTTCCATG
>ERZ808240.4231-NODE-4231-length-12936-cov-3.575732_pt1 | contig 12936 bp, 13 predicted proteins | sample MGYA00521084_ERZ808240 | MGnify/ENA primary metagenome ERZ808240 (study PRJEB31516, sample SAMN03275571) | gut metagenome | biome: mammalia-associated habitat; material: feces | host: Papio cynocephalus | place: Kenya | collected 2012-08-06 ... | reverse complement strand
CTTTCCTATGCGATCGGTGTTGCACAGCCTACATCGGTTATGGTAGATACCTTCGGAACCGGAAAGCTTTCTGACGAGAAACTGGTGGAAATCATTCGTGAAAACTTCGATCTCCGTCCGGCAGGAATCATCAAGATGCTGGATTTAAGAAGACCGATTTACCGGGGAACAGCTGCGTACGGACATTTCGGACGCACTGATCTGAACCTTCCGTGGGAGGCAACCGATAAGGTGGAGACATTAAAGAAATATTTGTAGAGTTTTATGAAAAGTTTAGACAATTTTACATAAAATAAATAGGTTTTTGGATGTTTCGTGTTATAATGGGTCATAGAATTACAGTTCTATGACCCGTTTTTTTGCGGGGATTTGCGGGGTGAACAGAGCAGACATGAAGTTCAAAAATAAAATTATCATTTCGTTTTGTATTATTATATTTATCCCCATTCTTCTGGCGGTGGCGGTACTCTTTGGATTTCAGAAGATCCAGCTGAAGACGATTGAACAGACATACGGTGTGGAGAGTGACGACTACAGTTATTTTTCCAATTCCATGCAGCTGCTCAGCCGTTTTACACGTGAATCCTTTGAAAAGCTTCTGGATCTTTCGAAGAACGATCCGGATAAGCTGGAGGACAAAGCATTTCTGGAGCAGATGAATGACACCCTGCGCGAGAAGTATTCTTATCTTGTAGTGCGCCGGGAGGATGAACTGATCTATGTGGGAGACGATAAGGAGGCATCACTTCTCACAGATCTGCCGGCTTACGGCGGGGAAGAATCCGGGGCGGACACCGGTATCTATGTCGATGGAGACAAGCAGGCACTGATCAAGCAGATTGATTTTGAGTATACGGACGGAAGCCAGGGCAGTGTTTTTATTATTACGATCCTCGAGGACACTGTGCCGGAGTTAAAAAGCCTGATGGCGGATGTGGGGATTTCCATTATCCTGATTCTGATTCTGACGGCATGTATGCTGACCGTATGGATTTACACGAGCTTTATCAACCCGATCAAGAAGCTGCAGGTTGCGGCGCAGAACATCAAGGACGGTAATCTGGATTTTACGGTGGATGTGGAGACAAATGACGAGATCGGAGAACTCTGCCGCAATTTCGAGGAGATGAGGCAGCGGCTGAAGGATAACACAGAGGAGAAGCTTTCCGGCGAGCGTGAGAATAAGGCGCTGATCAGCAACATCGCCCACGATTTGAAGACGCCGATCACAGCCGTGAAGGGATATGCGGAAGGACTCATGGACGGTGTGGCGGATACGCCGGAAAAGCGTGACAAGTACATCCGGACGATTTATAATAAAGCGAATGAGATGGATACGCTCATCAATGAGCTGACATTGTATGCGAAGATCGACACCAACCGGATTCCGTACAATTTTGCAAAGCTGAATGTGGCGGAGTATTTCAACGACTGCATCGAGGAGATCGGGCTCGATCTGGAGGCGAAAAACATCGGACTGGCATATTTTAATTATGCGGACGAGGATGTCCAGATTATTGCGGATCCGGAGCAGTTAAAGCGCGTGATTAACAATATTGTGGGAAATTCGGTCAAATATCTCGACAAGCAGAAGGGATTTATCAATATCCGGATCAAGGATGTCGGTGATTTTATTCAGGTCGAGATTGAGGATAACGGCAGAGGAATTGCCGCGCGTGATCTGCCTTACATTTTTGACCGGTTTTACCGTGCGGATGCGTCGCGCAATTCTGCGACGGGAGGCAGCGGTATCGGATTATCGATTGTGAAGAAGATTATTGAAGACCACGGCGGTAAGATCTGGGCGACGAGCAAGGAGTCCATCGGAACCGTGATGTATTTTGTATTACGAAAATATCAGGAGGTGCCATATGAGCAGAGTATTGATCATTGAGGATGAGGTGGCGATTGCAGACCTTGAGAAGGATTATCTGGAACTCAGCGGATTTGAGGTGGAGATAGAGAATGACGGAACCGTCGGCTTGAAACGGGCGTTGACGGAAGATTTTGATATGTACATCTTGGATCTGATGCTTCCGGGCGTTGATGGTTTTGAGATCTGCAGGCAGATCCGGGAAGAGAAAAATACGCCGATTCTGATGGTGTCGGCGAAAAAGGATGATATCGATAAAATCCGCGGTCTGGGACTGGGAGCAGACGATTATATTACCAAGCCATTCTCACCGAGCGAACTTGTGGCGCGTGTGAAGGCACATCTGGCGCGTTATGAGCGGCTGATCGGCAGCAATACGCCGGAGAATGATATTGTTGAGATTCGTGGAATCCGCATCGATAAGACGGCGAGACGCGTCTGGGTCAACGGCGAGGAGAAGCAGTTTACGACAAAGGAGTTTGATCTGCTGACATTTCTTGCGGAGAACCCGAATCATGTATTTACAAAGGAAGAGCTGTTCCGCCAGATCTGGGATATGGATTCCATCGGGGATATTGCGACGGTCACAGTACATATCAAAAAGATCCGTGAGAAGATCGAGATGAACACCAACAAACCGCAGTACATCGAGACGATCTGGGGCGTTGGGTACCGGTTTAAGCTGTAAGAATGAGAACGGTGTGAAGAACTGTTGGCTGAAAAGCGAGAGAGCGTTGGAAACACAAAATAATCTATGGATAATTCTGTAGTCATTATGTATAAAACAGAAGATGGTTTAACACAGATAGATGCAACATTTGAGGATGACACAGTGTGGCTTACGCAGAAACTGCGGCAGAAGTTATTTATAATAATAGAGCGGATGCACGTCAGCGGGCACAGACTATGGTGGATGCGGTTTAGAATATGGATATCAGAATTTTATTTGAAGATGAGCAGATCATTGTCTGCGAAAAGCCGGCAGGAGTGGCGGTACAGACGAAAAGACTCGGACAGGCGGATATGGAGAGCCTGCTCAAAAACAGACGGGCAGAGAAGGGCGAGCCGCCGTATATCGGAGTGGTGCACCGGCTGGATCAGCCGGTGTCCGGTGTGATGGTGTTCGCAAAGACGAAGGAGGCGGCAGCCGCACTTGGCAGGCAGATTGCGTCGGGACTGGCGGACAAATTTTACTATGCCGTGACAGATGGAGTGCCGGAAGGCAGAAAGGGACAGCTTACAGACTATCTTCTGCGTGACGGCAGAACCAATACGTCTGCGGTTGTAGAAAGCAGTACGCCGGGAGCAAAGAGAGCGGAGCTTTCCTACGAGGTTTTAGAGCAGAAAAACGGACGCGCCGTTCTTGGAATTCATCTGGGAACCGGCAGACATCATCAGATCCGCGTGCAGCTGGCACATGCGGGGATGCCGATTGTGGGAGACCGGAAGTACAATTTTAAAGAGAATATGAAGCCGTCGGGGGAACCGCTCTGCCTCTGTTCGTACAAAATCGGGTTCAGACACCCGAAAACACGCAGAAATCTTGCGTTTGAAATTGACAACCCTTTCCATTTATCATAAAATCATAAGTTGTGCAGGAGTTGCACACAGACAACCTTGAAGCTGCTTGCAACGGCAGTAAGAGCTATGAAAAGGAGATAGATGATGGCAAAGGACAACAAGAAATTAGTAGAAGCGATCACATCGATGGATGTTGATTTCGCACAGTGGTACACGGACGTGGTAAAAAAGGCGGAACTGATCGATTATTCCGCGGTAAAGGGATGCATGATCATCCGTCCGGCAGGCTATGCGATCTGGGAGAATATCCAGAAAGAGCTTGACCGCAGATTCAAAGAGACCGGCGTGGAGAATGTATACATGCCGCTTTTTATTCCGGAGAGCCTGCTCGAAAAAGAGAAGGATCATGTGGAGGGATTTGCACCGGAGGTTGCATGGGTAACCTACGGCGGATTGAACCCGCTACCGGAGCGTCTCTGCGTCAGACCTACATCTGAGACACTGTTCTGCGATTTTTATAAAAATATTATTCACTCCTATCGTGACCTCCCGAAGGTATACAACCAGTGGTGCTCGGTGGTACGCTGGGAGAAGGAGACGAGACCGTTCCTCCGTTCCAGAGAGTTCCTGTGGCAGGAGGGACATACCGCGCATGCGACCGCAGAGGAAGCGGAGGAGCGCACAATTCAGATGTTGAATCTGTACGCGGACTTCTGCGAGGAGGTACTGGCAATGCCGGTTATCCGCGGACGCAAGACCGAGAAGGAGAAGTTTGCAGGCGCAGAGGCTACCTATACGATTGAGGCGCTGATGCATGACGGAAAAGCACTGCAGTCCGGTACCAGCCATAACTTCGGTGACGGATTCGCAAAGGCATTCGGTGTTCAGTATACCGATAAAGATAATAAGCTTCAGTATGTACATCAGACTTCCTGGGGTATGACCACACGTCTCATCGGTGCGATCATTATGGTACACGGTGATGATTCGGGTCTGGTTCTGCCGCCGAGAATTGCACCGGTACAGGCGATGGTGATTCCGATCCAGCAGTACAAAGACGGCGTCATGGATGCTGCAAAGAGTGTCTGCGAGCGCCTTGGAAAAGTATGCCGTGCGAAGCTGGATGACTCGGACAAGAGCCCGGGCTGGAAGTTCTCCGAGCAGGAGATGCGCGGAATTCCGGTTCGTATCGAACTTGGACCGAAGGACATCGAGGCAGGCAAGTGCGTGGTAGTGCGCAGAGATACCAGAGAGAAGATCGAGGTCGCACTGGAGGATCTGGAGCAGAAGATTCCGGAGATTTTAGAGACCATCCAGAAAGAGATGTTCGAGCGTGCAAAGGCGCACCGCGACGCGCATATCTGGGATGCCCACAATTATGAAGAATTAAAGGACATCGCAGCAAACAAACCGGGATTTATCCGCGGTATGTGGTGTGAGGATCAGGCATGTGAGGACAAGATCAAAGAGGAGCTTGCCGTGACATCCCGCTGTATCCCGTTCCATGATCAGGAGCAGATTTCCGGAACCTGCGTATGCTGTGGCAGACCGGCGCACAAGCTGGTGTACTGGGGCAAGGCATATTAAGGAGAAGTGCGTGGATAAAAATGTGAAGGTCAGCCTGCCTGCGAAGGTTGCGAGGATTCTGAATACCTTAGGCGAGCACGGATATGAAGCGTATGCGGTCGGAGGCTGTGTGCGCGACTCTCTGCTTGGGAGAACGCCGCAGGACTGGGATATTACAACCTCAGCGAGACCGGAGGAGGTCAAGGCTCTTTTCCGGCACACGATTGATACCGGAATCCGGCATGGGACGGTGACGGTCATGCTGGATCATGAGGGATTCGAGGTCACAACCTACCGGATTGACGGAGAATACGAGGATGCAAGGCATCCAAAGGAAGTGGCGTTTACCGCGAATCTTCTGGAAGATCTGAAACGTCGCGATTTTACAATCAATGCGATGGCTTACAATGAAGTGACGGGATTGGTGGATGCCTTTGACGGGATCGGCGATCTGGAAAGAGGCGTGATCCGCTGTGTGGGAAATGCCATGGAACGGTTTTCGGAGGACGCCCTTCGCATGCTCCGGGCGGTTCGTTTTGCGGCACAGCTTGGTTTTTCAATTGAACAGGAGACACAGGAAGCCATTGCCGGACTGGCAGGCAATATAAAAAAGGTCAGTGCGGAACGGATTCAGGTCGAACTGGTAAAGCTTTTGACTTCGCCGAATCCGGGGGAAATCCGGGAGGCTTATTGGACGGGTCTTACCGCTGTTTTCCTGCCGGAGTTTGACGTGATGATGGAGACGCCGCAGAACAATCCGCATCACTGCTACAGTGTCGGAGAGCATACGGTAAAGGCGATCGAAGCGGTTCCGGCGGATAAGGTGCTAAGGCTTACGATGCTGCTGCATGACATTGCAAAGCCTGCCTGCAGGACGACGGACGAAAAGGGTGTGGATCATTTTTACGGACATCCGGTTCGCGGAAGCGAGATGGCGCGGGGAATTCTGCGCCGGCTGAAGTTCGACAACGATACCACCGACCGGGTGTGCCGACTGGTGCGCTGGCATGATGATAACCCGGAGCTTTCCGGAAAGACGATCCGCAGGGCACTGCACAGGATCGGAGTGGAACAGTATCCGGCATTGTTTGCGGTCAAGCGCGCGGATATTCTGGCGCAGAGCGGGTATCGGCGCAAGGAAAAGCTGGCGTATGTGGATGCATATGAACAGATGTACCGGGAGTGTATGGACAAAAAAGAGTGTCTTACGATCCGGGAACTGGCGGTTTCCGGTCAGGATCTGATTGCAGCCGGAATGCAGCCGGGAAAGCAGATCGGGGAGATGCTGAATGAATTGCTGGAACGGGTACTGGAAGATCCCGGGCAGAATACAAAGGAACAATTATTAAAAATTGTGACAGGAAAGATTTCTGATCTAAACAGGTCATGAAATAAAAACCCCTCACATATGATGAAGAGACACGGCAGAGCAGCCGCAGATCAATCATATGGAGGGGTTTTCGTGTATAATCGACCGGAGCAGGTATTGGAGCAGTACGACCTGGAAGTGAGAGCGGTTTCCAAAGGGCGTGAAAGTTATATTTGTGATACAACACAGGGGCAGTTACTTTTAAAAGAATACAAAGGCTCGGCGGAGCGGGCGGAGTTTCTCTCTGCCATACTCGAGCATCTGGGTGGACAGGGACTCCTGACGGAGCAGGTAGTGCGGACGAAGGAGGACGCCCCGATTGCCGTCGCGGAGGATGAGACAAAGTATATGGTATTGACGGCTGTTTCCGGAAGCGAGTGCGACACCAGAAACCGGGCGGACATGATCGCCGGGGCAGAGAAACTGGCAATGCTGCACAAAGCGGCGGAGACTTATTCGGAGACGGTTCCGGAGTTTGTCTGCAATGATCCGAACGAACTGCAGGAACTGTATGAGAAACATAACCGGGAACTGGTCAAAGTCCGAAATTACATACGGTCAAAGAAGAAAAAGAATGATTTTGAAGTGCTTTTTTACGGGCAGTATGAGCGCTTTATGGAGAAAGCAAGACAGGTGGCACAGGAACTTTCGGCGGTGGGACAGGGAGGGCAGAGCGCCGGATTCTGTCACGGCGATTATAACCAGCATAACATTATATTTTCAAAAAACGGGATCGGCGTTGTTCATTTTGAGTGCTTTTCTTATCAGATACAGGTCAGTGATCTGGCAAATTACATGCGGAAAATGCTGGAGAAAAACAACTGGAACACCGGACTTGGCATGGATCTCATCTGTGCGTATGACCGTGTGCGCCGGCTGACCGCCGTGGAACTGAACTATCTGTATCTGTACATGGCATATCCGGAAAAATTCTGGAAAATTGCGAACCGCTATTATAACACACATAAGGCATGGGTATCCGGCCGCAATATTGAAAAGCTGGAAAAATTCATACGGCAGGAGGATGAGCGGGAACGGTTCCTGGAAATGATGCGCCATTTCACCTTACAGCCGCCCGCGTCCTGAGATAAAAGTTCCGCTGAGTTATTTAATATGGTATAATGTACGCGAAGGCAATGAGCAGTGCCAAAATCGTTTGAGACAAAATTGCCTGCTTGCAAGGCATATTTTGGCTGGTATGATTTTGATAGGGCGAATGCCCGTGAGCGAGAAAATGCGAAGCATTTGCGAGCAGCACTGCGGGCAAAGGGATTTGCCCAGACTTTAGCCGTAGCGTTTGCAAAGGGGCGAATGCCCGTGAGCGAGAAAATGCGAAGCATTTGCGAGCGGCACTGCGGGCAAGCGGATATGTCCCGGACTTTTGCCGCAGAATTGTGTACACGATAAAGGAGCAGATATACTTGAAGAAAAAAATAGTTCGATGGATCCTGCCGGTCTGCATGATGCTGTTGCTGGCCGGATGTGGAAAAAGCAGCAATACAGTTGTGACAGGAACCTATTATAACCCGTCGAAGGAGGCGGAAAATACAGCACAGACCGTCGGGACGGAGGCGGATGCGAACGACGTGCTGGATGCGATGGAACAGGGAACGGAGCAGGAAGGCACGCCGATCGGAGCAGACCTGTTTTTAATTACCAACAATGACATGCAGGCGGAGTGTCTGATTTTAACACAGTTAAACTCCGGCAAGCAGTATATGTATAATTACACAATCGGAACCCGGTTCCTTGACAAATACGGCAACCGGACGCCGGTGTCCGGATTTGATGCGGGGCGCATTATCCGTGTCGGAGAAAAAGATAAGCAGGGCAGGCTGGTGGAAGCCCAGATTTCCGATCTGGCATGGGAATATCCGGATGTGACCAGATATTCCGTAGACGAAGAGCACAGCGCCTTTAAGATTGCGGATACAAATTATTCGTATGATGAAGATCTGCTTGTGGTCTCGGATGGAAGTTCCCTGCAGCTTTCGGATCTGACGGCGCTGGATACGCTTCGTGTGGTCGGAATTGACAAGAAAATCTATTCTATCTCGGTGACGACCGGACACGGCTCGTTAAAGCTGGTCAATACCGGCGTTTTTGACGGAAGCTATATTCAGGTGGGAAGCAAGGTGTTTGCGCAGATTACCGGTGAGATGACGATTGAGATTCCGGAGGGAACTTATACGGCAGCCGTTGCGAATAACGGATACGGCGGAAGTACGGAAATTACGATTACGAGAGGACAGGAGACGGTTCTGGATCTTGAGACGTTAAAAGGCGAAGGTCCGAAGTACGGAAGCATTCTCTTTGCAGTCAATGTCGAGGGCGCATGGCTTCAGATTGACGGACAGCTCGTGGATTACAGCCAGCCGGTGGAATTACAGTACGGCGTGCACACGCTCACCGTGACGGCGGACGGCTATGACACGTACAGCAAGAAGCTGTTTGTGAATTCACCGGAGGCAACGATCGCCATCGGAATGACAGGAGAATCGGGAAGCTCGTCGATTACGACCGGAAGTGAGACGCAGTCGTCAGAGGCAGACAGCAGCACATCCACAGGAGAGAGCGCAGAAGGGCAGGCGGGAAGTCTCGCGGGAAGCCTGGCAGGAAGCCACTCGGGCAGCAGTTCCTCGGGTTCGTCTTCCAGTTCGTCTTCGGGTTCGTCGTCCACATCGACGGGAACATCGGACACGACGAGTGACGCGGCGCTGGATGCCATCGTAAACGAAATTCTGGACAAGAATGGAAACAGTTCCAGCAGCAGTTCCAGCAGTAGCAGCAGTACTTCGGATTATCTTTCCACCCTTACAGAGCTGCTTAACGCGATCAAGGGAAAGTGAGAGAATTGTATCAATTTTTGACAGGAATGGTACTTGAAAAAGCAAAACAGGAAAGATAAGATAGGATTAGAAAAAGAGCAGGAGGAATCTGAGATGGGATATAGAGAAACATATGAGTCATGGTTGAACAATCCGTATTTTGACGAGGCGACCAGAGAAGAACTTCGCGCAATCTCCGGAAATCAGAAGGAGATTGAAGATCGCTTTTATATGGATCTTGAGTTCGGAACTGCCGGACTGCGCGGCGTGATCGGAGCAGGAACCAATCGCATGAATATCTATACGGTACGCAAAGCGACACAGGGACTGGCGAATTATATCCGCAAAGTGGGAGCGCAGGCAAAAGGTGTTGCCATCGCGTATGATTCCAGACACATGTCCCCGGAGTTCGCCGATGAGGCGGCGCTTTGTCTTGCGGCAAACGGCATTAAGGCATATGTATTTGAATCGTTAAGACCGACGCCGGAACTTTCCTACGCGGTGCGCAAGCTTGGCTGTACGGCGGGCATCAATATCACGGCAAGCCACAATCCGCCGGAATATAACGGATATAAGGTATACTGGGAGGACGGTGCGCAGATTACACCTCCGCACGATACCGGGATTATGGATGAGGTAAGAAATGTGACGGATTATGCCGCTGTGAAGACGATGCCGCTTGAAAAGGCAAAGGCAGACGGTCTGTATCAGACGATCGGTGCGGACATTGACGATCCGTATATCGCGGAGTTAAAGAAGCTGGTGCTTCATCAGGACTGCATTGACAAAGTCGGATCTGAGTTAAAGATTGTATACACACCGCTTCACGGAACCGGCAACATTCCGGTGCGCCGTGTACTCAAAGAACTTGGATTTACAAACGTCTATGTCGTGCCGGAGCAGGAACTGCCGGACGGCGATTTCCCGACCGTAAGCTATCCGAATCCGGAAGCGGCGGAGGCATTTACATTAGGACTTGCCCTTGGCAAAAAAGTAGATGCCGACCTGATTCTTGCGACAGACCCGGACGCAGACCGTCTGGGCGTCTATGTGAAGGACGCACAGACCGGAGAATATCACAGCCTGACCGGAAATATGTCCGGCTGCCTGATTGGCGATTATGTGATCGGACAGCGCAGGGAACTTTTCGGGCTGCCGGAGGACGGGGCATTTATCCGTTCGATCGTATCCACGAATATGGCGGATGCAATTGCGGCATACTACGGAATTGACCTGATCGAAGTGCTGACCGGATTTAAGTTTATCGGACAGAAGATCTTAGAGTTCGAGGAGACGGGAAAGGGCACATACCTCTTTGGTATGGAGGAGAGCTACGGCTGTCTGCCGGGAACTTACGCGAGAGATAAAGATGCAGTCGCGGCATCTATGATGCTGTGCGAGGCGGCGGCTTACTATAAGACAAAAAATATGACGCTCTGGGATGCAATGCTTGCCATGTATGAGCGTTACGGCTGCTACAAGGATGATGTGACATCCATCACATTAAAGGGCATTGAAGGACTGGCGAAGATTCAGGAGATTATGAATACGCTCCGTGAAAATGCTCCGAAGGAGATCGGTGCATACAAAGTAACGGCGGTGCGGGATTATAAGCTGGACACCATCACGGATACGGCAACGGGAGCAGCGAGACCGACAGGTCTGCCGAAGTCAAATGTTCTTTACTATGAGATGACCGACGGGGCATGGGTGTGCGTCAGACCGTCCGGAACAGAACCGAAAGTCAAATTTTATATCGGCGTGAAGGGAACATCGCTTGCGGATGCGGACACGAAATCAGAAGCGCTCTCAAAAGCGGTTCATGCAATGATCGATACCATGATGTAAATGCATCCTAAACGTAAAAAGACTTGGAAAATCCCCATATTTTGGGGATTTTTCTTGACAAAGAAAGAAAAAACAAGTATAAATATGAAGTAGGTATTTTGAGAACCTCGAATATTATTTATATTGAAAATCCAGAGGAGGAATTTTTAACATGAACAAAGCAGAGTTAGTTGCAGCAATGGCTGAGAAGACCGAGTTAAGCAAGAAGGACGCAGAGGCAGCATTAAAGGCATTTACAGATGTTGTTGCTGAGGAATTAAAGAAGGGCGAGAAGATTCAGTTAGTAGGATTCGGTACATTTGAGGTATCCGAGAGAGCAGAGAGAACAGGAAGAAATCCGCAGACTGGTAAAGAGATGACAATCGCAGCTTCCAAGGCTCCGAAGTTCAAGGCTGGTAAGGCTTTAAAGGATATGATCAACGCCTAAGCGATATAGAGATAGCAGAGTGGATTTTGCGGTTGCAGAATCCACTTTTTTGCTTCATGGGAAAGGGCGTCTTAGAAAGTAAAAAGCTCCGCAGGCATAAGGAGAAGAAGATGAGACTGGATAAATTTTTAAAAGTGTCCCGGCTGATCAAGAGACGCACGGTGGCGAACGAAGCTTGTGACGCCGGCCGTGTGATGGTCAACGGCAAACCGGCGAAGGCTTCCGTGAATGTAAAAGTCGGTGACATTATTGAGATCGGTTTTGGAACGAAGACCGTGAAAGTTCGTGTGCTGGATCTGCAGGATACGACGAAAAAGGAAGAAGCCAAGGATTTGTTTGAATATGTATCATAATATGAAAAACCTCCCATATACTTTCTAATAGAAAAGGAAAGCGGGAGGTTTTTTTATGGAGGAAAAAAATTATAATAATACGGCAAAATCACATAAGGTCCTGCTGGTAAACCGGGGAAACGGTGCATTTTCCGGTGTTGTGGATGTGCTGTCTTTTGATGTGGCGGAGATTCTGCTTGAGACGGAACTGGGGATGCTGCTCATCAAGGGGCAGGATCTGCACGTGAACCGCCTGAGCTTGGAAAAGGGGGAAGTGGATATTGAGGGACGGATTGATTCCCTGACGTATTCCGATGTCAAAACGGCGGGAAAACAGGCAGAATCTCTTCTGGGAAGGCTGTTCCGATAGATGGCGGTAAGCACATCGATCTATCAGGAACTGCTGTTTCTCGGGAGCTCTGTGCTGGTAGGAATGGGACTTTTTTTTCTCTATGATATACTGCGCATTATCCGCCGGATTCTTCCTCATGGAAATATATGGATCGGCGTGGAGGATTTCCTGTACTGGATCATTTTTACCGGCGTGGTATTTGTCCTTTTATACCGGGAAAATGATGGCATGGTGCGCGGGTTTGCGTTTGGCGGTCTGCTCGTCGGAATGGGGGGCTATTATCTGTTGCTCAGCCGACTGATCGTGCACTGCCAGGTGTGGATCTGGAAAAAAATATTGGGAATCCTTGGAAAAGTGCTGGGCTTTTTCGTGCGGCCGGTGTGGAAAACCATAAAAAAAGTTGCAGCATTTTGTGGAAAACGATTGAAAAAGTTTGCGAGAGCGGTTAAAATAGGTTTATGTAAACTGTAAGTTGCTACATAGATGCAGGAAATGAGGGACAGGAATGGCAGCAAAGAAGAGAAAATCAAATCGGAACAACAGAGCGGGCAAGATCTGTATCAGCATGATTCTGGTTGTATTTGCAGCGGCAATGTCTGTCCAGATCGTGAAAGTCTACCAGAAAGATCAGGAATATGCCAGAAAGCAGGAACAGCTGGAGGCGCAGCTTGAGGATGAGACGGCAAGACAGGAGGAACTTGAGAATTATCAGTCCTACACACAATCGCAGGAGTATGTGGAGGATATTGCGAAGAGCAAACTGGGACTTGCCTATGACAATGAGATTATATTTAAGGAAGAGCCTTAAGAACATGAGAAT
>ERZ808240.4230-NODE-4230-length-12942-cov-41.909909_pt1 | contig 12942 bp, 14 predicted proteins | sample MGYA00521084_ERZ808240 | MGnify/ENA primary metagenome ERZ808240 (study PRJEB31516, sample SAMN03275571) | gut metagenome | biome: mammalia-associated habitat; material: feces | host: Papio cynocephalus | place: Kenya | collected 2012-08-06 ... | reverse complement strand
CGACTCTGATGTTTTCTTGTTTCTTGCCATAATCTTTGTGTATTTACGATGTTTATAAAATATGATAGGGACATCTCTGTCTCTATTCAAGAAACAAAGATGCCCCTATAATATAAGGTATTAGAGTCGTCTGCTCGTATATACACGTTGTGGCGGTTGATGATTGGATTTCTCCGCATGTGGCTCTGATTCTTCTTGCCCCCCTATAAAGGAAAGAAATATTTGTATATTTGCGCCCAAATTGAAAAATAAACATAGAGAAAAGAATTGAGATAAGCAAACTTTCAACCAACATTTTAGGAAATATTGGCTTGCCTATACCTAAAGACGATATTATATGTGAGTTGAGAAGAGAAGAACTTAGAATAATTCGCACAACAGATTCCGCACATCTTGCACAATAAAATAAACTCAAATTGCACAACAGAAAAGGAATAACTTGCACAATAAAAAAGATACAATCTACACAATGTTTTATCGTTTTTAATTATTTTTGATAGGATAACCAATTGTATTTCATTATTTTTCCGTATTTTTGCGACAAATTAAAAAGCGAATAAAAATATGAAAAAATACAGTACAAGAATAGTAGACAAAATGCTTGACAGAATGCTCCAAGGAGCAGGTGCCGTATTGATACAAGGACCTAAATGGTGCGGTAAAACAACAACCGCAGAACAACATGCCAAAAGTATCGTGTATATGGATGACCCAGACTATATGGAGCAAAACATAGAACTTGCAAGCCTATCCCCTAAAAAATTACTTGAAGGTCATACCCCTCGTCTCATTGACGAATGGCAACTTGCACCACAACTCTGGGATGCAGCCCGTTTTGAAATAGACCATAGAGGAGAACTTGGCCAGTTTATTTTTACAGGCTCTGCAGTCCCAGCAGACAACAACAAGATTCATCATACAGGAACTGGTAGATTTGCATGGTTGACGATGAGAACCATGAGTCTTTTCGAGTCTGGAGAATCCACAGGAGAAGTCTCTCTCAACAACTTGTTTGACAAACAAGAAATATTTGGAACAAATACCCTAAACATAGACTCTTTGGCTTGGCTGATTTGCCGAGGAGGTTGGCCGCAAGCAACAACTGTCAATAAAAAAGTGGCTCTTGATATGGCTTACCGCTATTAACAACCAAGATGAATGCTCCTTCTTTCCTCATGGTATTGACAGGAACCTCCAGATACGCCATTCGTCGAGAAGACGGAGTCTATGTTGTTCCCATTGGCTGTCTAAAAGATTAAAGCAATATCCATCGAAAAAACTCACCGCACAACAGCTGGGCGACACTCGCACAACAACTGATTTCCATATCCATTCAACAGTTGTTGCGCAAGCGTACAATAGACATTATCACATCTTCGGCATTTCAATCTCCGGTATTACAAATTCCGCCTCGTCATCTACACTGTTGTTCTCGAAGAACATGCAATAGTAGATAGGCATATAAGTAACCCCATCCTGCAGATATACTCTTTGCTCATTGCTCAGCACCACTGCCTCATGGACATGATACTCAGGTGTCGCCAAGAACTTGTCCAAGGCACTATGAACCGTATAGTCCTTGCCCGACTTAATCTCCAAGGGAAGAACGGTCAAATTACGATAGTCATCTATGAGATAATCCACCTCACCCTTTTGCTTGTTGTCATAATAATGAAGAAAGTTCTCTAAAGTTTGAGTAAATTTGCGTTCTAATATAATCCGTCCTTATTTATCGGATGCAAATATACTGAATTTCAACGAATTACACAAACATTTAGGAATTATTCCGCCATTTTGCCTACCAAAAAGAGGAATTATTCCATCAAAACACACCCCAAAAACAGGAATTATTCCATCAAAACCTACCCCAAAAACAGGAATTATTCCGATTCTTCTATCCAAGTATGGGTTTTATTTTCAAGAACCTCTCGCATTCACAGCATAAAGCTGCTCAGCATATTTATTGAATCATTGACGAACGATTGCAGTAAAAATCGCCATAAATATGTAAAAAATACAAATTTCATGCTCTCCATAAAAGATTTTTTGTATCTTTGCCCAAAGAAATGAGCATCAAAAAACAAATAAAACATCAAAACAGGACGATTATGGAAACAGGACAGAAATTACCAGAAGTTCTTGGCATAGACCAAGACGGAAAGGAATGGACGCTCGCAGAATTGAGCGGCAAGAAGGTAGTACTTTATATTTATCCTCGCGACTCTACACCTGGCTGCACCAACGAGGCTTGCAACCTACGCGACAATTATCAGAGATTCCTATCAGAAGGCTATGTCGTGATAGGTGTAAGCACCCAGGACGCCAAGAGCCACAAGAAATTCATCGAGAAATACGAGTTACCTTTCCCCCTGATTTGCGATACGGAGAAGAAGCTCGTCACAGAACTGGGTGTTTATGGCGAGAAGAAAATGTATGGCAAGGTGACGATGGGCGTGTTCCGCACCACCTTCATCACCGACGAGAACGGTGTCATCACACGTATCATCGGGCCTAAGGAGATCAAGGTCAAGGAACACGCCAGCCAGATTCTGGGATAAGTTGGGCAACATAGGAAATCACAGACCATCATATATCCTTTGTCATCGTATAACCATCCAAACTTTACGATTATGGAAAAGAACACTATTTTCGACCATATCATGACTCGAACCTCCGTGAGAAGCTATACTTCCCAACCCATCGAGAAAGAAAAGATCGAGATGCTTTTGCGAGCAGGCATGGCTGCACCTTCGGCTTGCAACAAGCAACCCTGGCATTTCGTGGTCATCAACGACCGAAGCATTCTCGAACAAATCCCGTCCTTCAGCCCATACGCCAGCATGGTGAAACAAGCTCCGCTCGCCATCGTGGTCTGCGGATGCCTCGACAAGGGGTTCGAAGGAATCGAACAGGAGTTTTGGATACAGGACTGTTCCGCCGCCACAGAGAATATTCTTCTCATGGCGCACGGTCTGGGACTGGGCGCAGTATGGACAGCCCTCTACCCTCTCAAAGAACGATACGAGGGTATGCAAGCCCTTCTGCATCTCCCCAAGACCATGATTCCGCTCAACACCATCGTCATCGGCTATCCGAAGGAGAATGCCGAGAAGATGAAGGCGAAGGACAAATGGAACGAAAGCAATGTGTCGTATAACAGATATGATGGTTAAGCATGGCTTTCTATCCAATGCATCAAGACTTCGACGACATATTCCTGTTCCTCGCCTGTCAACGCCCTGCCCTTCGGGATATGATGCCATTTCTCCAAGCACCCCCGGCAACAGCAACCTGTGGCATGCTGGGCGATGAAGACCGGAGAAGTACCGTGGCGCATCGGTGTCTGCTTGCCATCGTTGGGGATGACGGCAGGAGCCAAACGCTTGGCGATGATTTGGCGGGCATGTTCACGGATGGTTGCCAAGCCTTTACTTGCGATGATGTCCTTGTCCTTTTGGTTCAAGTAAAAACTACTCCTGAACTTAGAATGGGACAGACGCAAGAAGAGGGAGGCGATACTGTCGGACGAGACATAAGGATTCGCAGGAGAAGCATTTCCATCTTTCTCCTGCGAATCCTTTATATTTTTTTCTTCCCCGACTTCTTCCTTAACTACATCGTCGCTCCCTTCCTTAACTTCTTCCTTGGCATCCTTGAGTCCTTCCTCGAAATCAGAAGGAGAAAACAAATCTAATTCTATCGGTTTCTCTGACATAATCTTTGCCTTCAATTTTATTTTCCAAAGGCAAAAGTACTAAAAAATAGCAAACAAACAGATAAAACCAGCAAAAAAGGGGAAATATCTACAGAATAATCGTATCTTTGCACTACAAAAACAGCAGCAAGATGGCAAAGATATTGATAATAGAAGACGATTTGGCTTTTGGAACCATGATACAGACATGGCTCAGGAAAAAAGGATTCGAAGTGGAAAAAGCCACGTCGGTTGGTGCTGCCTTGAGATTGTTGCAAGAAGACAGCCAGCGCGATTTGATTCTCTCCGACCTCAGACTGCCTGACCACGATGGACTTACCACACTGAGATGGCTTCACAAGCAGGGGCTCCACATACCCTTCATCGTCATGACAAGTTACGCCGAGGTACAGAACGCTGTACTCGCCATGAAATCGGGAGCCAACGACTATGTAGCAAAACCTTTCCATCCCGATATTCTGTTAGAGAAAATCAACGAGGCCATCAAGCAAGCCGCATCGGCACCTGTTCCGGAATACTCTACCAGCGCACCTACCCAGCGAGAAACCCCTCGGCAAACCACCACACAGCCCGACGAAGACGAGGCTCCCAAATACATAGAGGGCAAGAGCGAAGCCTCACGGCAACTATATAAATATGTGGCGCTCGTAGCCCCCACCCCCATGTCGGTACTGATACTCGGGGCGAGCGGCACAGGCAAGGAATATGTGGCGCATCGCATACACGAGTTGAGCAACCGTGCCGACAAGCCTTTCTTTGCCATAGACTGCGGAGCGATACCAAGAGATGTGGCAGCATCCGAATTCTTTGGCCATGTGAAAGGTGCCTTCACAGGAGCCGAGCAAGACAAGAAGGGCGCATTCGAAGTGGCAAACGGAGGCACGCTCTTCCTCGACGAGATGGGAAACCTGAGCTATGACGTGCAGGTACAGCTCCTGCGTGCCCTACAGGAAAGAAAAATAAGGCCCGTGGGAAGTACGCAAGAAATCGACATCGACATACGGCTGGTTTGCGCTACCAACGAAAATCTGGCGCAAAGAGTGGCCGAGGGGCAGTTCCGCGAAGACCTTTTCCACCGCATCAACGAGTTCACCATCTATATGCCCGAACTGAAAGACCGTGGCACGGATCTCTTTCTCTTCGCCAATCTCTTCGTCAAGCATGCCAACAAGGAATTGGGACGGCACGTGCTCGGCTTCGACGACAAGGCATCAGAGATGATAGCTTCGTACAGTTGGCCCGGCAACTTGCGAGAGCTCAACAACGTGATGAAACGTGCCACCCTGTTGGCAAAAGGCGACTATATCGGTGTGGCGGAACTCCAGCAAAGCATGAGTCACCTGCAGCAACCCACCGAACCCCTGACGTTGCACGACGAACAAACCGAGCAGCAACGCATAGAGGCTGCCTTAAAAGCCACAAATGGCAACAAGAGCAAGGCTGCACAACTGTTGGGGGTGGACAGAAAGACCCTCTACAACAAAATCAAGAAATACGAATTATAGCATGGTGCGAGTTTCGCACATCCCTGTGCGAAACCAACGCCATGCGCCATTTCTCCATTCCCCCATTTCCCCATTCCACAATAGTATTCCACAACTTTTTGGGGAAATATTCCACACTCTTTCCACACATTCCACACTTCCACACTTTTTGGCATTCCCATGCCAAACACTGATTATCAGACACTTAACATAATTTCTCCATTTTTGGCACGCTGATTGTGATATTAGTTAGTGAACTCGCAAACGAACTGAATGTTCAACGAGAGTTTCAACAGAGAATAAAAAACAAAAATAATATTAACAATTTAAAACATTACAATTATGAAGAAGTTATTTTTCGCAGTTATCGCAGCAGCATTCGTTTTCGTATCAGCAAACAACGTATTTGCAAGTAACAAAATGAGCAACACATCAGCTTACGAGCCAACAGACACAGTAGCTCCTGCCGACACGACAGAGACACCAGCCGACACTACTACACAAAAACCAGCAGAAGCAAGTCTGGCCATGTCACTCAGCGACAGCGAACCTACCGACACCGTAGCTCCAACAGACACTCCTGCTCCCGCCGATACAACAAAAGCTCCTGCCGACTCAACAGCAGAACAGGCTAAGTAAGCCGCTCCATCTTCAATAAACAGTATACATGCAACTTTTAAAATGAAAATATCTTGTCTTCTCTTCTGAAGGCAAGATATTTTTTTGTATTTTTGCACCATGGTAAAAAACAACATTCCTCTCAAAGTCGCCTTAGGATACGCTGCTGTGGCCGTGGTCATGTTTTTGGCGGTGGCGCTCGTATACAGCAACACGCAGTCCATCCTGAACATCAACAAGGCTTCTCGCGACTATACACATAAGCGCGATATGGCCGACAGTTTGGCGTACAGCCTGCTCGACGTGAGCAACAACGAGCGTTCCATCTACATGGAAGCATCGGGAAACTGGGAAGAGCTCAACCACTCCATACAGGAAGCCAAGATACAGACGCTCAAACTCAAGGCGTTGGAAAACGACTCCTTGCAGAGAGCGCGTATGGACACCCTCGTCAGCCTGCTCAACCTGAAGCAACTCAACCTGAGGCAACTCAGAAAGGCTTTGAGAGAAAACAACCATGAAAACTTCCTTTACGAGAAGGTGTCCAACCTAAGTAGCGGAAAAGACTCGGTAGTGGTGCACCCCAAGACAGCACAAACCCATGAGAACAAAAGAACAACCGTAGAGGTGGTGAAAACCAGGAAAGGCTTTTTCCGCCGGCTCGCCGATGCCTTCAAGAAAGGCACCACCGACACCATAGCCGTGCATAACGATGTAAACCAAACTACCACCGACTCGGTTTCCACACCTGTCGACATAGCCGAAGAGGTGGCGCAGGTGCTGTCGCAGATAGGACGGGAAGACAAGCAGAACACCCAGAAAAAGGAAAAAGCAGTAAACAGAGAGGTGAACGACCTGCAAAAAGTAAACGCCCAACTTGCCAAGCGCACCTCCCACTTGCTCAACACCATCCGCCAAAGCGAGATGCGGTCCATGCAGCAGGCATTGGTAAAGGCCATCAATGCACGCCAGTCGCTTTTGTATCAGATCACGCTCATGGCGCTACTTGCCATGACCGCCGCCGTAGTATTGCTATGCTATATTTTCAAGGACACGAAGAAAGAACGCATCTATCGCGAGAATCTGGAAGATGCCAACGCCGAGATTCAACGCGTCATGAACCAACGCGAGAGACTCCTCCTTACCATCACCCACGACATCAAGGCTCCTGCGGCTTCCATATCAGGGTTCATCGACCTGATGAGAGAACATGTGAGCGATGAGAAAGGCAAGAACTACATCAACAACATAGCAAGTTCTGCCAGCCATTTGTCAAGATTGGTGGCTTCGCTCCTCGACTATCACAAACTGGAAAACGGCTTGTTGGAACTGCACCCCTCTACATTCTCGCCTGCCACGCTCGTACGGCAATGCACCGAGGGCATGAGGATGCAGGCTGAGAAAAAGAACCTGGCGCTCAGTTTCTCCTATCAAGACAAGGCGGCAGAGCGGCAAGGCCTGGCTTCTGACGATGCCACAACCACCTATCAGGCAGATGCTTTCCGCATCCGACAGGTGTTGGACAACCTCATCAGCAACGCCATCAAGTACACCAAGAAAGGAAAGGTAACGGTCACCGCCCTCGTCAAGCCCGCCCCATCTACAGGCATCTGCCACCTTATTATAAAAGTGACGGATACGGGCATGGGCATGACTACCGAGGAAAGCCGAAGGGTGTTCCAGGCTTTCACACGACTCAAGGAGGCACAGGGCATAGAAGGCACAGGCTTGGGACTGTCCATCACCCATGAGCTCGTCAGCCTCTTGGGCGGACAGATTAGCTTGCAGTCAGAAAAAGGCGTGGGCTCTACCTTTGCCATCACCATACCCATCAGGCAGAATCCTCCTTCGACCAAGGAAGCCGCAACGGATAAAACGGACGAGAAGCAAGCCACAAGTGCCTGCAAGCCCTGTGCCACCCTGCCACAAGTACGCCTGCAACCCCTTGCCAACCATAAGATTCTGATACTCGACGACGACCATCTGCAGTTGCAGCTGCTCCAGGAGATACTGCACCGCAAGGCTAACGACGACTGGCAGATATTTGCATGCCAGCACGTCACCGAGGCACTCACCATCCTGCACGACGAACAGCCCTCCTTGATGTTGATGGACATAGAGATGCCCGAGATGAACGGAACAGAAATCATCCGCATGATCAATCATAGCGACATGAAGGTGATAGCCATGACTGCCCACGACATCAGCATCAAGGAAGAGCTGATGGAGGCTGGCTTCGACGGTTGCCTGTTCAAGCCCTTCCGCCCCGAGGCTTTGGAGAACTTGTTGGCCTCTGCGGCACAAGCGCCTGAGAAAGAAAATGCTGCCGCAGAAGCATCTGTGAAAGAAGCATCTGTGAAAGAAGTACCTGCCAAGGAAAAGCTGTCTGCCATTTTGACCTTTGCCGGAGGCGACAAAGAAGCCGAGAGGGAGATAATGAAAACCGTGACGACAGAGATGGAAACTTACCAGGATGCATTGCACAAGTATCTGCCTGCCGCAGGAAAGGACGAGGAAGCCCAGGAGGAGATGAGCCAGGAAGCCAAACAGGATGTTGCAAGAATAGTCCACAAGCTGCAACCCATAGCCAAGATGTTGCAAGCGGAATGTCAACAGCAACTATTGGCTCTCTCACCCGAACATATCGGAGAACAGGAGGACAAAAAAATCCGAGCATACATCCAGGATGTCTGCGACGACTTGGGAAATATGCTCGGAGAACTGAAAGAAAATCTTTCCGAGTGACAACCTCTTACAGTTCCACCGTGTCTATGTGGAACTTCATCAGCCCCGCCGGAACCTTCACCATCACCTCGTCGCCAGCCTTCTTGCCCAAGAGAGCCTGGGCTATCGGCGACTTGATGGAGATCTTTCCTTCATGAAGGTCTGCCTCGTGAGGGTTCACGATGGTGTAGGTCATGCTGCACTTGTTGGCTACATTCGTAATCTTCACTTTGCTAAACAGCCCCACCTTGTCGCTTTGCAGGCGCGACTTGTCTATTACACGGGCATTCTCCAGTATTTTCTGCTTAAAACTGATTCTGCCCAACAGTTTGCCCTGCTCTCGCTTGGCTGCATGATATTCGAAGTTCTCGCTGAGGTCGCCTTTGTCGCGTGCCTCTGCTATGGCGTCGCGCACGGCAGGCAGCTCCACCTTTATCATGTGTTGAAGTTCAGCCACGAGTTCATCGTAGCCTTCCTGAGACATATATTCCATCTTGTTCTAATTTTATTCTCTTTTCTTTTTGTTTTATTTCCAATGTGCAAAGATACGGAGAAATCATGAAAAAGCCAAGACTTTGCCCGAGTTTTACGTAAAAAGAAAGCCGTGCATAAATATTCACAAGCATACTGCACTTAACTACGAAAAATATTTTTCTCAGTTGGGAAAAAATATTTTCCCAGTTGGGCGAATCTTTTTTCCCAACTGAGAAGCCGTTTTCCTGCAATTCACGTATGAACATACAGCATAAACATACATTTCCATCCTGCGTCAGGCACTTACAGGAGCGGTGTCATATAAACTGGCAGAAGCCATGTTTGCCCGTCTTTTTGCAAGTCCTTGGTATATATAAGGTATACAATCCCGTATTGCAGCAGCAGCTCCCCCCCCCCCAAAAGCGGACACGAAAAACAAGGGCACGACGTGAATCGCACCCTTATGATGGATGAATGGAATTTATTGTACTTACCTGGCAACAGCCTAAATATTGCGTAAAACATTCTTCGGTATTCAAAAAAATATGCTATCTTTGCATAATCTTTGTACCAACCACACCAATTCCACAGAATATCGGTCGGAAAAACAACTATACAGAGAAGAAATGATTATGGTAACAAAAGAAAAAATCGGCGGCACAGACACCAAGATGCCGAAGTTGCCGCAACGCAAACTGGCACATCTCCTTCTGTGCATCATCCTCTCTTCGCTATTCTGCATGCCGACGAAGGCACAGAACCCTGGCGAGGTCGTCGCGCGACAAAGCATCAGAAAAATGGGAGAAAGCCATTTCTTTTACGTCGTGCCCATCCCCGACAACATATTCGGCATGATGCAGGGAAAAACGTATAAGAAAAACTGCACGGTGCCAAGAAGCCAGCTGCGTTATCTGAGATGCCTGCACATAGACAAGGACGGTAGAAGCATCGTGGGCGAAATGGTGGTAAACAAGGCGATAGCCAGCGATGTGCTCGACATACTGCGACAACTCTATCATGCGAAATATCCGATAGAGCGAATGCGGCTCGTCGACCATTGGGGCGCAGACGACGAACGAGCCATGAGAGCCAACAATTCCTCCTGTTTCAACTTCCGATTCATCTCGCACACCCACACGGTGTCGAAGCACGGCAGGGGGATGGCCATCGACATCAACACGCTCTACAATCCATATCATAAACGACTCAGAAACGGCAAGGAAGTGATAGAGCCGTCCACCGCCCGTCCGTATCTGGACCGAAGCCTACACCACCCTTACATGATCAAGAGAGGCGACCTCTGCTACCGCCTCTTCAAGGAAAAGGGATTCCGCTGGGGAGGCGATTGGAAACACAGCAAGGACTACCAGCACTTTGAGAAATAAGAACAGACATGAAAGAAGTATTACTCGTAAGCATAGGCAGCTTCTTGGGAGGTGGCCTGAGATATTGGATCTCCAAGATGGTGCAGGCAAGCAGCCTCATAGCTTTCCCCTTCGGCACCATGACGGTAAACGTGTTGGGCTGCTTCATCATCGGATTTCTCTCGGGCATTTCATGGAATGGCGGAGGATGGATGAACCCTTCCACCAAGCTGTTGCTCACCACAGGTTTCTGCGGGGGGTTCACCACCTTCTCCACCTTCATGAACGAAGGTTCCTTGCTGATGAAGGACGAGCAATATCTCTACATGATGCTCTATCTCTTCGGCAGCCTCATTCTTGGACTCATCGCCGTACTGGCAGGTCACCTGCTGGCAAGGTTTCTATAAAAAATGATTCTCCGTTTATACAGGGAGCCTTCCTTCAAAGTTACTCCCAACACTACAGCATTATATTTGGTTCTTCCGGAATATGGAGTGATATTATGTGCTCCCACAGATAGCACAGATTATCACAGATTTTCCAAGCGGACTGTAAGGCAAATGCCACAGATGTGGGGTCGCCTACTTCGTGGCTTGATTTACACAGATTCTATGATAAATTCAATATAAATCAGCTTTCATCTGTGTAATCTTGCGGCGAAGCCAGCAACACTAAATCTGTGGGCATAGCCTGTGTTTAGAAAAAAATCTGTGCCATCTGTGCTATCTGTGGGAGATATTGATCATCACTCAAAATATCGGAAGAACCTTATATTTTTCGGGGAAACGGCGGATGTTATTAGGTGCACAATCTATACAACGAAGCCCCTTTCACAAAGAAAGAGGCTTCGTCAAACAATTTCTACTTATTTAAAACTACTAAAAGCAACTCTATTTGGGCAGATGGAATGCCCGGGTCATCTCTGCCATCTCTTCTTGGCTCATGCCATCAGGCTCGAAGCCCATGCACTTGGCGTCGATGTAAATCTTCGCGCTCTTGGAGAGCACGTCTATCTGGTCGAAGGCATCCATCACGTCGAGGCCTTTGGCGAAGACGCCATGCTTCTCCCACATCACCACGTCGTAGTCTTCCAGTTCCTTCAACGTTCCTTCGGCAAGTTCCAGGCTGCCAGGCAGTTTATAAGGAACGATGCCAAGCCCGAGCGGACAGAATGCCTTGGTCTCGGGAATCATGCTCCAGAGCAAATTGCTCAACACATCCTTGCCCATAAACTTTTTGTTGTGGCTCATGGCTATCAACTCGATGGGATGGGTATGAACCGTAGCCTTGTAGTTGGAGCCTTTCTCGATGAGACGGGCATGAACCGACAGATGGCTCGGCAACTCGGACGTAGGCATCACGGCATTGTCGGCTATGATCTCATAGCTGGCGCAATCGTCCAAGATACGTATGATGGAGCCATTGTCCATGGGCCAGCGAGCCAAGTCGCGCATGCGCTTGCCCGTACCCTTGCAGAAAAAGTAACAACCCTTCAGCGCAGGCAGGACTGTGCCTATCTGCTTCACGTCGCTGATGGCGGGCAGCGCCTTCATCTCCTCATCCACAAGGTCGGTCACATTCACCGTAATGTTGCCGCCATTACGCTCAGCCCAACCATTCTGCCAGAGATAGCCTGCTACCTCGGCAATCTTGTCCACTTCCTTCTTCAAGGCGGGACGCCCCTCTAAAACACTTTTCATTTCTTGACTGTTTTGTATTATTTGGCGCAAAGTTAACATAAAAATACGACTATCGACCCAAAGTTTTGATATTTTTGCCAAGACTTTTGGCGCAAGTTCACAAAAACTATCTTTTTCTCGGCTCATCCGAAAGCTGGAGCGATGGTTTTTATATCTCCCACAGATAGCACTCCATTCCCAAGAAGAATCTTTTTTGTTATTTTATATCTTCAAATAGTTGCACTCTCGATTTTTCTTCGTATCTTTGCAAGTATGAATCCACTGAACACCAACAACATAAAATGGAGCGAGAACGTCATCATCGCCGACGCCGACTATATTGACAAGGTGGCGTTCGACCTGACCGTCAACTTCGAGCGCATGATCAACCGTCGCATCCCGCCTGCCGACATGGCGCAATGGGCAGTCTGCGTTGCCCTCGACGGTGGCCTCAGGGAGGGCGGGCACGAGACGCAAGTGGTGCTCATCCACGACAAGAAGTCGATGGCGATGAAGAACTTCCGTCCCTCCAACTACGAGCAGGACCTGAACGCACAGGCCTTCAAGGATCCCAAGCTCGGTGAGTTCATCATCTCCTCCTATCCTACGGAAAACAAGATGGTGGGCAAGGACGACTTCCTCGTCGACGTGGCACGCACCGTCTGCAATGCCAAGGAGGTGAAGCGTGTGATGATCGTCCCCAACTCGGAGGATGGCGACGCCTACGACCAGCTGCGCGACATGCTCCGCAAACTCGACGACGACGACAAGCGCATCACCCTCTTCGCCATGCAGCCCATGCCTGGTGGCAACTTCCGCCAGGAAATCTTGGGCTACTCCCTGATGAGTGCCTTGGGCATCTCGGCAGACGAGATAAAGTAAGG
>ERZ808240.4228-NODE-4228-length-12946-cov-13.252967_pt1 | contig 12946 bp, 11 predicted proteins | sample MGYA00521084_ERZ808240 | MGnify/ENA primary metagenome ERZ808240 (study PRJEB31516, sample SAMN03275571) | gut metagenome | biome: mammalia-associated habitat; material: feces | host: Papio cynocephalus | place: Kenya | collected 2012-08-06 ... | reverse complement strand
AGGACGACGGCATCTGGGCCAAGCTCTGGAAGATCACCATCGGCGACCGCATCGGTGACAAGAGCGTCCCCGAGCCGCCTGAGGTCGACGCCTAACCGACGCAGCAGCGGCTGCCGCGTCGCACGTCGCCCGAAATCGTTACGAAATGTATCGGGCGCTTTATTTTGCTAAACTCTCTCGATGATTGAGAAGATGGGTCTCCGTCCGTGCGGAGGCCCATCTGCTATCGGAATGAAAGGATGGACATGGGGCTTGCCGAACTTTGGTCGACGTACGGCCAAAACTACATCGATGCCCTCTTCGCCACATGGGGGATGACCCTTGAATCGTTTGTCATCGTGATGGCGCTCGCCGTGGCCGTCACCGTCATGCGCGTCTCGCCCTTGAAGCCGCTGCGCGTGTTCGGCGACTTCTACGTGCAGGTATTCCGCAACATTCCCGGCATCGCGCTGCTCATCATCGTGGTCTACGCGCTCCCGCCGCTCAAGATCGTGCTCCCCTACCGCACCTGCGTCATCGTGGCGACGGTGCTTCTGGGTTCGGCCTTTGGGTCCGAGAACTTCATGAGCGGCATCAACACCGTTGGCGTGGGACAGGTCGAGGCGGCGCGTTCGCTCGGCATGGGCTTTACAATGATCCTCCGCCGTATCGTGATCCCGCAGGCCCTGCGCTCAAGCGTGCTGCCCATGACGAACCTCTTTATCGCCGTGATGCTCACCACGGCGCTGGGCTCGCAGGTCCCGCTCGTGCCGCAGGAGCTCACGGGCGTCGTCAACTACATCAACACCCGCGCCATGGGCGGTGTCGCCGCGTTCTTCATCTCGGCGCTCGGCTACCTCGCCACCGCCTTCGCGGTGAGCGTGATCGGCAACCGCATCGATAAGAAGGTGAGGATCCTCCGATGAGCAAGAACTCCTCCCGCGCGATGACGATGCGCGATGCCCTCTACGAGGCCCCCGGCCCCAAGACCCGCACCAAGATCCGCATCGGCACGACGCTCTCGCTCGCGGCCGTTGCGGCGCTCATCGCGCTCGTGCTCCAGCGCTTCTACGTGACAGACCAGCTCTCCGTCCACTACTGGTTCTTCTTCACGCATCTCTCGACCTGGAAGTTTCTGTTCGCGGGCTTCGAGGGTACGGTCAAGGTGGCGCTCACCGCCGGCGCAATCGCGCTCGTGCTCGGCCTCGCGCTCATGCTCGGCCGCACGAGCGGTATCAAGCCGCTCGCACTCGTCTGCCGCCTCTTCACGGACTTCTTCCGCGGCGTGCCGAGTCTGCTGTTCATCTACTTCTTCTTTTTGGTGCTTCCCCAGTACAAGGTGAATCTTCCCGCCTTTTGGATGCTCACCCTACCCGTGGCGCTCGCCGCGGCAGGCGTTCTCTCGGAGGTCTTTCGTGCGGGCGTCAACGCCGTGCCCGCCGGTCAGATCGAGGCGGGACAGGCTCTCGGCCTCTCCAAGACCAAGATCACCTTTAAAATCGTGCTGCCGCAGGCGATTCGCTTCATCATCCCGTCGCTCATCGCGCAGCTCGTCGTCGTGGTCAAGGACACGACCGTCGCCTATGTGGTGAGCTACCCCGACCTCATGCAGAACGCGCGCGTGCTCATCACCAACTACGACGCCCTCGTGTCGGTCTACCTCGTCGTCGCCGTGATCTACATCCTCATCAACCTCGCCATCAACAAGGCCGCCGTCTATGTGTCCCACAAGACCGGCGCGACCATCATCCACTAGCCAAGGGAGCCACCATGTCAGAGAACAGCGCAGACACCGCGCCCATCATCGAGCTCAAGCATGTCGACAAGCACTACGGCGACCTCCACGTACTCAAGGACATCAACCTCAAGGTCAAGCGCGGCGAGGTCGTCGTCGTGATCGGGCCCTCGGGCTCCGGCAAGTCGACCATGTGCCGCACCATCAACCGCTTGGAGACCATCGACTCCGGCGAGATCCTCATCGAGGGCAAGCCGCTCCCGCAGGAGGGGCGCGAGCTCACCCGCATGCGCGCGGAGCTCGGCATGGTGTTCCAGCAGTTCAACCTGTTCGCGCACATGACCGTGCTGCAGAACGTGATGATCGGCCCCACCGACGTGCTCGGCGTCTCCAAGGACGAGGCCAAGCAGCGCGCCATGGACCTGCTTGCCCGCGTGGGTGTCGCCGAGCAGGCCGAGAAGGTGCCCGCGCAGCTCTCCGGCGGCCAGCAGCAGCGCGTCGCCATCGCCCGCTCGCTCGCCATGAGACCTAAGGCCATGCTCTTCGACGAGCCCACCTCCGCGCTCGACCCCGAGATGATCAACGAGGTGCTCGAGGTCATGGTCGAGCTCGCCCAGCAGGGCATGACGATGATCGTCGTCACCCACGAGATGAACTTCGCCCGCCGCGTCGCCGACCGCGTGGTCTTCATGGCCGACGGCCAGATCGTGGAGGAGGGCACGCCGGACGAGTTCTTCGACCATCCGCAAACCCAGCGCGCACAGGAGTTCCTCAACTCCATCAAGGGCCACTAGCGCCCGTCCATCGCGCCCCCTCCCCTATCCGTCCCCCCGACCCGAAAGCTGATGCATGATCGGAAGCCACACCACATCTGAGTTCACCCCGCACGTCGACGTTGCCCCCGCCGACCGCCCCATCATCCTCGTCGCGCCGCGCTGGCAGGACGAGCAGCAGTTTGGCCATGAGACCCTCGCCCCCAACGAGGAGATCGCGAGCGTCTTCGTCGACGCCATCATCGCCGCGGGCGGGCTTCCCCTCCAGATCGCCATCACCCAGGACCGCGACCTCATCCGCCATTACGTGGACATCGCCGACGGCATCGCCATCCCCGGCGGCCCCGACGTCAACCCCAAGCGCTGGGGCGACGACCGCCCCTACGATCCCACGCTCTGCTGCGAGATCCGCGACTCCTTCGAGTTCAAACTCGTGGGCGAGGTCCTGCGTGCCAAGAAACCGCTGTTCACCACCTGCCGCGGCACGCAGCTCCTAAACGTCGCCACGGGCGGCACGCTCTGCATGGACGTACCGAGCCTGGGTGCCCGCCAGGGCATGGTGCAGTGGCGCCATACCCACGTGCTCACCGATCCGGTCCACCCCGTCGAGGTCGTGAAGGGCTCGCTTCTCGAGCGCGCGCTCGGCGGCGCCACGCTCATCCAGACCAACTCGGCGCATCACTGCTGTGTCGACGCGCTTGGCGAGGGGACGCGTCTGGTGGCCGAGGCGACCGACGGCGTGCCCGAGGCGATCGAGGTCGAGGGCCAGCCCTTCTGCCTGGGCGTGCAATGGCACCCCGAGTACACCTGGAGGACGGTCGAGACCGACTTCAACCTCTGGAAGGCCTTCGTGGCGGCCGCCGCCAAATGCAAGCGATAAATAGTTCCGCCGTTCTGACGAACGGCGGACTGCTCGACGCTGCGCCCCATTCAGGGCGGCCACTTGTCATTCAAAGGGCCAGGCATGACCGTAAAGGTCTATGCCTGGCCCTTTTCATGCCAACTGACTCGCCCTGAATGGCGCTCGCTGACTTATGCTCAACCTATAACATTAACCATTGCCGGAACGAATTATTGTGCTTCTCGGATCGCGGCCGTGGTCTCGGCGTAGGCGCGGCGCAGGGTCGGCATGAGCGGCACGGCGGCCGCGATGTCGGCGGCGTCGCGCAGGGCCTCGGTCACGTCGACCGCCGGCTTGTACAGGTTGTCGAGGCTCAGGTTCTGGCAGACGCCCTTGAGCGTATGCGCGGCGATAAACGCCGCCTTAGCGTCACCGGCCGCCATCGCCGCGTCGAGGTTGGGCATGCTGTCGTCGTCGAGGAACTTGGCGGCGAAACGGGCCACCATCTCGTCGCTCATAAGGCGCTGGAGCGCATCGTCGTAGTCGGCACCGATCTTGTCATAGGCATCGCGCATCGCGGTCATTGTCACATAACTCCTTTTCGCTACACAGAGGGAAACAGCACGACATCCGCCGGGTTCTCGAGCGTCTCGGCGATACGGTCCTGCACATCGAGCAGGCACTGGATCAAAAGCGGGTTGAACTGCCCGCACTCCCCGTTGAGGATCATCTGGATGGCCTTCTCGTGCGGGATGGCCTTCTTGTAGACGCGCACGCTCGTGAGCGCGTCGTAGACATCGGCGACCGAGACCACCTGCGCGGCGATCGGGATGTTGTCGCCCTTGAGGCCGTCGGGGTAGCCCTTGCCGTCCCACCGCTCGTGGTGCCAGCGCGCGATCTGGTAGGCGTACTGGAGCAGCGCGTTGTGGGAATGGTGCCGGCCGAGCTCGTCGAGCATGTCGGAGCCGATCACCGTGTGGGTCTTCATGATCTCGAACTCCTCGGGCGTGAGGCGCCCGGGCTTGTTGAGGATCGCGTCGTCGATCGACATCTTGCCGATATCGTGGAGCGCCGAGGCCATAGCGATCATGCCGCGCTGCTCGTTGTCGATATCGAACTCGTCGGACACCTGCACCAGGCGCTCGAGCAAAAGCTCGGTCAGCTTCTCGATATGCGTGACGTGCAGGCCGCTCTCGCCGTTGCGAAGCTCCATGACGCCGGCCATGATGTCGATGAGCATCTGGCTGTTCTTGACGCGCTCGTAGTACTGCTGGGCCAGAAGCGTCCCCAGGCGGCGTTGCTTGGCGTAGAGGCGGATGATGTTGCTCACGCGACGGCGCACCACGCGCGCGTCGAACGGGCGGCTCACGTAGTCCGAGGCACCCATCTCGTAGGCGCGCAGCACCACGTCGTCGGCGTCCTCGCTCGAAATCATGATGACCGGCACGTCATCGATGAGCGAGTCGCGCGACATCTCGGCCAGCACCTCGAAACCGCTCATGCCCGGCATGATGATGTCGAGCAGCACGAGGGCGAGGTCGTTGCCGTAGCGGTCGATGGCGTCGAGCGCCGCGCGGCCGCTGTCGGCCTCGACGATCTCGTACTCGTCCTTGAGCATCTCGGTGAGGATGGCGCGGTTCATCTCGGAATCGTCGACGATCAGCAGCAGCGGTTTGACGGCATCGGGATCGTTCGTCTCGTCATCGCTGTCCGTGACGACGGCGCCGCGCTTGATCTTGGCGTGGTACATGAGCTTGTCGGCACGGCGGACGGCGCTCTCCACCGTCTGGTTCGAGGCGAGCGCGCCGCCCACGCTCGCCGAGAGCCTGAGGCTCTCGTGGCCGGGTACGGTCGCGGACATGACGGCGCTCGCGACGTCGCGCAGGCGCACGGCGAAATCCGTCGAGCTGATGTTGGGCATGACGATCACGAACTCGTCGCCGCCGTAGCGCACGAGCGTGTCGGTCGAGCGGATCGCCTTCTGCATGGCCTGGGCCGCCGTCTTGAGGGCGAGGTCGCCCACGTGGTGGCCGAAGGTGTCGTTGAGCATCTTGAAGTCGTCGAGGTCGATGACGGCGACACCGGCCATGACGCGCATGGTGCGGAGACGGTCCTCGTAATAGCGGCGGTTCTTGATCTCGGTGAGGACATCGGTGTAAAGAAGCGCGTGGTCGACGTCGCCCGCCTGCTCGAGTGGGCGCGCCATGAGCAGCACATGCGGCACGCCGTCGACCTCGACGTAGCGGGCGATGCCGCGGTGGAGCTCGTCGCCCACGCACAGCTGCTCGCATACCTCGCCTTCGCCCTCCTCCAGCAGGTCCCGGCAAACCTGGCGCATGCAGGGGCACTGGTCACCGAGCATAAGGCAGTTCACCTCGGTATCGACCGCCTTCTCATCGAGCAGACGGACGACGGGGTAGATCCTGCTGGCGCGGGCAACCTCGCTCGCCGCCTGCTCCTCGGTCAGGACGACCTTCTCGTCCTTGGATCCGCTATTCTCCATGGGATTCCTCCCGCCTTTCCGCCGACGCACATAAACGTACGAGTGTTTTCAAGAGTAACACCGCCCCGACCGGTTTCGCGAGGTAATCGTCCATTCCGGCCTCTTTCGCCCGCAAACGGTCGTCCGAGAAGGCGTTGGCCGACATACCGACGATGGGGACGGTGGCGTCGGGCCGGCCGCTCGCGCGGATGGCGCGCGTCGCGGCATAGCCGTCCATCACGGGCATCATGATATCCATGAGCACGGCGTCGAAGGTGCCGGGCGCGGAGGCGTTGAACTCCCCCAGCGCGGCGGCGCCGTCCTCGGCGCACGTGACGACCATGCCGGCATGCTCGAGCATGTAGCGGGCGATCTCGCTGTTGAGCTCGTTGTCCTCGACCAGGAGGACCCGCTTGCCCGCAAGTGCGGGGGCGAGCTCCTCCTCGGCATCGGGAAGTGCGGCGCGTGCGCCCGCGGCCTCATCCGTCTGGGCGACACGCAGGGGCAGCGCGATGACAAATGTCGTACCCTCGCCCACCGTCGAGTTGAAGGTGATGTCGCCGCCCATGGTTTGAGCCAGGCGCAGCGCGATGGGCATACCGAGCCCGGAGCCGCCCACCCCGTCGACGGCGCCGTCATGCTCGCGCGCATAGGGCTCGAACACGCGGCTCTTGAACTCGTCGGAGATGCCGATACCGGTGTCCGTGCACTCGAACTCGTATCGGGCGACGCCGTCCTCGCACGAGACCTCGCGGCAGCAGAGCGTGACCGTGCCGCCCACGTGGTTGTATTTGACGGCGTTGGAGAGCACGTTGAGCAGCAGGCGCTTGATGTGGACAGGGCTGCCATGAACCAGGCGATGCTCGATGCACCCGTCATACCGCTCGATCGTCACGTGGCGTCGCTCGCCCTCCATCTGCGCCACCTCGCGCACCTCGTCGCGCAGCTCGATCAGGTCGAAAACCTCGTCTTCGAGCACGATATCGCCGCCCTCGAGCTTGGCGATGTCCAACACCTCGTTGACCAGGCTCAGCAGCATGTGCGAGGCCGCCTTGATCTCGTGGCGGCACTCCGCCTGGCGCCCGGGGTCGTCTGGGTTGAGGTTGGCGATATCGACCATGCCGATGATCCCGTTGATGGGCGTGCGGATGTCGTGGCTCATGCGGCGCAGGAAGTCGGTCTTGGCGCTGTTGGCGGCCTCGGCGCGGGCCGCGGCCTCGTTGGCACGCTCGACCTCGCGCGACAGGCGCTCGCGGTGTTCCTGTTCGCTCGCAAGGCTTTCCGTCAGACGGCGGCGCTCCATGCGGCGGCGCGCACTCACGAAGACCATCATGAAGGCCCCGTAGACCGAGGCGCCGATGAACACGGCCTCGGCGATACCGACCGCGATCGTCGAGGTTGGCTGGTAGATGTAGACGTAATAGTCGCGCGCCCGCCCCATACGGCAGAGGTAGTCCCGGCCGCCCACGCGTATGAAGCGGACCTCATCCGTCCCGTGTGCGCCCTTGATGGTGTCGACGATCTTCTTATCGACGGCTGCCGCGTCGAGCTCGCCATCGCCTTTGCCCTCCCGGCCCATAGCGGCGTCGTTGGCCGCCACGATCTTGCCGTCCTTCTCGATCACGATGCAGCATCCCGCCACCGTACCGTAGCCCTTGAGCAGGTTCTGCATGCTGAGCGTGAAGTTCTCCTCATAGGGGGAATCGGTCTTGTAGAAAGCGACGACCACCCCGGGCGCGTCGATGCGACCGGCGGCGCCCACGTCCACGACCGAGCCGTCGTCGAGGGACGTCCGCCCTCCGTATGTCTTTTGGGGGTACCGCGCGCAATCGAGCAGCGCACTGCTCCGGGCGATGTCGACGAGCGAAGCGTCATCCCGATCGGCGAAGTAGTCGCACACGACGCCGCCGTCCGCATCGAGCACGGCGGCGCCCGTCAGGCGCAGCTCCTCGCAATACTGTTTGAGATGCCCGGCATCCACACCCTCGACGTAATAGAGATTGCGCGCGAGCTGCCCCGCGTTCTCGATGCCGCGCATGAGGCTCTTGGTCGTGCTGGCATCGTTGTAGGCATCGTAGACCAGGCTCTGGCGGCGCACGTATTCCATGGCCTCGTCCGAGCGGGACGAGACGTCGCGGTACATGGTGCCCAGGCGGACGCCACCGGCGAGCAGTATGACGAGGACGCCACCCACAACGGCGGCGAGGGTCTTCGCCCGACGCAGCGTATGCTCGTTGGGCGGAGCCGGGGCGAAATCGAGATGGGAGCCGTTATGCATGCGAGGCCTCCCCGATCTCGTCGGTGCCAGCCGCATCGGGCAGGTAGTCCTCGGCATGGTCGACATAGCGGCCGATGATCTGCTTGAGTGTGCCGTCGTTGCGCATCTTCCTGAAGACGCGATCGAGCTGGGCGGGTACCGTCGAGGTCGCGTCCTTGGAAAAGGCGACACCCACGTTCGAGGTCACGAGCGGCTCGTCGAGCACGCGGTATGAGACGTTGTAGTCGCGCTCGTACTGCTCGATCATCAGCCGGTGCGTGGCGATGGCATCGACATAGCCCTTGCCGAGGGGCGTGAACAGATAGGCCGAGTCCTTGAGGCTGTAAACATGGGCCGGGGCGCCGGCGTCGAGATTGAGATGCTCGAGCAGCACGCGCTCGGGCTCGGTGGTGGCGGCGACCCCCACCGTGCGGCCCTCGAGGTCGGCAAGCGTCTCGATGTCGCTCTTGACGGGGACGGCGACGACCTCGTCGCTTTTCAGGTAAGGCCCGGCCCAGGTGTAGCGGTCGCCGCGTCCGTTCATGGAGAAACAGCACCAGATGCAGTCGATCTTGCCCGCCGCGAGCAGTTCGTCCTTGTCGGTCCACGTGATGGGCTTGAAGACGGGCTTGTAGCCGATGCGGCGGAAGGCCTCGGTCGCAAGGTCCATATCGATGCCGGCGGGGCTGCCGTCCTCGTCGAGATAACACGACGGCGGGTAGTTCTCGTAGCCGACGGTGATGGTCTTGAGTTTGGGGGTATCGGCGCTGGATTGGGTGCCGGCGGCTTCGGTGGTCTTGGCGGAGCCAGAGCCGCCCTGCCGCCCGCCGCAGCCGGTAAGCGGTGCGGCCAGCAAGGCGATAAACAGTAGAAGCAGGCACGTCGCGAGGACGGGCATCGTTCGCCTGGCGTGCATCGATAGCCCCTTCCTCGGCATGCGGATACAGGTCGATGATAGCAGTACCGACACCCTGTCCGCCCCGTTTATGGGCCGCATGACCGCATGGGGGCTGCGAACGGTCATGCGGCCGGCGCGCGGCGGATCGGCCTCTGGGCTCAATGGCGCCTGTCGCTCCGATATCCCGTTTCGCTCCGGCACGGCTCCTGCGAGCGCGCGCCTCGGATCCACGTCGAGTGATCCAACTGCCACGAAGTCTCGTCAGGCCCGTTGCCGACGGTTCGGCCACCGCGCCTCACAGGTCAAGTCTCCCCTATTTGGCAAGCTTGACCTTGGTGGTGCCGGCGAGGGGCTTCTCGCCGGGGCGGGACTTGGGACCCACGAGCTCGTGGGCGCGATAGGGCTCCTCCATGTAGGCGATCTCGTCGGCCGTGAGCTCGACATCGAGCGCGGCCACGGCATCGTCCACGCGGCTCGGCTTGGAGCAGCCGACGATCGGCGCCTCGACGCCGCGGGCCCAGTGCCAGGCGAGTGCCACCTGTGCCATGGGGACCTCGTGTTTGGCCGCGACCTCGGCCACGCGCTCGATCACCGGCATGTCGATGGTGCGGTCGTGGTCGTACTTGTTGCGCATGGTGGCGTCGGTCTCGGAGCGCTTGGAGTCGCTGTCCCACGTGGGGCGGCACAGATGCCCCGAGGCCATGGGGCTGTAGGGTGTCAACGCCATGTCGAACTGACGGCACACGGGAATCATCTCGCGCTCGTCCTCGCGATAGAGCAGGTTGTAGTGGCACTGCATGCTCGTAAATTTGGTCCAACCGTTGTCGCGCGCCACGATCTGCAGGTTGTGCAGCTGGTAGGCGTACATCTCGCTCGCACCGAGCGCGCGGACCTTTCCGGCGCGCACAAGCTTGTCGAGCGCCTCCATGGTCTCCTCCATGGGCACGTCGTAGTCGAAGCGGTGGATGATGTAGAGGTCGAGATAGTCGGTGCCGAGGCGCTTGAGCGTACCATCGATCTCGCGCTCGATGGCCTTGGCGGAAAGACCGCCCTCGTTGAAGTGGACCTTGCTGGCGAGCACCACCTGGTCGCGCGGCGTTCCGAGGTCGCGGAGCGCCCGACCGATGTATTCCTCGCTCGTACCGAAGCTGTAGCAGTTGGCCGTGTCGATGAAGTTGATACCGGCATCGAGCGCACGGGCGATGACCTCGCGCGTGGCGTCCGGCCCGATGGTCCACTGGTGGAAATCGGGCGAGGGCTCGCCAAAGCTCATGCCGCCGAGGCACAGGCGGGAGATCTTGATGCCGGAGTGGCCGAGGGTCGTGTACTTCGTGGATGCCGTTCCTTTCCTTTGGGGCGCTCGTCAACCGGGGCGCACGATACCGCCGCGTTGCGCCGTTCCGGTTGCGGGAGCCCGACGTTTCCTGTCACGGCAACCCTACAACCCTGGAGTCGCTCCAAGTCAACGGGTTTTCCCGTGACAGCGGCGTGTTTCGCTGTGGCAGGGGCGTGTTTCCCTGTGGCAGTGGCACGTTCCCCTGCAACGGAAACGCGCCTCCCTGTGGCAGGCGGCCGCTTGTCACACGCGGGATGCCTTTCCAAGTCCCCAGCTGTGACAGGCGGCCGTTTGTCACACAAGAGATGCCTTCTCAGGTCTCCAACTGTGAAAAGAGGCCGTTTTTCACACGTGGGATGCCTTTCCAGATCCCTAGCTGTGACAGGCGGCCGCTTGTCACACGTGAGATGCCCTCACAGGCCCCCAACTGCGACAGGTGGCCGTTTGTCACAGATAAGCCGAGGTTTGGCCCCGCTACGCGTGATGAGGGTCTGCCCTACATCCAGTGGATGCGGCTCTCGTCGTAACGGCTGGGGCCGGTCACGCGCGGCTCGCCTTTGGGATGCCCCACGGCCACGAGGGAAAATGCCTCGAGGTCGTTGGGCAGCCCCACCGTCTCGGCAACTTTGGACATGCGTTTGGGATCGGGAGAGATACCCATCCATACGGCACCGAGACCGAGCTGTGTGGCCTCGAGCAGCAGATTTTCCATGGCCGCACCCAAATCCTGCGGCGCGATCGCCGGAATCTTGACCTTTTTGCGCTGGCAGACGACGATACCGAGCGTCGCACGACGCAGCGGACGCGCGAACATGCTCGCATGCGACAGCTTGACCATCTGATCATGATCGCGCGTGAGGAAAAACTCCCACGGCTGCTGGTTCATGGCCGAGGGCGCCGCCATCGCTGCACGCATCAGGCGCTCGACATCCGCATCGCTCACGGGCTCATCGGTGAAATCACGAACGCTCGCGCGCTCGAATATGGGGTCTGACATGGTGTTGCTCCGTTCTTCCACAAATGTGGTGTTTCGTGATTTTATTGCTTTTCGTGACTTTCGTGCAAATCGTGGGATTCGTGGAAATCGTGACTTTCGTGAGAATCGCGTGATTCGTGCGGAGCGGAAACAGACTCGGGCGCGGAACCGCGCGGCATCGAAGGTTGCCGTGAGCCCGGTCGCGTGACACACGGGTGGTAAGCTGGTGCGCAATCGTCACGAGGGGATCCGCCTATGTCTACGTTTTTGAACGCGAGCCCGGTCTTCGGACCGGTACGCAGCCGCCGTCTGGGCCTTTCGCTCGGCGTCAACATGATGCCAGCGAGCGGCAAGATCTGCACATTCGACTGCATCTACTGCGAGAACGGCTTCAACGCCGAGCGTCCGTGCCACGAGCCGTACAACTCCGCCGCGACCGTGCTCGGCGCGCTCGAGGCCAAGCTCCGCGAGATGGCGGGTGCCGGCGAGCTCCCCGACGTGATCACGTTCGCCGGCAACGGCGAGCCTACCGCCGCGCCCGAGTTTCCCCAGGCCATCGCCGGGGCAGTCCGTCTGCGCGACAAGCTCGCCCCTTCTGCCAAGATCGCCGTCCTCTCGAACGGCACGCACGCCGACCGACCCGAGGTTCACGCCGCGCTCATGATGGTCGACGACAACATCCTCAAGCTCGATACCGTCGATCCCGACTTTATCCAGCTGCTCGACCAGCCCGTCGGTCCCTACAGCGTCGAGCATCAGATCGAGACGTTCGCGACCTTTGGCGGCCACGTCATCATCCAGACGATGTTTTTGACCGGCGAGTATCAAGGCCATGACCTCGACAACACCGGCGATGCGTATGTCGAGCCCTGGCTCGCCGCACTCGAGCGCATCCGCCCGCAGGAGGCGACGATCTACACCGTGGCCCGCGAGACCCCGGCGGCGGGCCTCGCCAAGGCTGCGCCCGAGGTGCTCGACGGCATCGCCGCCCGTGTCCGCGCCCTCGGTATCCCCTGCCAGGTGAGCTACTAGGTTTCCATGCCGGCAGCTCGGCAACACCTGGCGCCGGCCCTTCGGGAGCATGATGGCCCGCCCCATGCTCCCTTACGTCGGTAAGCCGCGGTATACTGGCTGCGGACGAAAGGAAGTTAGCCATGTATGACAAAGGACCCGAGCCCGGCCGCAACGACGCCTGCTGGTGCGGCTCCGGCAAGAAATACAAAAAGTGCCACGAGGCGTTCGACGAGCGCCTCGAGCGCTCCTGGGAGGACGGCTGGAACGTGCTTCCCCGCAAGCTTCTTAAGACGCCGGCGGACATCGAGGGCATCAAGCGCTCGGCCGCAATCAACATCGGCGCGCTCGATTACGTCGAGGAGCGCATCGAGCCCGGCCTCACCACCAACCAGATCGACCAGATGATCTACGACTACACGACGAGCCACGGCGGCGTGCCGGCGGACCTCAACTACGAGGGCTTTCCCAAGAGCGTGTGCACCTCGATCAACGACGTCGTCTGCCACGGCATCCCCAACGACACCGATGTGCTCCGCGAGGGCGACATCGTGAACGTCGATTGCTCCACCATCCTCGACGGCTACTTTAGCGACTCGAGCCGCATGTTCTGCGTGGGCGCCGTCTCCGAGGAGCGCAAGCGCCTGTGCGAGGTCAC
>ERZ808240.4224-NODE-4224-length-12953-cov-10.303690_pt1 | contig 12953 bp, 12 predicted proteins | sample MGYA00521084_ERZ808240 | MGnify/ENA primary metagenome ERZ808240 (study PRJEB31516, sample SAMN03275571) | gut metagenome | biome: mammalia-associated habitat; material: feces | host: Papio cynocephalus | place: Kenya | collected 2012-08-06 ... | reverse complement strand
ATAGGTAGCCGCCGACTTGATTAAAAGCCCTCGAGGATTTTCCTCGGGGGCTTTTCCTGTGCAATAAAAAAATGAATGTTCTAGAAAAAAACGAAAGTATTTTTTGGCATAATTGCTAGTTGTATATCATGACGGGGTTTTATATACTTAAAGAAAGCAAAAATGAGGAAAGCCGTGGAAAGGAAGCTGCTTTATGTCGAAACTTATCGTGGACCAGAAAACGATCAAAGAGCTATTTCAGGATAAACGAGCGGATTTTTTGATTCCAGACTATCAACGCCCTTATGCGTGGGGAGAAACAGAATGCCAGACTCTATGGGATGATATTTTTTCGTTTGCGATTCCAGATGAGGGAAAAACGGAATTTGATAGCAACAGCGAATATTTTCTTGGGCCCGTTGTCACCTTTAAAAACGAAGCGGGAAAAATGGAAGTCATTGATGGACAGCAGCGACTGACTACTTTGATGCTTCTGCTGCGGGCGTTTTACGAAAAATTTGGACATATGCAGGATAAGGCGTCTGTTTCGACAAGGCAGAATATTGAAAAGTGTATCTGGAAAACAGATGAATTTGGGGAGCCGGATAAAGATGCGCTGAAAATTGATTCTGAGGTTGCTACGGATGATGATAAAGAACAGTTTTTGGATATTCTAAAGACAGGACATGTGAAAGCAGGTCAAAAAAGCAGATATGTTGAGAACTATTTGTTTTTTGAAAAGTGTATAGAGTCATTTCTGCAGAAATACCCGACTTATTTTGCATATCTGCCAACTAGAATTATGAATAACTGTATCCTTCTGCCGATTGAAGCAGAGTCACAGGATACTGCGCTGCAGATTTTTTCGACATTGAATGACCGGGGAATGCCGTTGTCTGATTCAGATATCTTTAAGGCGCAGTTTTATAAATATTATTCCAGTAAAAATCAGAAAGATGACTTTATCAGGAAATGGAAAGAGCTGGAAGATAGAACAGGTAAAATTTTCCACCCGCAGAATGGGACTCCTATGGATGAACTCTTTTCTCGATATATGTATTATATTCGTGCACAGAGAGGCAATAAGTCATCGACTACAGAAGCGCTGAGAAAATTTTATGAAAAAGATAACTATGCCTTGTTGAAAAATGAGAAAACGTTTGGAGATCTCGTGACGTTGGCTCATTTCTGGGAGGATGTATCAAATCAGGATAAAGACCGTTTCTCACAAAAGGCACTTCGCAGGCTGTTTGTTCTGAATTATGCCCCCAATGGAATGTGGACCTATGTTACATCTGTTTACTTTATGCAGAATAAAGACAAAAGTAACGAGATGGATGATGAAAAATTTTGCGATTTCCTAGAGAAAATCACAGCATTTATTTGGGCGTACGCAATCACGAACCCTGGTGTGAATGCTCTTCGGACGCCGGTCTATGCGGAGATGGTCAACATTGTGAACGATCAGGCGGTGGAGTTTAAGGATTTTACTTTTGACAAGGCGAAAATGCGCAGTATGTTTGAAAATTTTACCTTCAATAATATCCGCCCAGTCACGAAGTCGATGCTGGCCTGGTGGGCATTTCAGGATGAAGAGCAGGAGCTTATTCCTTTGGAAACGACACTTGAAATTGAGCATATTTATGCAAGAAACCGCTACGAAAATGAAAAGACGTTATCCAGTGCAAAGAAACTTGAGCTACTGGGCAATAAGGCACTTCTGGAAAAGAGAATCAATATTAGAGCATCAGATTATCGATTCAAGGATAAGACTAAATATTATCAGGGATTCACAAACCGACTGAAACAACAGAAAGAGGGAACGAAAAATCACGAGCTATTGAAACTAGCCGAAAAGGCAGACGATTTTACGGAGCAAAGTATTGATGAGCGTACACAGATGATTTTGGATGGGTTTATTGACTATCTGGATAAAAATGGGCTGATTCGATAATAAGCAAAAACACCCCCGCAACGCTGCATATCCAACGCTGCGGGGGTGCCTCATTTATTGGGTGGAATATCCTTCAGGAGACGGGCTTCTGCTTAGGCCTTGCCGGCGCAGCCGAACAGCTCAATCTTCTCCTTGCACTTGTCGATGATGGCCTGGGTGCCGGGAGCCAGCAGCTTGCGGGGGTCATAACCCTTGCCCTGCTGATCCTTGCCGGCTTCGATATACTTGCGGGTAGCCTCAGCGAAGACCAGCTGGCACTCGGTGTTGATGTTGATCTTGGAGACACCCAGGCTGATGGCCTTGGCGATCATGTCATCAGGGATGCCGGTGCCGCCGTGCAGGACCAGAGGAATGTTGTTGGTAGCCTTGTGGATGCGGTCCAGAGCCTCAAAGTCCAGGCCCTTCCAGTTGGCGGGGTAGACACCGTGGATGTTGCCGATGCCGGCAGCCAGGAAATCGATGCCCAGAGCGGTGATCTTTGCGCACTCTTCGGGGTCTGCGATCTCGCCAGCACCCACAACGCCGTCCTCGACGCCGCCAATGGAGCCGACCTCAGCCTCGATGCTCATGCCCTTGGAGTGTGCCAGAGCCACCAGCTCCTTGGTCTTGGCCACGTTCTCCTCGATGGAGTAGTGGCTGCCGTCGAACATGATGGAGGAGAAACCGGCCTCAACGCAGGCCTTGCAGCCCTCGTAGGTGCCGTGGTCCAGATGCAGGGCAACGGGAACGGTGATGCCCATGGAATCGACCATTGCACTGACCATTGCGGCAACGGTCTTGAAGCCGGTCATGTACTTGCCGGCACCCTCGGAGACACCCAGGATAACGGGGCTCTTCATCTCTTCGCAGGCGGTCAGAACAGCCTTGGTCCACTCCAGGTTGTTGATGTTGAACTGAGGCACACCATAGTGGCCGTCACGAGCTTTGATGAGCATTTCGGTTGCATTTACCAACATTATTATTACCTCCACAAATTATCGGGGTATGTTCGTCCCACGCAAGTCTTTGTGCATGGTTTAACGAAGTACAGCCTAAGTATACCCCAAACAGAGCCTAAAATCAATGCACCGGAGTGTAAAACAGAAAAATGAGAAAAATCCTGCATTTATGACAGTCTGCAGCAGCAGGTTCCATAGGGCATCCGGATGTCCGAAAAAAGGACAGTTTTCAACAGAAATCCACATTCGTCAAAATGATATTGGACAAAAAACCAAAACCGGACAGGTTCCAGTTCAAAATTTTGTCATGATTTTGTCTTGGAAATTACAAAATGTATGCTGTGTTTTGAACCTGTCGATACGGCAGTGTTGAAAACTCTGTGGAAACTGTGGAATTTCACCCTGAAAATGGGCTTGACGCCTTGAGTTTTGAACTTTTTCCACGGGGTTTTCAACTTGTGGAAAAAACAGGGCAGATATACAGAAAGTAGAAGACCGGAATTGTGGAAAACTTTTGCTTCGGGCAAAAAGACGGAGGCCCTCTGCATAAAAAGACCATGCGAATCGTGCCCGGTGCAGGAAAATCACGGCACAGAAATTTCACGGGAAGAAAAAGGATAATCCTATAGCAAACCCCTGCCGCTTATGTTATACTTCATGATGAGTCGTAGTCTTGACAGCTCTGGAAACTCCGGCAAAGCAGGTTGTTCTGCCAGAGTTTCCACGATTTTATAAAATAAGAAGCTGTTTTCAGAAGCATTGCACACCGTCAGAACGGTTTTTTGGCCGGCATACTGTGTTTCCCTTGCGATTCCTCAGAGTCGCTGCGGAAATGTTGGTAAAAACCTTCGTCCTTCGGTATGTCCTGCTTGCGAAAATAACTTCTAAGAGTGAAACGGTGCCATGGGCCGCGGCCCGGGGCACCCTGTGATGGAAATGGAAGGAGAACTTCATGGAAGAACGTAATGCATCCCGCCGCCCCCGCCGTGCAGCGGAAGAGGACAATAAGCCCCGCAACGAGAGCCTTGTTTATGGCAAGAACCCGGTCACTGAGCTGCTGAAGAGCGGCTCCGGTGTAGATACGGTGCTTCTGGCAGAGGGAATGGCTCCGGCGGTGGCCGCATATTATACCGCTATGGCCAAAGAAGTCGGTGCCGCAGTCAAGCGGGTGAACCCCAACAAACTGCGCCTCATGACCGGCACGGAGAGCCATCAGGGCGTGGCCGCATTCGCCAGTGAGATCGAATATGTGTCGGTGGAAGACCTGCTGGCTGCTGCGAAAGAAAAGGGTGAGCCGCCCTTCCTGGTGCTCAGCGACGGCATCGAAGACCCCCACAATCTGGGCGCTGTGATGCGCTCTGCCCTTCTCTGCGGGGCTCATGGCATCGTCATCCCCAAGCGGGGCGGTGCCTCTGTGACCCCCACGGTCATCAAGTCCAGCGCCGGTGCAGCAGAGCGCCTGCCGGTGGCCCGGGTGGCTAATATCGGTGAGACCATCCGCCGCCTGAAGGAGCAGGGCGTTTTCGTCTACTGCGCCGATATGGACGGCGTGCCCCTCCGCAAGAACAACCTCACCGGCCCCATCGCACTGGTGATGGGCAGCGAGGGCAGCGGCGTCTCCCAGCTGGTCAAAAAGCTCTGCGACGGCGTGGTGCGGCTGGATATGGCCGCCCAGGGCACCGGTGTGGACAGCTTCAACGTCTCGGTGGCTGCGGGCATCATCCTGTATGAGATCCAGAGCCAGCGCGCCGCTCAGGGCTGAGTGACCAGCGCGAAATCATCATCAGGGAGGGAAGATCAGAATGCCGAAGGATGAGAAGCGCCGCACCGATCCAAAGGAAATGACGCAGGAAGAAATCAACGCGCAGGACGAGCGATTCCGCAACTTTTTCAGTACCAGCGTGGCACAGGTGCCCGCGGAGATGAGCCGCCGGGCCAAGGAAGCAGAGGAAAAGCCCAAGAGCCTGCTGGGACGGTTATTCCATCAGAATAAGAATGAGCCGGAGAAGCCTCAGGACGAGAAGATGCCGGGGGAGGAACCCACCGGAGAGATCCAGCTGGGAGCAGAGCCGAAAGAAGAGCCTTCCGATCTGGAACTGGTTCTGACGCTGGAAGAGGAGACAAAGACTCCGGAGCCTGCAGCTCCTGCAGAGAAGCCGCAGCCGCAGCCCCCTACAGAAAAACAGCCGACGGTCCCCCAGCCGGAAAAGCCGGAACCGCAGACGGAAAAGAAACCGGAAGAAAAAGAGCAGCCTGCTGCAGAAAAGCAGGCTCCGCATAAGAAAAAGACAGTGCAGTTCGAGCCCCGCACCCCGCAGGAGCAGTACGAGGATCGGGAGATGCAGGCTCTGAAGGCCATGCTCTTTGGCTCGAAGCAGCCGAAGCAGGAAGAACCGGCCCCCGCAGAGACGACAAAAGCTCCTGCTCCGGAAGCACCGGAGACCGTGGCCCCGCAGGCCGCGGCAGCCCAGCCGAAGCAGCCGGAAGCACCCCGGCCGGAGCTGGTATTTGCAGAGGAAAAGACTTCTGCTCCCAAGGCAGAGCCTGCCATCCGGTTCTTTGGAGCGGCAGAGGATGAGCAGAAGCCTGAGGCTCCTGCCCGTACTACCCCGCCGAGCAAGGACGACAGCATGAGCCTGACGCTGAATTTCTTCAGCGAAGAGGACGCAGATGCCCCGGCGGAGCCGGAAAAGGCAGCCCAGCCTGCCGCCGACACGGCGGCTCTGGAAGCACTGGAAGAAGAACCGGCAGAGAGCACTGGCCCCGAGACGCCGGAGCAGACCGGTGAGCGGCTCCATAAGATGGCCGGAACGCTGACGCTGCGCTGTGCGCTGAGCGGCGTCCTCGCTCTCATCCTGCTCCACTTTGGTCTGGCTGCAGAAAGTCTGGTGGGCCCGGTGGCCGGGCTTGACCCGGTGACGGCACCCACCGCGTTCTATGCGGCAAATCTGCTCTTCTTTGTGCTGGAACTGGCCGTCAGCTGGCCCATCCTGCGGGATGGCCTGCAGGGTCTGCGGGGCCGTCCCAGCATGGAGACCATGCCGGCGCTGGCTGCCTGTGCTGCGCTGGTGCAGGCTGTTGTGGCCATGCTGAACGCAAAGAACTATCAGACTTCTTCCTTTACTCTCCTCACCGGCATCGCCGCACTGGGCCTGTTCCTGGCGCTGCTGGGCGACCGGGTGCTGCTGGCCTCCATCCGGGGCGGCTTTGAGATGGCAAAGGCAGAGCCGAAGCAGCGGGGCGCTTTCCGGGCAAAGGACAAAGACCTCATCCGGATGCTGGCAAAGAATATGGAACAGAAAGACCCGTGGGTGCTGCTCAGCCGCCCCACGGAGTGGGATGCGGCTCTGGTGGAGCAGGGCTTCGGCCCCCGTGCCTGTGAGCGCCGGGCCCGCAAGACGACGTACATCCTGCTGGGCGTGGCCCTGCTGGCCGGATTCGTCTTTCTGGTGATGGGCGGCGGCGTCAACGGCGGTGCTGCGGCCCTGACAGCCGTGCTCTGCATGGGCGCACCCCTTTCCTCCACCCTCATCGCGGGCTTCGCTTCCCTGCGGCTGCAGCAGACCGCTGCGGCCTCCGGTGCAGTGGTGCCCAGCTGGGCGGCCATTGAGGAACTGGGCGGCGTGGATACGGTGCAGGCAGATGCCGAAGAGCTGTTCACGCCGGACAGTGCCATGCTGGAAGACATCCGCATCTTCAAGGGCGGCCGCATCGACCGTGCCATCCTCTACTCGGCCAGCGTCCTCAGCCAGTGCTGCAACACCCTGAGCGGGCTGTTCCGGCAGATCATCGAAGACCGCACCGATATCCTCTACCCGGTCAAGGATCTGGAAATCCATCGGGGCCTCGGCTTCTCGGCCTGGTGCGACAACAACCGCATCCTCATCGGCACCCGCGCCTACATGGAGCAGGAAGATGTGCCCCTGCCGGATGAGGAGTATGAGAACAAGCACTCGAAGAACGGTGAACTGCAGATCCTCTATCTGGCCGTTTCCGGCAGTCTGCACGCCATGTTCGTGCTCCGGTATGTGGGCGGGCGGAACGTGGCCCGGGGTCTGGAACAGCTGCAGAAGGAGAATATCCAGCTGCTGGTGTCCTGTCAGGACCCCAGCCTGACGGCCCGTCATATCACCGACGCCTATCACCTGCCCGAAGGCATGGTGGTGATGATGGATCAGGAGCAGTGCGCCGCGCTGGACGCTGCCGCTGCGCAGCCGGACAATGCCGACGACTGCTGCATCCTCTGCACCAAGGGGTTTGCCAGCATGACCGGCGGTCTGCGGGCTGCAGAACAGGCCCAGAATGCAGAGACGACCGCAACCACGGTGCAGCTGGTATCCGTGTGGGTCTCGGTGGCTATTGCAGTGCTGCTGACCTATGCCGGCAGCGTGGGAATGCTGAGCGTGGCGGCGGTGCTGATGTATCAGGCCGCATGGAGCGCCCTGAGCATTGCCGTCTGTGCCCTCAAGCAGCATAACTGAGAATAATTCTCAAAATAAATAGGAATAATTCTTGATTTCCGGACGAGATTCTGCTATACTATCCTCAGAGACAACAAGCCGCACAACGCACCCGGTACCGAAAAAAGCGGGCTGCGCGTATGATGAACAAAGCACGGCCCATACTGACCGTGCAAGCATCAGTCTGAGAGGAGAATATGACGATGGAACTCAAGGGAAGCAAGACCGAGAAAAACCTGATGGAAGCGTTTGCAGGCGAGAGCATGGCCCGCAACAAGTACACCTTCTTTGCCAGCGTCGCAAAGAAAGAGGGCTACCAGCAGCTGGCCGCCATCTTTGAGGAGACCGCAGGCAACGAGAAAGAGCACGCCAAGCTGTGGTTCAAGGCCCTGTGCGGCGGCGCCCTCCCGGACACCAAGACCTGCCTCGAACTGGCCGCAGGCGGTGAGCACGACGAGTGGACGGAGATGTATCCCCGGATGGCTGCAGAGGCCAAGGAAGAGGGATTCACTCAGCTGGCCGCTCTCTTCACCATGGTGGGCCAGATCGAGAAGGAGCATGAGGAGCGCTACCGCGCCCTCGCCCAGAACCTCAAGGAGGGCAAGGTCTTTGCCCGCGAGGAGCAGCAGGTGTGGGTCTGCCGGAACTGCGGCTATACCTATATCGGCAAGTCTGCTCCCCTCAAGTGCCCGGTCTGCGCACATCCGCAGGACTACTTTGAGCTGAAAGCCAAGAATTACTGAGAACCGGATCAGGAGAGCCGCTGAGCTTTGGAGAAGAGCGCAGCGGCTCTTTTCGTGTACCTGAATGCAGTCTGCACGATTTGTATAAATTACAGAGGGGGCTTTTAGTGCCTTTCACGAAAAGCTGCGCGAAATTGTGACACTTCTGATGAAAAACTTGACCCGTCTTTGGGGGGCGTGTACAATAAACGGTAAGTGAGAAGAAATTTTGTGCAGAACAGATTCGGATAGACAGAGGGCGCAGCTGCGCCTGAAATGATACGAAGGAGGGGAGAGCGACCCCATGAAGAAGATCGAACGATTCGCGGCTGCTCTGGTGCTGAGCGGTCTGCTCCTGACGGCCCCCGCCGCACAGGCCGCTACGTCGCTTTTGGGTGCATCCACGAATTTTGCGCTGGAAGTGAACGAGATGGAGCTGGAGATCACCGAAGATGACCCCCGCCCCAAGGCATATCTCTACACCGGCGGACAGAACGACTATTATTTCATCGTCTGGATGAGCAGCAACCCCACGGTGGCTACTGTGGACGGCGATGGCCGCGTGACCGGCCGCAGCGCCGGTGAGGCCACCATCACGGCCATTACCGATAAGGGCGAGTACGCCGCCTGCAAGGTGACGGTGCGCAAGGAGAGCAAGGAGGAGGCTGCCAAGAAACCGGCTCTGGATAAAACGACCCTGAGCCTCGTCATCCAGTATAACAACGCCCATCCCACCCATAAGCTGGAACTCATCAACACCAACGGTTCCTTTATCTATGCCTATCAGTGGATGAGTAGCAACCCCGAGGTAGCAACGGTGGATTCCAATGGCGTTGTTACGGCTCAGAAGCCCGGCACGGCCACCATCACGGCGCTGGCCTCCAATGGTCAGGCCCTCCGCTGCGCCGTCACCGTCAATACCGACGTGGGCAAGGTGAGCCTGAACCGGCGTGACCTGCTGCTCCGCACAGTGGGCAGCAAAGAGACCCTGAAAGCTACCGTGGCCGTGGAAGGCGGCACGAATGTGCCCATCACCTGGGTCAGCAGCAACCCCGGCGTGGCGACGGTGGATACCAACGGCGTGGTGACGGCTGTGGCCGATGGCGAGGCCAAGATCACGGCCCTCTCGCCGGAGGGGCAGTTTGCAAGCTGCAGCGTGTTCGTGGGCATTGCCGCTGATAAGTACGACAGCGAAGAAGAGCTCTCGGATGAGCTGAAGCTCCCCGACCCCCATGTGGCAGTCCGGCTGAACCGCCTGAGCTGAAGAAAGATGAAAAAAGACCTGCATCGTATCGGAATGGTACGGTGCAGGTCTTTTCTATTATCGGTTCACCAGCTCGATGAAGGCCTTCATCTGAGGGGTCAGCCATTTGTCTTTGTGATAGAACAGCTGCCGGTGCATGACGACGGTGCAGTCGGGCACGTTCAGGCGGCTCAGACGCCCGGCGGAGAGGGCAGGCCGGACGATGTATTCCGGCAGAAAGGAAAGCCCCATCCCCCGCTCGACCATCTGGCAGAGGAGGGTGGCGCTGCCCAGCTCAAGATAGGGATGGATGGCCAGCCCGCGGGCGGCAAAGCACTGGTCCAGTGCGTCCCGGTAGCTCATGCCCCGCTCGGTGAGGAGAAATTCCTGCCCGGCCAGCACTTCCAGCGGCACAGCATCTTCTCCGGCCAGCGGGTGCCCGGCAGGGGCCACGAAACAGACCGGCTCCGGCACATCCACGGCCAGCGTCAGGCTGGGCAGGAGCAGAGGCTGGTCAAGGGTGTAAGCCAGGTCGATCTGATTTGCGCCCAGCAGCCGCAGCATCTCGTCAGCGGTGGCGGTGCGGAGCACCAGTTCCACCTGCGGGCAGCGGGCGTGGAACTGCTGTAAGAGGTCGGGCAGGAAGGCGCTGCACACCGAATCGGCCAGCGCGATGCGCAGGGTACCGCTAACGGCCTGTTCGGGCTGCAGGGCGGCTTTGGCCTGCTGAGCTGTCACCAGCAGGCTCCGGGCATAGCTCTGGAAGGTCTGACCGGCATCCGTGAGCCGGACGGTCTTGCCTACCCGGTCAAAGAGGGGTGTGCCCAGCTCTGCTTCCAGCTGCGCGATCTGGGCCGATACCGCCGACTGGGAATAGCCCAGCTCCCGGGCAGCGCTGGAAAAGCTGTGCAGCTCAGCGATGTGGAGGAAGGTATTGATGTTTCGCAGCTCCATGACGGCTCCTCCTGCGGGTCAGCGCCGGTCAATGCCGGTAATGGTCAGGGTATCGCCGTCCACCTTGAAATGCACTTCCAGCCCGCCGAACTCCATGCCGTAGACCCGCTCCGGATCGTGCTGGTAGGAGGGGCGGGGGTCGTTCTCCAACACCCCCTGCAGGGCCTCCCGCTGGTCAGCAGGAACTTTATCCCAGAGGGCGGGAGCGCAGACCATATTCAGATGGTGGAACTGAGTCTGTGTCGTGAAGCCTGCGGCGGCGTCCGGATGGCAGTCGGCATAGGGGATGTAGGGCTTGATATCGTAGATGGGAGTGCCGTCCATCAGGTCAGCGCCCCGTACGATGAGCACAGGGCCCACGTCGGGCCGATGCTCGATGGCTTCCAGCTGGACACTGGACAGGCCCAGCGGATTGGGCCGGAAGGGAGACCGGGTGGCAAAGACGCCCATCCGGGTGTTGCCGCCCAGACGGGGCGGGCGCACGGTAGGCGACCAGCTGTCCCGCACCGCTCCGGAAAACTGCCACACCAGCCAGATGTGACTGAAGTCTTCCAGTCCGCGCACGGCGTCGGCATTGCGGTATTCTGGAGTAAAGATGATCTCTCCCTTCAGGCTCTCCACCAGACCGCTCTGGCGGGGGATGCCGAACTTGGTGGGAAATGCGGTATGGATATGGGCGATGACTTTCAGGGTCATTTCTTCGGGTGCAGACATGGGTGACTCTCCTTTTATATGTTACAGGCCGCGGCAGAAGCCCACGGCACGGCCCTCGATCTGAATCTCTTCCAGCTGGGGGCCGGAGAACATCATGGGCGGGCAGACGGCGCTGTTGTCCGCCAGCAGCATGACGGCATCGCCCTGACGGTGGAAGTGCTTGAGGGTGGCTTCCTCTCCAATGCGGACGGCGGCGATCTCCCCCTGCTCCACCTCGGGCTGACGGCGGATGCAGACGATATCACCATCGCAGATGGTGGGGGACATGCTGTTGCCGTGGCAGGTGAGGGCAAAGTCTGCGTGCCACGCAGCGGGCACCCCGATGAACCGCTCGATGTTCTGTTCTGCCGTGATGGGGGTGCCGCAGGCAATAGACCCCACCAGCGGCACCCGGGCCATCTCCGGCAGCGGCTCAAAGCCTGGCGGGGGGCAGGGCAGGTCGGTCAGGCCCATGAGCCACGCCGGGGTGGTGTCCAGCGCTGCGGCCAGCTCTTCCAGCTTGGCCCGGGGCAGGTCGTTGATGCCCTTTTCCAGTTTGGTGATGGAGGATTTGGAGCGGTAGCCCATCCGGGCGGCCAGCTCTTCCTGCGAAAGTCCCAGCTCATCCCGGCGCTGCCGGATGCGGCTGGATAGATCAGGAGCCGACATAAACAAGCCCTCACTTTCCCGCAAATCGCGTGTTTTGCTGTGTTCTGAGGTCAGTATAGCAAAAAATTTACTATAAATCAACTTTTCAAAAACTATTTCGCAAATAATGTTGACAAATAATCAACTTGAGAATATACTACAACCAATGATTGTAACACAAAACACAAATGTAAAACTGAAAGGAGAACGCCAATGACCGATACCGTAATGATCCGTGACTGCATCCGAAGCAGCGGCCTGAAACTGGGACACCTCGCCCATGTGATGGGTATCACCAACAACACCCTGCGCAATAAGCTGGAAAATGAGACGGAATTCAAGCTCAGCGAGGCGGACAAGCTCTCGAAGATCCTGGGCATGACTGCGGAGCAGCGCGACCGCTGCTTTTTCGGCCCGGCGGGCTGAGCAGCAGGGGGAACGGGAGGCGAACGGAAGATGACACAGGAACAGCGCCGGAAGACCAGAGAAGCCCTTGAGAGCTACGGAAAGAAGAACTGGGTCTACGGCCCCCATAACTGGGGGTGGAAACGGGCCATCGAGCAGACAGAAGAATATTACCGCGAGACAGACCCCGGCCTGCGGGGAAGCATTCTGCAGCTGCGCTACATGGAAAAGCAGAAGCGGGACGATGTGATGGAGGCCCTGAACATCGGGTACAGCACCTACCAGAAAGCCCACAGCGACCTGCTGAGTACTGTGGCGGTCTTTGCCGCCCACTACGGGGAACTGTAAGATGAAAAACGCCCTCTGACCGGCAGATACGACCGGACAGAGGGCGTTCGTCATTCAGTGCTTCTTTTCGGGAGTCTCGCAGTGCTGATGGCAGGAGGCGCAGTTGCCGCCGCAGCCTTCGCCCTTCCAGCCGCCCTGCTTGGACACCCACATGACTGCCAGCGCGAACAGGACAGCCAGCACCAGCAGAGTGATGATACCACGTACCGTGATCATAAAAAAAGACCTCGCTTCCGGAACCAGGAACGGTTCCGGCCTAAGTATACACCATCTGCCCCCGGAGAGCAACCGGAAACCGCTGCCGCGAAAAACTTTTTTGCGAAAATTGAAAATTGGGGCTTGCTTTTGAGCCTGTGCAGTGATATAATAAGCATGTTCCGATTCGGAGGATTAGCTCAGCTGGTTAGAGCACCTGCATCACACGCAGGGGGTCTGGGGTTCGAGTCCCTAATTCTCCACCATACAGTTCGTACTCGAACCCGATTCTTTACGAAAAAGGGTTCGGGTACGTTTTTTGTTTATTGGAAGTTCTGAGGAAGGACTACTCAGAACGATAAACGAACAAAGGCAGGGTATCACCATGAGGGTGGTATCCTGCCTTTTGTGCTA
>ERZ808240.4223-NODE-4223-length-12953-cov-82.505350_pt1 | contig 12953 bp, 9 predicted proteins | sample MGYA00521084_ERZ808240 | MGnify/ENA primary metagenome ERZ808240 (study PRJEB31516, sample SAMN03275571) | gut metagenome | biome: mammalia-associated habitat; material: feces | host: Papio cynocephalus | place: Kenya | collected 2012-08-06 ... | reverse complement strand
ACACAAACATTTACTGTTATTCCGTTTCTCTTCCGAAGGTTCGTTTTCACGAACTTGCGAAGAGTCACGTCTCAAGCATTCATTTCTCAAAGATCGCTGTTCAACCCGTGCCGGGCGAACGAGTGCATAGTATATCATATTTTCCGGTCCGCGCGCAAGGGGGATTTTGCACAAAGCCAAAAATAATTTGCTATCTTAAAGAAATCGACAGAATCGGCGCTTTTTTACTATGTTCAATCCGCGCAAAATTCCCCCGACCCACCCCTTCCACGCACGCCCTCCGGCGGGACTACCCCCTCCGAACCCCTCCGGGGCGCCCGCAAAACGCCGCGAAACGGACTTGCATCGCCGGATGTGGATGATACACAGGAAAACAAACACCGATGGGCAACAACAATCGACGCTGACGTTTCGCCCGCAAACTTCGCAACTTCCGCCCGAACGAAGGCGAACATGTTGCAGACCCCGGCCACACGGCGTCACGAACAGACGGAATTCTCATGGGCATGAGAAAGAATTCTCGTGCCCATGAGAATTGTTTCTCGTGCCCATGAGAATCGAGCGCCTGCCGATGCGAGATTAGGCGTCAATACTAGTTTTCAATCGAAATAAGATAAAAACATGCAAATACCGCCTTAAAACCCGAACTTTCCGAGAGGAGCCGCCGTTTCAACCGCAGGGTATGTCCGGAACGGTGGTCCAAACTCCTTGAAACGGCAGTGCCGTTCCCTTGAAACGGTGGCGTCGTTTCCTTGAAACGGCAACCCTTTCTCCTTGGGAGATACAGAGCATAAACTCCGACAGGCGCTTGGGAGTCTCTCCTGGCAATCCACCAGGGACTTCGCACGCTTCCGAACGGCCCCTCCCGCGGACAGGTCCCGCAGCCCCTTGCCGCCGCAATCTAGTAGACCTCGCGGCGGTTCATCCCTGTTCACCCTCTCCGGCGACGACTTCACCCTGTCCGTGAGCAACGTCTCCACCCTCTCTCTGCCCTGCTTCTTTCCGCGAAATCGCAGGTCGAGACGTGCTTGATGCGGCTGACGGGCAACAACACCCCGAAGGTGCGCGATTGGGTCGCGGACGTGTCGTTCGGCAACGAATCGCCCCTCGGAGCCTGCGAAGAGGCGGACGTGCGACATCTCTTCAAAATGCGGCGGTCGACCCGCGCATTCCTGTCGCGGCTTGCTTCTGCGTCGCAGTTGAGCGCGGAAGAACGCCGTCCACGCCTGATCGCGCACGCATTCCGCGCGTACGGCACGGTAAGGCGGCTGTTTCCGCCCGATATCGGCGGCCAAACGGCTCTTGCGTTCGCCCGAAGCGGCAATCCAACGGCATGCGGACATTTTGGCGCGTCCGTCTTGACTGGCGGTTCCAAAGCGTCGTAGACTTCAATGCGATTTCTAGGTTAAACGCCTCGCAAACGCCGCGAACGCGGCAAAAGGGAATCCCTACGGGGCGGAAAGGAAACTTTCCGCCCATTTTTTTTGTGCCGCGATCCCTTCCGTAGGGCGGAGCCCTGCCCCCAAGGGCAAGGTACTGCCCCCCCCCGTAGCCTTGAACCCTAGCCCCCCCCCCTAAGGCCCTAGACCGCCGGGGGTTCGGACCCAGCCTTATCCAGACGCGCACGCAAACACTTTCACGGGGTTTATTTTCGCCGCCGGACATGATATAATAGTCGGCAACAATGGCAGATGCACCAGTGTGCGCACAGGATGAGACCAAGGAGATTGAAACATGATTGAGACGTTCAGGAAAGCGGGCATCGTCCCGGTGATCGTAATCGAGGATGCCGAAAAGGCGGTTCCGCTGGCGCGCGCCCTGTGCGCGGGCGGACTCAATGTCATAGAGGTGACGTTCCGGACGCCCGCCGCGGCGGAATCCATCCGCCGCATGGTCGCGGCGGTTCCCGAGGCGGTCGTGGGCGCGGGAACGCTGCTGACGCCCGAAATGGTCCGCGCGGCGCGGGCGGCCGGCGCACGCTTCGGTGTCGCGCCGGGGTTCGATCCGGCGGTCGTGGACGCGGCGAAAGAGGCTGGACTCCCGTTCTGTCCGGGCGTGGCGACGGCCAGCGAACTCTCGCAGGCGCTTGCGCGCGGAGCGAAAATGGTGAAGTTCTTCCCGGCGGAAGCGGCGGGGGGCGTCGGGTACGTCAAGAATCTGCTGGGGGCCTTCCGCTTCACGGGAGTGGTGTTCATGCCGACCGGCGGCGTCAAGGCGTCCAATCTGGCGGACTACCTCGCCGTGCCGGAGATTGTCTGCGTGGGCGGAACCTGGATCGCGCCCAAAGCCGCGATCGCGGCGGACGATTGGGCGACGATCGAGGAGAATGCACGCGCGGGCGCCGCGCAGGCCAGGCGGATTCGCGGACTCTAAACCCAAACCATAAGGAGAAAAGACAAAGTATGAACGCGAAACAGAGCGGTTTGAAGGCGTGGCTTTTGCTGGCGGGCCTGTGCGGTTGCTGGGCGGCGGGCGCGCGGACGGAGAAACTTTTCACGGACGGCTGGTCGTTCGCGCGCGAAGGCGCGGCGTTCGCGCCGGTTGAGATTCCGCACGACTGGGCCATCGCCGGTCCGTTCGATCCGGCGGGGCAGGCCTGCTCGGGCAAGCTGCCCTGGAAAGGCGCCGGACGCTACCGCAAGACGGTCGTGCTCGCGGCCAAGCCCCAGGGGCGCGTCTTCCTGGATTTCGACGGCGTCATGGCGCGCGCCACGGCGTTCGTCAACGGCCAGGCCTGCGGACGCGGCGAATACGGCTACCTGGGCTTCCGGGCGGACGCCACGCCCTATCTGATGGCGGGTACCAACACGATCGAGGTCGCCTGCGACACAAAGGACCTCTTCTCGCGCTGGTATCCCGGCGGGGGCATGTACCGCAAGGTGACGTGGGTCGAGACGGACAACCTCTACATCGCGGACGATTCCATCCGGGCGGATACGGACCGCATCGTGGACGGCACGGCGCACGCGGCGGTTTCCGCGACGCTCGAGAGCCGCACAGGGCGCGACGTGGACGCTGCGGTGACCGTGCAGATCCTGGACGCCGCGGGCCAGACCGTCGCCACGGCCGCGCGCAAGGTTTCCGTCCCGGCGTGGGGCGCGGCGGATTTCGCGGCCGAGCTCGCGGTGCCGCAGGTGAAGCGCTGGGAGATGACGCGCAATCCGTACCTCTACACCCTTGCGCTCACGGTCGCGGGCGAGGGCTTCTCGGACAAGTTGACGCGGCGCATCGGCTTCCGCACCTTCGCTTTCGACGCGGAGAAGGGCTTCATCCTGAACGGTGAGCGCGTGCAGCTCAACGGCGTCGACCTGCATGCGGACCTGGGGCCGCTGGGCATGGCGTTCGACAAGGATGCGGCGCGCCGGCAGCTGGAGATCATGCGCGACATGGGGGCGAACGCCCTGCGCACCTCGCACAATCCGCCCGCGCCCGAGGTCCTGGACCTCTGCGACGAGATGGGCATCTTCGTGTGGGACGAGGGCTTCGACAAGTGGAACAACACGTGCGGGCGCGGCGACGAACCGCTGGAGCCTTTCGTGGAACGCAACCTGCGCCGTCTCGTGCGCCGCGACCGTCTGCACCCCAGCGTGTTCGCCTGGTCCATCGGCAACGAGATCGCCGTGGGCAAAGCCACCCCGGCCGGACAGGAACACTGGGCGGGCCATCCCTCGTTGGGCACCTCCGCCGAGCGCTGCGGACGCTTCCGCGCGGCGATCCGCCAGGAGGACACCACGCGCGCCGTGGCGATCGGCAGCTGCTTTCCCGAGGCGGCCTACCGCGGTGACTACGCCCCGCTCGACCTGACGGGCTGGAACTACCGCGGCATGTACGAGGGCGTCAAGAAGGCGTGCCCCCGCCAGCCGCTCCTCTATTCGGAGAGCGCCTCGGCGCTGTCGGAGTTCGGCTTCTATTCGGACCGCCTGCCGGCGAACAAGACGGACTACGCGACGGACGTCTTTTGCGTGGATTCGCGCGACCGGAACGCCGCGAGCTGGAGCGACATCCCCGACCGCGAGTTCCTGCGCATGGAACGCGACACCTACTGCGCCGGCGAATTCGTGTGGACGGGCATCGACTATCTGGGCGAACCCGCGCCGTACGCGCCGACGGGCTTCAGCGACAAGGACTCTTCGCGCAGTTCCTACTTCGGCATCTGCGACCTGCTGGCGTTCCCCAAGGACCGCTACTGGCTCTACCGGGCGCACTGGAACCCCGCGGCGGACACGCTCCACGCCGTGCCGGCCCACTGGAACTTCAAGCCCGGCTTCCGGACGCCCGTCTACGTCTATACGAACGCGCGCGAGGCGGAACTGTTCCTGAACGGGAAGTCCCTCGGACGGCGCACGAAGGACCCGAAGGCCGGTTCGATGGCGGACTACTACTCCATCCTGCCGCGCTACCGTCTCGTCTGGGAGGACGTGGCGTGGGAGCCGGGGGAACTCAAGGTCGTCGCCTACAAGGCGGACGGATCCAAGGCGGGCGAGCGGACCGTGCGGACGGCGGGCGAGCCGGTGCGCGTCGTGCTGACGCCCGAAAAGCGCTACGGGGAACTCTGCGTGGTGAAGGTCACGCTCGCGGACAAGGACGGGAATTTCGTTCCGGGCGACAACCGCCGCATCCGCTTCGCGGCGACGAACTGCGAAATCCGCGCGGTCGGCAATTCGAATCCGCGCGGGTACGACAGCTTCAAGGACACGGCCTCGCATCCGCTCCACTTCGGGCGCGCGGGCGTGTATCTGCGGGTCAAGCCCGGGGAAACGGCGCAGCTGCGCGCGGAGGCGGACGGTCTCGCGCCCGCAACCGCGTCGTTCTAGGCGGGTCAGGCCGAGACGCCCTGGAGGCGGCGCACGTTGGCCGAACCGATCACGAAGCCGTCGCAGTGCTGTGCGATGGCTTCGCCTTCTTCGGGCGTCGCGATGCCGAAGCCCGCCACGACGGGGACGTCCGTCAGACGCTTGATTTCCGCGAGCCGGGTCGCCAGTTCCGGCGGGAGCGATTGGCGCGCGCCCGTGACGCCCTTGACCGTGACGGCGTAGAGGAAGGCGTCCTCCAGACCCTTGGCGGAAGCCACGATGCGTTCCGCGCCCGTCGTCGGGGCGATGAGCGGGATGAAGGTCAGACCCTGCGGACGCAGGACGTCCACGAGTTCGTCGCGCTCCTCGAGGGGCAGGTCCACGACGAGGACGGCGTCCACGCCCGCTTTCGCGGCGTCCGCGGCGAAGCGTTCGATGCCGTACTTGTAGATGGGGTTGTAGTACGAGAACACCACAAGGGGGGTATCGGGATGGGCCGCGCGCAAGGCCGGGATCCGGGCGAGGATTTTCGCCAGGGTTGTTCCGCTCGCGAGCGCCTTTTGGGCCGCGGCGCGGATGACGGCGCCGTCCGCCACCGGATCCGAGAAGGGCACGCCCAGCTCGAGGATGTCCGCGCCTTCCTTGAGGACCTGCTCGCAGGCGGCGAGGCTTTCGTCGAGCGTGGGGGCGCCCATGGTCAGGTAGGCGACGTAGGCGCCGCGTTTTTCGGCGCGGGTTTTAGCGAAGAGTTTCTGGATGCGGTTCATTTGGAGATCCTTTCTTTGTAGGCCTGGATGCTGTGCAGATCCTTGTCGCCACGGCCGGAGAGGTTGACGAGCAGGAGGGTGTCTTTGGGCAGGTTCGGGGCGCGCTTGATGGCCTCGGCGAGGGCGTGGCTCGATTCGAGCGCGGGGATGATGCCCTCGAAACGGCAGAGCGCGTCGAAGGCCGCGACGGCTTCGTCGTCCTTGATGGTGGTGTATTCCGCGCGTCCGGTGTCGGCGAAGTAGGCGTGCTCGGGGCCGACGCCCGGGTAGTCGAGCCCGGCCGAAAGCGAGTAGGTGTCGACGATCTGGCCGTCCGGCGTCTGGAGGAGGTAGGTCTTCGAGCCGTGCAGGACGCCGACCGTGCCGCCGTTGATGGAGGCGGCATGCTGGCCGGTCTCGAGTCCCTTGCCGCCCGCCTCGACGCCGACGAGCTTCACGCCCGGGTCGTCGACGAAGCCGGCGAAGAGGCCCATGGCGTTCGAGCCGCCGCCGACGCACGCGATCGCCTGGTCGGGGAGGCGCCCGAAGCGTTCCAGGCACTGGCGGCGCGCTTCCTTGCCGATGACGCTCTGGAAATCGCGCACCATCGCGGGGTAGGGGTGGGGGCCGGCGACCGTGCCGATGACGTAGAAGGTGTCGTCGCAGTTGGCGGTCCAGTCGCGGAGCGCGGCGTTCATGGCGTCCTTCAGCGTGGCGCTGCCCTCGGTGATGGCGTTGACTTTCGCGCCGAGCATCCGCATGCGGTCCACGTTGGGGGCCTGGCGCTCGACGTCGATGGCGCCCATGTAGACTTCGCAGGGCATGCCGAAAAGCGCCGCGACGGTGGCGGTCGCCACGCCGTGCATGCCCGCGCCGGTTTCGGCGATCAGGCGCTTCTTGCCCATGCGGCGCGCCAGGAGCGCCTGGCCGATGGTGTTGTTCACCTTGTGGGCGCCGGTGTGGTTCAGGTCCTCGCGCTTGAGGAGGATGGTCGCCCCGCCGAGGTGCGCCGAAAGGCGTTTCGCTTCCGTGAGCGGACTCTCGCGCCCGACGTAGTTCTTGAGGATTTCGTTGAACTCGGCCTGGAAAGCCGGGTCGTTCTTGGCTTCGTTGTACGCCTTCTCGAGTTCGTTGATGGGCGTCATGAGGGTTTCGGCGATGTATTTGCCGCCGTAGATGCCGTAGTGTCCGTTCTTCATAGTGAGGTTCCTTTGGAAATGAGTTCGCGAAGTTTGGCCGCCGGGTCGGGGGCGCGCATCAGCGTGGTGCCGATGAGAAAGCCGTCCGCCCCGGCCTGGCGGAGGGCCGCCAGATCGTCCGCCGTGCGCAGTCCGCTTTCGGCGATACGGAGGCGGTCGGCGGGGATTTTGTCCAGCAGCGCCGCGGTGATGGCGGGGTCGGTCCGGAAGGTGCGCAGATCGCGGCAGTTCACGCCGATGAGGCGTGCGCCCGTTTGGACCGCGCGGCGGATTTCGTCCTCCGTGTGGGTTTCGACGAGCGCGGCGAGCCCGACCTTGCGGGCGAAATTCAGGAGCGCGGCCAGTTCGTCGTCCGGCAGGACGGCGGCGATGAGGAGGCAGGCGCTCGCCCCCGTGGCGCGTGCCCGGAGGATCTGGTAGGGGGTCGTGATGAAGTCCTTGTAGAGGAGGGGGATCGCGACCGTCTTGCGGACCGCGTCCAGGTACGCGTCCGACCCCAGGAAGCGGTGGGGTTCGCAGAGGACGGAAAGCGCCGCGGCGCCCGCCGAGGCCAGGCGCGTGGCCAGGTCCACGGGCTCGAAATCCGCGCGGATGAGGCCTTCGGAGGGAGAGGCCTTCTTGAGTTCGGCGATGACGTGCAGGCCCGGGCCGCGGAACGCCGCGCAGAAGTCCGCCGGGGGCGGCAGTTCGCGCACGCGTTCCTTGAGGGCGGTGAAACTCTCGTTGCGGGCGAGGTCTTCCGCGTCCTTGCGCCGGGCGGCGCTGAGTTCGACCAGGATGTCGCTCATTTGAAGGCCACCATCGCTTTCAGTTTGGCGAGTGCGCGGCCGGAATCGACGGAACTGGCGGCCAGGGCCAGCGCATCGTCGACGGAAGAGGCCTTTTCGGCGACCAGGAGGGCGGCCGCGGCGTTTTCGATCGAGGCCGCGCGGCGGGCGCCCTTGTCCTCTCCGGACAGGACGGCCAGCAGGAGTTTCGCGTTTTCCGCCGCGTCGCCGCCGCCAATCGCCGCGAGGGGGTAGGACGCGCCGTAGTAGGCGCCCGCGTCGATCGAGAACGGGGTGAGGTTGCCGTCCAGGAGCATGGTGCCGGTCGTCAGGCCTTCGGGCGAAATCTCGTCCAGCCCGTGCGCACCGGCGAAGACCAGCGCGCGGACGCTCCCGAGGCGGCGGAGCGCTTCCGCCAATACGGGGGTCAGAGCGGCGTCGTAGACGCCGATCGCGTGGCGCTTGACGCCGGCCGGGTTCGTCAGGGGTCCGAGCAGGTTGAAGATCGTGCGGAAGCCGAGGCGTTTGCGGACGGGCGCGGCGAAGCGCATGGCGGGATGGAGCTTGCGGGCGAAGAGGAAGCCGATGCCGGTTTCGCGGATGCACGCCTCGACCCGGTCCGGCGGCAGGTCCAGGTCGTAGCCGAGTGCCTTGAGGACGTCCGCCGCGCCGCATTTGGAGGTCGCGGCGATATTGCCGTGCTTGGCGACGATTGCCCCGGCGCCCGCGGCGATGAACGCGGCGGTCGTGGAGACGTTGAACGTGCCCAGGCCGTCCCCGCCGGTGCCGACGATGTCGATCGCGGGCAGGTCGCCGAGGTCGATGTGGACGCCCGCCTCGCGCATGGCCCGGGCCGCGCCCGTCAGCTGGGCGGCGGTGACGGGACGGTCCTTGTGCGCCCGCAGCCACGCCTCGAGATCGGCCTCGGGCATCTGTCCGTTCATGACCGTCTGGATGACGTGGTACGCGTCGCCCTCCTCCAGGTCCGTCGAGGTGTAGAGGGAGAGGAAGTTGCGCAGCTGCTTGAGTCCCTCGGGGGTGCCGATGGATTCGGGGTGGTACTGGACGCTTTCGATCGGGAGCGTCTTGTGGCGCAGGCCCATGATCTCCCCGTCGTCCGCCACGGCGCTGATCTCGAGGCAGTCCGGGAGCGTGGCCTTGTCGACGGCCAGGGAGTGGTAGCGCATCGCCTCGAAGTCCTGGTGGAGGCCCTTGAAGAGACCGCGGCCGTCGTGGTGGATGCGGCTGGTCTTGCCGTGCATCAGGCGCTGGGCGGAAACGACGCGTCCGCCGAAAGCCTGCGCGATGGACTGGTGCCCGAGGCAGATGCCGAAGAGGGGGATCTTGCCGGCGAACGCCGCGATCGCGGCGAGGGTCACGCCGGCGGAATCGGGGTTGCCGGGTCCGGGCGAGAGGATCAGGGCTTCCGGGTTCTTCGCGGCGATCCCGGCCACGTCGATGGCGTCGTTCTGGGCGACCTCGATGTCCGCGCCGAGCATGGCCAGTTCCTGGACGATGTTGTAGGTGAAGGAATCGTAGTTGTCTATCATCAAAATCATGGGAGTGTCTCCAAATGCGGTCAGTCGAGTCCGGCGGCGACCGAGGCGGCCTCGAAGGACGCCTTGGACTTGTTGACCGTCTCGTGGTATTCCTTGACGGGGTCGGAGTCCGCCACGATGCCGGCGCCGGCGCGCATTTCGAGGCGGCCGTTCTGCAGGAACAGGGTGCGGATGACGATGGCGAAGTTCATGTCGCCGGTGTAGCTGAAGTAGCCGACCGCGCCGCCGTAGATGCCGCGCGGGGATTTCTCGTATTGCGCCAGCAGTTCCATCGCGCGGACTTTCGGGGCGCCCGTGAGCGTGCCGGCGGGGAAGGCGGCCTCGAGCAGGTCGAAGGCGTCGCGTCCCGCCGAAAGTTCCCCGGTGACGGTCGAGACGAGGTGCATGACGTGGGAATAGCGCTCGACCTGGGCGAAGGAGTCGACCCGCACCGTGCCGGGCTTGCACACGCGCCCGAGGTCGTTGCGCCCCAGGTCCACGAGCATGACGTGCTCGGCGCGCTCCTTCGGGTCCGTCTGCAGTTCGCTCTCGAGCCGCGCGTCCTCCTCGGGGGTGCGGCCGCGCGGACGGGTTCCGGCGATGGGGCAGGTGGAAGCGGTGCGTCCGGCGAGTTTGACGAGTTCCTCCGGCGAGGAGCCGATGAGGGTCTTGCCGCCGAGGCGCAGGAAGAAGTTGTAGGGCGAGGGGTTCACCAGCCGGAGCGCGCGGTAGAGCGCCAGCGGCGCGACGGTCGTCTCGGCGGTGAACTTCTGGGAGGGGACGATCTGGATGATTTCGCCGGCGCGGATATCCTTCTTGCACTGCTCGACGATGGCCTCGTATTCCGCCGGGGACATTTCGGGCTGGAAGGGGGTGGTGTGGGCGGGCGCGGCGGAAGCGGCATGTTGTTCGGCGAGGCACCGGGCGATGGATTCGGCGCTGAACAGGCGTTCGCAGAGCGCGTCGATCTTGGCGCGCGCCGCGGCATAGGCCCGGGCGGCGTCGTCCCCCGCGTCCGTCGTGACCGAGACGAGGACGGTCTGGCGCACGTTGTCGAAGATGACGAGCGTATCCGTCAAGAGGAAGGCGGCGAGCGGCGTGCCTGCTTCGCGCACGAGGCGGACGCGCGGCACGAAAGTCCCCACCGCGTCGTAGGCGAGATAGCCGATGGCGCCGCCCTGGAAGGACGGGAGTTCCGGCGCGGGGGCGAATGCCTGCCCGGCGAAGCGTGCGCGCACGCCGTGCAGCGGGTTGGCCGGACCGTTCTCGACGAGGATCTCCTTGGGGTCGAGCCCGAGATAGGAGTAGCGTCCGCGGATTTCGCCGCGGTAGACGCTCTCGAGCAGGAAGACGTTCTCCTCGTTCGCGATGCGCGACAGCACGGAAACGGGGGTTTCGCGGTCGGCGAGGAATTCGCGAAAGACGGGGGTACGCGCACCGTGCGCCGTGCGCGCGATGAAGTCCTTTTCGCTCAGTTCTTTCAACATAGTCGATTCCTTTTCTGGATTTGCCGTAAATGAAGAAGGCGAACCGTCCGTGTTCGAACGCTCCGCCTTGTTGCTTTCATGGGATAGGGTCGATTCGGGATTACACTGAACGAGCCCCGCGGATGCATGCCCCGCGGCGCCACCACTGACGAAAAATCTGGTCCTGTACTTTCATTCGCCATATATGATACCAAATCTGGACCTCACGCGTCAAGGGGGAATTCGCCTGTGTCTCCCAAAAATTTTCAACCTGCCGCGGGCAGTCCCGAAAATGGCGCACACGGTGCGCTTCCCGGGCACATTTCCGCGACCCACGCCTCGCCGCAAGGGGCCGTTCCCACGTATGGGCATGACGAATCCGCCACCGGAAAGATTTCCGGGGATGTTTTTTCCCCCTTTCCACAAGCCGACCGTCCAGTTCATCGGACAGGCGCTCTACGGGATACAAGCGAGCGGGGAGGTGAAGCTCGCCTCCTGGGTGAAGATGCCGAGAGAGGGCATCTCCGCGAAGAAGGTCGAGGACAGACTCAGCCGGAATCTCTCGCTCGAAGGAAAACGGAGACCCCATGCTCGTCAACGGCTGCACGGGCTGCAGGGCGATTGCGCGCCAGAGCGGAAACAGACGCATCATCCCCCTTCATTTCAGCCTCTGGTCGACGATCGCCCCGGACTGCCGCAGCGAGAACGACGGGGTCATACGCATCATCGACCGGATCCGAAGCGTTCACGGGCGAAACGGCATCTGCGTCTACGACCGGGGCGGGGACAACATCGAGCTGTTCAGGCACTTCGCGAAGCACGGGCTGGACTTCATCATGAGGCTCAAACGCCGCAATCTCGCCAGCTGGAAGCGCACAGGGGATTCGGAGTCGCTGGCCTCGCAGGTCGCGATGAGCCATCGGGCGAGCGTACGCTTCGATTCGCACGGCGGGGAATCGAGGGCTATCTGAGCCGGTGGCGCGTCGAGGACACGATCCGCTACATCAAGCAGGCGTACAACCTCGAGGACATCCGTCTCATGAGGTACACGAAGCTGAAGAACATGGCCGCGCTCGTCCTCGCGGCGAGCCACTTCGCCGCGGCAGATCCGCGCGATGCCGGACATCCACTACTACGCGCTCGCCGAGGGACTGAAGATGGCCTTCATGCGCCACGGGACGTGGAGCCGCGTGACGGACGAGAAAGCCCCCAGATGGAGTTCTGCCTCGACTGGGGGTAGCGCCGGCCAGACGCGATCCGAAACGCCCATTACACTTGCGAAATCGCTCAAAGCCCAATATTTACTGGACGATCTGCACTTTCTGCCGGAAATTTTGGGGAGACTCCGACCTATTTTGCCGAAGCGGGAAGCGGCGCGATTTGCCCTGATAATGCGTGCCGGTTTCCAAACGGTTGGCAAACTCCGAGGGGCGACAGTGGGGACGGGCAGGGGAAACGGGACAACTGGGACAGGTTGGACGAGTAGGACGAGTGGGACGCAGCCCCAAATCCTGCCCATCCTGTAAATCCTGTCTAAAACCCCTTCTCCACGTTCTCCCGATCTCCATGGCCAATAGCGACAGGCCCCCATCCCCCATTCTACATTCTCTACCCCCCCCTGCGTTCTCGGCGTCTCTGCGTGAGATGAATTTAGCCGTGTAGAGTTGTAGAATTGCAGATTAGGGGGCAGAGGGCCTAACGGGTTTCAACTTTTAGACAGGATTTACAGGATGGGCAGGATTGGGGGACCTCTCGGCAAAAGTTTGGGCGGGGCGCGCGAAGCCTTGGGCGGAACGTTAGTGCAGCCTTTTGCCGCCCCTCGGAGTTTACTCCATCGGCGCAACCGTGACCCCGTTCCGGCGCGTTTCGGGCCCGTCTGGAGCGTTCCCGGCGGGCGAAACGGCGATGCCCGACCGGGGGCGTTCCCGTTTTCAGGCGATATCTACATGTTTAATGCTTTATTTCGACAGAAAGCTCGAACTAACGGGCGATTTCCTGTCTGCAGGCGCCCCGTTCTCGTGCCCATGAGAATTTTTTCTCATCGGCACGAGAATCTTTTCTCATGGGCATGAGAATTCCGTCTGTTCGTGGTGCCGTTCAGCCGTCTAACGGGTCGGACGGAGAGACGTTGCCCCCCCCTCCCTTATCCTTTCGGTTGCTCAGAACCCGCTTCCCCTACTCCTTATATATAGAGCAACTTCCAGAAACTCCGCGGGGGTCGACGGCACCCCTCGCGGAGCCCCTCCCGCCTTCTCCGTGGACGAAGGGGGTTGACCTTCGCGAAGATGGGGGGTTGACCTTCGCGAAGATGGGGGGTCGACCTTCGCGAAGGTGGGGGGTCGCCGTCCGTGGAGATGGGGGGTCGCCCTTCGCGGACGAAGGGGGCGGAGGCCAAAGGCAGGGAACGGGGCGAGACAGCCGCATTCTTTCCGCACCCGCGGCGG
>ERZ808240.4222-NODE-4222-length-12960-cov-27.479039_pt1 | contig 12960 bp, 9 predicted proteins | sample MGYA00521084_ERZ808240 | MGnify/ENA primary metagenome ERZ808240 (study PRJEB31516, sample SAMN03275571) | gut metagenome | biome: mammalia-associated habitat; material: feces | host: Papio cynocephalus | place: Kenya | collected 2012-08-06 ... | reverse complement strand
GCGAATCAGCAGAAAACAGGTGTTGTAACGGTAGTTAAAAACATTTTCAACGGTAGTTAAAAACACTTTCAACGGTAGTTAAAAACACTTTCAACGGTAGTTAAAACACCTGCAACAGTAGTTAAAGCCACCTGCAAAGGTAGTAAATGACACCTGCAAAGGCAGGTAAACACCATATCTTTTGGACAGACAAAACCTTTGCAGAGAAACTCCGCGACCGAAAGATGACGAGAAAGAATATATATACAAATTAAAAATCCTTCACCGTAAGCATCAATGTATCAACATATTACGTTGCCGGTGAAGGATTTTATTAAAAAAATATTGCTGTTTGACAATTTATCAGTAAGTTTGCAAGACCAAACATTCGTAAGAAAAAAAAGTGCCAATAATATTTATAGATGAACGAAATTGCCTACATTCGAGACTTTCATACGTCATTATAAATATAAACACCGATACTCATGGGAATATCTATAAACAAAAAACTTGCAACTCTTCTGATTGGAGGCTTTTCTATTGTATTTGCCAACAGTCTGCATGCCAAGAATTCATCTGTAGACTATAAGCCGAAAGACTACGTATGGACTACACAGAGCGAGAATTCTTCTGCATCTATGCCGTGCGGCGGACATGATGTTGGAATGAACGTGTGGGTGGAAAATGGCGACATCCTTTTCTATCTTTCAAAGAGCGGTATGCTCGATGAGAACAATACGCTGCTGAAAGCTGGACGCTTCCGACTTAACATTAAAGGGAGGCCTTTCGACGGCAAGGACTTTGAACAGCGCTTGTGTCTAGACGACGGTGCCGTATATATAAAAGGTAAAGGTATTAATGTGCGACTTTGGGCTGACGTATATCAGCCGAAGGTGTTCGTGGAGATTAATTCCAAACAGAAAACGGATGCTACTCTTAGCTACGAGTCATGGAGATATAGGGACAGACTCGTAACGAAGGCTGAATGTCAGCAAGGCTCGTATAAATGGAATATTCCGAAAGACTGCACTACTTTTGCTGATTCCATAAAGGCTGCCGAAAGCAGTATTGCCTTTTGGCACAAGAACCGCGACTATACCGTGTTCGACTATACCGTTACGAAGGAGGGGCTCGACGAGATAAAGGATGAGCTTTACAATCCTATCGGGTCTCTGAAATTTGGCGGAAGGATTGACATGCCGGGATTCCGTTTCACCGGCACTTCTACGGGAACTTACGCTTCTACCGACTTCAAGGCATGGAAATATTCTGCTACCGCTATTAAGCAGACTACAATAAGCATAGGTCTATACACGAACGAGAATGAAGAAAAGATGCTTACGGCAAAGAACGGCCTGTCGGCAAAGAAGTCTAAAACTTTAAGTTCTAAGTGGTGGCACGAATTCTGGCAGCGTAGCTTTATCATCGCTGAAGGCGAAGGGGCTAAGATGGCACGCAACTACGAGTTGTTCCGCTATATGCTCGGCTGCAATGCCTATGGCGAATACCCAACGAAGTTTAATGGTTCGCTATTTACCTTCGACCCCGTATATGCTGACCCTAAATGCCCGTTTACTCCCGATTTCCGTAAATGGGGAGGCGGCACGATGACGGCACAGAACCAACGACTCGTTTACTGGCCTATGCTAAAGAGCGGCGACTGGGACATGATGAAGGCGCAATTTGACACTTACCTGCGAATGCTGCCGAATGCAACTAAAAGGACTAAGTTCTATTGGGGGCATGACGGGGCTTCGTTCTCGGAACAGATAGAAAACTGCGGACTGCCGAACCCTACGGAATACGGCAAGCATAAGTCTGGCGACGACCCGGGAATGGACCGCAACGCATGGCTTGAATATCAATGGGATACGGCTCTCGAATTCTGCTCTATGATTCTTCAGGCTCATAAATACTGCGGCATGGATATAAAGAAATATGAACCGCTTATCGAGCAGTGTCTTATTTTCTTCGACGAGCATTACCAATATATCGCAAAGAAACTCGGTGTGAAGCCACTCACTGCCGACGGCAAACTGATGCTCTACCCTTCTTCGGGCTGCGAGACTTACAAAATGGCTTATAACCCGTCGAGCGTGATTGCAGCACTGAAGACTGTTACGGAGCAGTGGGGGGCGGCTTCGTTGGCCTCCCGCATCCCAGACATTCCTCTCCGCGTCATCGACGGCGACACGTGTATAGCCCCGGCTATCGTTTGGGCGAGGATTCAGAATATCGAGACGCCACAGCTATACCCTGTGTTCCCATGGAGAATTTACGGTATGGGGAGAGAGAATCTGCAGATTGGGCGCAATACTTATCTAAAAGATCCTCATGCTGTGGAGATGCACTCCTCTAAAGGTTGGAAGCAGGACAACATCTGGGCGGCGTGCTTAGGACTTACCGACGAGGCATTCCGCCTCAACAAGGAAAAGCTTGCCGACGGACCTTACCGCTTCCCGGCTTTCTGGGATCCTGGCTACGACTGGGCTCCCGACTGCAACAAGGGCGGTGCCTCAATGATTGGCTTTCAGGAGATGCTTCTTCAGGAAAAGCCCGACGGTGAGATTATCCTCTTCCCGGCATGGAAGAAAGATATTAATGTGAAGTTCAGACTGAAAGCTACCGGCGGTAGAACTATTGAAGCGGAAATAAAGGACGGAAAGATTTATCAGTCCAATTAATCCCCAGTCCTCTCAGGACTCCCAGCTCTCCCAGCTCTCCCATTCCTCCCAGCTCTCCCATTAAAATAAAAAACCAAAACCAATGAAATATTCTCCATTAATCCTTATGGCTCTTGCCGCCATATCGGCAGATGCCAAGATTACGATTACCAATACCAACTGCAACTATCAGAAAGGACTTGCAGTATGTACTGGCGACATCAGATTAGGCTGGCAAATGCAGTCGGACGTAAACGACGACAAGCAGACTGCATACCAGATTCTCGTAACCGAAAACGTGACTGGAAAGAAAGTCTATAATTCTAAAAAGAAGAAATCTGAAGAAAGCCAATTCATAACTATTCCCAAACTGAAACAGAACAGACACGGTTACCTATGGAAGGTGCGCGTTTGGGACAAAGACGGCAAGCCGTCGGAATGGAGCCGTGAGCAGCAGATTAGAATTCAAACGAAAAGTTACCCTGACCATAGCAATAAAGGTAATCACTCCCCTATCCACCGGGGAGGGGTCGGGGGTGGGGCTTCCTTTATCGGAGCCATCACCAAGTCTGCTGCAAAGCTTCCCGAAGGTCGTTTCTCTAATGCCGAATTCAAGAAAGACTACTTCAAGGAGAAATGGAACCCGGTTGATACGCTGTCATCGAAAAGTATTATCCTCAGAAAGGAATTCTCAAACGGAGGTAAGAAAATTACTGATGCCATTGTGTATATCAGCGGCATGGGACACTACGAGATGCATATCAACGGCAAGAAGGTTGGCGACAGCGAGTTTGCTCCTCTATGGAGCGAATACAGCAAGACGATATACTATAACACGTATGACGTTACCGACATGTTATCGTCTGGCGACAATGCCATAAGCGTATTGCTCGGCAACGGCTTCTTCAATGTGCAGCGCGGAACAAGATACAGTAAACTGATGACAAGTTTCGGTGCTCCGCAAATGATTATGCGCATGGACATAAACTATAGCGACGGTACGAGTAAGTCTATCGTCAGCGACCCGACGTGGAAATATGCGCTCAGTCCGATTACCTTCAACAGTATCTATGGCGGTGAGTCATACGATGCCCGACTTGTGCAGAAGGGGTTCGACCTTCCGGACTTCAACGACTCGGCATGGAAGAATGCCGTTGTCGTGGAAGGAGCCGGAGGTGAACTTGAGCCACAGATGGCGCAGCCGGTGAAGATAATGGAGCATTTCGGAATTAAATCATGGCAGTATCTGCCTGCCGACTCCGTGGCTTCGGCTTCGGCAAAGACGAAACGCACGGTGTCGCCACACACATTCGTTGCCGATATGGGACAGAATCTTGCTGGTTTTCCGGAGATTACCGTAAAGGGGAAACCGGGACAAAAGATAACGATGCTCGTTTCAGAGAATCTGAACAAACAAGGTGTGTGCGACCAACGACAGACGGGGCGCCAGCATTTTTATGAATATACTATCGGCAGCGATACTACCGAGACATGGCATCCGCGATTCTCCTACTATGGTTTCCGCTATATTCAGGTAGAGGATGCTGTGCTCGAGGGCGAACCGAATCCGTATAATCTTCCTGTAATATCCAAGTTGCAGAGCTGTTTCGTATACAATTCCGCCGAGGAAGGTTCCTCGTTCGAGTGTTCTAATCCTCTGTTCTCTCAGACTCATCGACTGATAGAGCGTGCCGAGAGAAGCAACATGCAGAGCGTGATGACCGATTGTCCGCATCGCGAGAAGTTAGGGTGGTTGGAACAAGACCATCTCGTTGGTCCGAGCCTGTTCTATAACTTCGACATGACGCTGTATTGCCCTAAGATAATCCGCGATATCACCGATACGCAGAAGTCTGACGGCATGGTGCCAACTACAGCACCGCAGTATGTCTCGTTCGGTAATCTCTTCGACGATTCTCCAGAATGGGGCAGCACACTCGTCATCATGCCGTTCCAATATTACGAGCAGTATGGCGACAGCACACTCATCACCCGCAACTATCCGGCAATGTGCCGCTATGTTGATTACCTGACGAGCCGCTCAAAGGATGGCATCGTAAGTCATGGCTTGGGCGACTGGTATGACGTGGTGGAAGGCGGCAAGTCCGGTTTCTGCAAGAACACCCCAATCCCTCTCGTTGCCACGGCACATTATATCTACGACTTGCAGCTTATACAGCGTGCCGCAAGGATGGTGGGCAACAAGACTGACGAAGAAAAGTATTCTGCATTATATAATAATGCGGTGGAAGCCTTCAACCGTGAGTTCTATCATGCCGACTCCTGCTATTACGGCTCGGGCAGTCAGACATCAAACGCCCTACCCCTCTTCCTTGGAATTACGGGCGAGAACAAGGAGAAGGTGTTGCTGTCGCTGATAAAGGATATAGAGAAACACGGTAACCGACTGACTACTGGCGATGTGGGCAACCGCTACCTGTTTATGACTCTCGCCATGAACAACGAAGACGAACTGCTCTATACCATGCTCAACCACTATGAGACTCCGGGCTACGGATTCCAGATAAAACAGGGGGCAACGACTCTAACCGAACAATGGGACCCACGACAGGGCTCTTCGTGGAACCACCTTATGATGGGACAGATTGACGAATGGTTCTTTAAGCGACTTGCCGGAATACAGAACAAACCCGGCACCTATGGTATGCGCCATCTACTTATATCCCCTACCCTCGTTGGCGACCTTAAAGATGTTCATGCCTCTACGACAACACTCTACGGCAAAGTATCGGTAGACTATAGCGACCGCGGACTTACCGTTGAGATTCCTGTTGGATGCGATGCGGACATCGTGTTGAATAACGGAACGAAAATAGCTACTGTTGGCAGCGGCGTACATACATTCAATACCATGCGCCCAAAAACAGGAAAAAGAAGACCGCTATAATTTTTTACAGAATATAAATATGATAAAAGCTTCGCCATTGCGGCGAAGCTTTTATCATATAATAGGCACCCAATCAGTCTTGCAAATAATAAAACGTCAGAACAAAATCAGAACTCATCCGAAGCATAAAGACTCGGGAAGACACTCTGTTTCCATTCGAATATCTCATCATCACGGAAGAAACGCTTCAGCTCAACCGCTGCATTTTCCTTCGAGTCGGAAGTATGCACGATATTCTCCTGAAAGCTCATACAGTAGCGTCCGCGAATCGTACCCGGATCAGCCTTTCTGCCATTGGTGGCACCGGCAAGGGTGCGCACGGTTTCCACAGCATCCACACCGCTCAGACACATCGCCACAACAGGCGTGTCCATCATGGAGTCTTTCACTCTCTGGAAGAACTCCTTGCCTGCAAGATGTGCATAATGCTCACTTAGAATCTTATCGTCGAGCTGCATCATCTTCAATCCGCATATCTGCAAGCCCTTCTTCTCAAACACACTGATTATTTCTCCAGCCAAGCCTCGCTGCATTGTGCAGGGCTTCAGCAACACTAAAGTCTTTTCTATAGCCATAGATTAAGTTTACGTTATATTATTATATGTTTAAATTCTTCGGTAAAGGTAATCAAAAAATATATCTTGACAATGTTTTTCTTAGAAAAAAGCATTTGTTATGTTATTTAAGCATTATTTCTGCCATTCCGATTGCACAATTTTATATAAATATTGTACTTTTGCAGCAGTTATAGACACAATAAGTTTATAAAAAGTGAGAATACAGAAGATAATAAAAGCCACGATAAAGCTGCTGCTGCCGATACTACTCGGTGGCATAATATTGTATTGGATGTACCGCGACTTCGATTTTAAGCGTATCGAAAACGTCATGCTTCACGACATGGACTGGACTTGGATGCTCCTCTCCTTGCCTTTCGGTATCACGGCACAGCTGTTCCGCGGTATCAGATGGCGACAGACTCTTGAACCTGTGGGCGAAAAGCCAAGGCTTTCCACTTGTGTCAACTCCATATTCCTATCCTATGCAGCAAGTCTTGTAATCCCACGCATCGGCGAGTTTACCCGCTGCGGCGTATTGAGCAAATGCGACGGCGTCTCATTTCCGAAGGCTTTGGGGACGGTGGTTACGGAACGTGCCATCGACACACTGCTCGTTATGGTTATCACCGGAATAACGCTGTTGGCACAAATGAGGATATTCAACAGCTTCTTCCTCAGCACCGGCACGAGTCTTGACTCCATACTCGGCAGTTTTTCGGCTACGGGATATCTCGTTACCGTAATCTGCGCCTTGGCAATCCTTATCCTATTGCATTTTCTGCTGAAGAGACTTGCCATATATGATAAGGTGAAAGCTACGCTGAATGGAATATGGCAAGGAATGATTTCCCTAAAGAACGTGAAGAACATTCCGCTCTTCATCCTCCTTACAATAGGCATCTGGGGAAGTTACTTCCTTCACTATTACCTCACGTTCTTCTGTTTTGACTTCACATCCGGTATGGGACTGATGTGTGCTCTCGCCACCTTCGTTGTTGGTAGCATCGCCGTTATCGTACCGACCCCAAACGGTGCCGGTCCGTGGCACTTTGCCGTTAAGACAATGCTCTTGCTTTATGGCACAACGGCAATAGGAGGCAAACAGATTACTGCCGACGAAGCTCTCTCGTTTGTACTCATCGTACATACGATACAGACGATGCTCGTAATCTTATTGGGTGTGGGAGCATGGATAGCAATAGGAATGAAAAAGAAAAAAATCACAAATTCATAAATAAGTAATACTATGAGTGAAATCAGAAATCTTAAACCAGAGGCTCTCTGGAGAAATTTTGATGAGCTGACACAAGTGCCACGCCCATCAGGTCATTTGGATAAAGTACGCGAGTTCTTGCTCGACTTTGCAAAGCGCGCTGGCGTAGAGGCTTTTAAAGACCCTGCCGGAAACATCGTAATGCGCAAACCTGCCACTCCGGGTATGGAGAACCGCAAGACGGCTATCATGCAGGCTCACATGGATATGGTGCCGCAGAAGGACCCGAAGAGCAACCATAACTTCGAGACCGACCCTATCGAGACTTGGATCGACGGCGAGTGGGTGAAGGCTAAAGGCACTACTCTCGGCGCTGACGACGGTATCGGCGTGGCTGCCATCATGGCTGTGATGGAGGACAAGACTTTGAAACACGGACCGCTGGAGGCTCTTATCACTGCCGACGAGGAGACAGGAATGTATGGCGCCAACGATCTGCCTGAGGGCGAACTTACCGGTGAGATTCTGCTCAACCTCGACACTGAGGATGAAGGGCAGCTTATTATCGGTAGTGCTGGCGGTGTTGACATCACTGCAACTCTCGATTATAAAGAGGTAGAGACAGACAAGGAGGATATCGCCGTGGCTGTTACTGTAAAGGGACTGAAGGGCGGTCACTCCGGACTGGAGATTGGTCTTGGCAGAGGAAACGCCAATAAGATGCTGGTTCGCATTGTTCGCGAGGCTATCAGCGACGACGATGCACGTCTGGCTTCTTGGCACGGCGGCAACATGCGCAATGCCATCCCGTTTGAGGCTACTGCCGTTCTCACTATGCCTAAGGAGAACAAGGAGGACTTCCTGGCTTTGGCTGCCGACTATAAAGAGGATTTCAACACTGAGTTCAAGGGTATCGAGAATGAAATTGACGTTATCGTGAAGGATGTGGAGTTACCAGCTACTGAGGTTCCACAGGAGATACAGGATAATCTCGTTGATGCTATCTATGCTGCCCACAACGGTGTATGGCGCTATATCCCATCAATCCCGAACATCGTGGAGACTTCTTCAAACCTTGCCATCGTTGACATCGAGGGCGGAAAGGCTGCCGTGAAGATTCTCGCCCGCAGTTCGAGCGAAAGCGTGAAGGCGGAAATCGGTACTTCACTGGCAAGCTGCTTCAGTATGGCAGGCATGAAGGTGGAATTCAGCGGTGAATATGGCGGTTGGGATCCTAATCCAGACAGCGAGCTCATCAAGGAGATGCGCCGTATATACAACGAGCTGTTTGGCAACGAGCCTACCGTTGAGGTTGTTCATGCAGGACTGGAGTGCAGCATCATCCTGAGCAAATATCCAGGTCTCGACATTTGTTCGTTCGGTCCTACGCTCCGCTCTCCGCATACTCCTAACGAGCGTTGTCTGTGGGCTACAGTTCCAAAGTTCTGGGATTTGCTCGTAAGAACTCTTGAGGAGATTCCTGTGAAATAACGAAACATATATAAACATACAAAGAGAGCGTGTGGAATGACATTCCACACGCTCTCTTATTTTCTATTCATGCTGAATTCTGGATTATGAAATATATTGCAGTAAATCAGCATGACATTATGTTTTTATTACTTTCTGTAATAGCTCTTTATTCCGTTCTTGAATTTCAGCTGCAACGAATCTTTCATCATAAGCACAATGTCAACGGTGTCTCTTGCCGGACGAGCCTTTTTGCGCTTGCGATGACCGATCTCTATAGTACCCTCCGTAAGAACCAGCTTACCGTTAAGGATATTCCACTCCTTGTAGTATTTCACCTGAGGGTATTCCAACGGAGTATCGCCGTCAAGACTTGTAGAGCTATACTGCAGTCCCACAGGTTCCATCTGATAGTTTTTCTTTATCTTGAATCCCTGTTCTATCGGCACCATCATTGCCTTCATCATCGAGTCGCGCTCCGGGTCAGGCTTTGCCGCCTGCATAGGTTTGCCGCCCACAGGTCCGTGTTTGCGCATCTTCGGCATCGACAGATAAACCCATGTGCCCTTCAGCTCCTCAAGGTCAATCACCATATCAGCTTTTCTCTTATTGTCCTTGTTAATTACCACCGCCATCATATCTCCGATTTTCGGTCGTCCGAACACTTTATGGCTGCGCATAGCTTCAATGATATTAAACTTTATAGGGTCGCTGTCGTCCGACGGCAATACCACAAGCACCGAGTCTGTGCATCCGTCGCATGCAAGTCCGTAGAAAGTAGAATCTCCCGGCAGTCTCACATCCTTTACTACCTGTACACTTTCGTTTCCTTTTTTGTTTCCGCCGCATGCGGCAAGAGTAAGTGTCGCAATGGCGGCTATCGGTAATAATCTTTTTATGTTCATTTCGTAGTTCTATATTTTTCTTCATGCAAATATACAAATAATTCACTTATAAAATTACTTTAAATGATTTTTATTATAAAAAACATTGACAATTGTAAACTTGAATTGACATAGTAGACGAGGGTAAGCCGTTTTGTAAAATAAATTCACGCTAAAGGGGCAGACGAGATAGTTTTTTCGCTTATAATTTAGATTATTCGGCAAAAAACACTACTTTTGCACCCGTAAACACACGCAGCAGACTGTTCAGCGGGATGAGAAAGCTGCAAGTTTTTTGAATGTCCCGCTCCATGTAGCCTGTTACGCTTTAAATCGAAGATGAAATGAAAAAGAAAATCCAGTTCAGTCTCGTCTACAGAGACATGTGGCAGTCTTCAGGCAAGTTCCAGCCACGCAAGGATCAATTAGAGCGCATCGCTCCGGTAATCATCAAGATGGGATGCTTCTCCCGTGTTGAAACCAACGGTGGAGCTTTTGAACAAGTGAACCTGCTCGCCGGCGAAAATCCTAACGAGGCTGTGAGAGCCTTCTGCAAGCCGTTCAACGAAGTAGGTATCAAGACACACATGCTCGACCGTGGACTCAATGCTCTGCGCATGTACCCAGTGCCTGACGATGTGAGAGCCTTGCAATATAAGGTGAAACACGCTCAGGGCGTTGACATCACCCGCATCTTCTGCGGACTCAACGATGTGCGCAACATCATACCGAGCATCAAGTGGGCACTCGAGGCAGGCATGACGCCACAGGCTACACTCTGTATCACCACATCACCTATCCATACTGCAGAATATTATTCAGACATCGCCGACAAGCTCATTGCTGCCGGTGCAACAGAAATATGCCTGAAGGATATGGCAGGAATCGGTCAGCCGGCAATGCTCGGCAAACTGACCAGAATGATTAAGACTAATCATCCGGACATCATAATACAGTATCACGGACACTCAGGACCAGGACTCTCCATGGCTTCTATCCTTGAGGTTTGCAACAACGGTGCCGACGTTATCGATACCGCCATCGAACCGCTGTCGTGGGGTAAGGTACATCCAGACATCATCTCAGTGCAGAGCATGCTGAAAAACGAAGGCTTCGACGTGCCGGAGATTGACATGAACGCCTATATGGAGGCACGCCACCTCACTCAGGAGTTTATCGACGAGTGGCTGGGCTACTTCATCAATCCGGGCAACAAGATTATGAGTTCGCTGCTCCTTGGCTGCGGACTGCCGGGCGGAATGATGGGAAGTATGATGGCAGACCTTGCCGGAATTCACCGCTCCATAAATTCTATACTCCGCTCAAAAGGAAAACCGGAATACAACACCGACGAGATGCTCGTGAAGCTGTTCAACGAAGTGGCTTATGTATGGCCACGCGTGGGATACCCTCCATTGGTAACACCATTCTCTCAGTATGTCAAGAACATCGCCCTGATGAACCTTCTCACTATGGCTCAGGGCAAGGGACGCTTCGTGATGATGGACGACTCTATGTGGGGAATGATTCTGGGCAAGAGCGGAAAGCTACCTGGCGAGCTCGACCCGGAGATTGTGGAACTGGCAAAGAAACAAGGAAGAGAGTTTACCGATGCCGACCCTCACACGCTTATTCCTAATGCTCTCGACGACTTCAAGAAGGAAATGGACGAGAATGGATGGGACTACGGTAAGGACAACGAGGAGCTCTTTGAACTTGCCATGCACCCGGAGCAGTATCGCGACTATAAGAGCGGTATCGCCAAGAAGCGTTTCCTCGCCGACCTGCAGAAGGCTAAGGACGCTAAGCTCGGCAGCACTCTTACTCCAGAGGAGCTGGCAGCATTCAAGCATGCCAAGGCAGACGCTATCGTTGCTCCAGTCAAGGGACAGGTGTTCTTCGAGTTCCAGGGCGGCGGCGAGTGTGCTCCATGCGTAGAACCGTTTATCGGTCAGCAATACAAAGAGGGCGAGACCTTCTGCTACATACAGGCACCATGGGGACAGTTTGTTCCTGTTCCTGCATGCCTCGGCGGAAAGCTCGTGGAGATTGCCGCAAAGCAAGGCTCTAAGATTAACCGCGGCGACGTGATTGGATATATTGAGCGCGACCATGAGTAAGTGGGAAGAGATTATAAACAAATATTACGGTGAGGAGGGCGATTTGCGTCGCATCCTCATCGTTCACAGTCAATCTGTGGCGCACAAGGCGCTGCAGATTGTTTCGTTACATCCCGAACTGAACATCGACAGCCAGTTTGTTGAAGAGGCTGCAATGCTCCACGACATCGGCATCATAAAGACCGACGCTCCGGGCATAAAGTGTTTCGGCACGGAACCGTATATCTGTCATGGTATTCTCGGAGCTGAGATGCTGCGGCAGGAGGGGATGCCCCGTCATGCCCGTGTTTGCGAGCGGCATACGGGTGCCGGACTGTCACTCCATGACATAGTGAGCCAGAACCTGCCGTTGCCACATCAGGATTTTCTGCCCGAAACGCTGGAGGAGAAGCTTATCTGCTATGCCGACAAGTTTTTCTCGAAGACGCATCTCGACATAGAGAAACCTATAGAAAAAGTGGAAAGGAGCATCGCCAAATTCGGCGACGACGGACTGGAGAGGTTCAGGGAGTGGGAAAAAATCTTTGGCTGATGGAATTTATCTTTCGTGTTTTCGTAGCTGCCCTATTGGGCGGCATAATCGGGTTTGAGCGTGAATACCGCGCCAAGGAAGCCGGTTTGCGCACGCATTTCCTCGTGGCAATGGGCAGTGCGCTGTTTATGATACTCTCGCAGTTTGGTTTCGAGAGCCAGCTCGGCATGCCAACGATATCACTCGACCCTTCGCGAATTGCCTCTCAGGTGGTAACGGGCATCGGTTTCATCGGTGCCGGCACGATAATATTCCAGAAGCACGTGATAAAGGGACTTACCACGGCTGCCGGCTTATGGGTAACATCGGCAATCGGTCTTACCTGTGGTTCGGGAATGTATCTGCTTGCCGTAACGGCAACGCTCCTCGTATTGCTATGCCTCGAAACGATATATTTCGTTCTTCTGCGTTTCGGTTCGAGGAATATCTCAGTAACTATCAGTACTGCTGAGCGCGAGAACATCAATAGGGTCATAAACCGTCTGCGCCATGACAACGTGTCAATGGATTCTTATGAAATGAAGAAGCAGGACGGGCTTTACACCGTGTCGATGGAACTGAAAGTGAAACGCAACAACTACCGCAATCAGATTATCGAATTTATGGATAAGTTTGACGGCGTGGATATAGA
>ERZ808240.4221-NODE-4221-length-12961-cov-2.948474_pt1 | contig 12961 bp, 10 predicted proteins | sample MGYA00521084_ERZ808240 | MGnify/ENA primary metagenome ERZ808240 (study PRJEB31516, sample SAMN03275571) | gut metagenome | biome: mammalia-associated habitat; material: feces | host: Papio cynocephalus | place: Kenya | collected 2012-08-06 ... | reverse complement strand
ATCGACATTAACAAAATTCTTGATGAAGCAAGAGCCCTCGGCTGTTCCGACCTGCACTTCACTGTAGGTATCCCGCCGATAGTTAGACAGGGCGGTAACCTGAGAAAGCTTTCTTCATATCCTGATATGACCGAGATCGAAATTCTCAAAATATGCGAGGATATGTGTACAGATAAGCAGCGTCAGTCTATCAAAGACCACATTGATACAGACTTTACATATGTATCATCAAGAGGCTTCCGCCACCGTGTAAACGTGTATCGTCAGAGAGGAAACACAGCTATCGCTCTCCGTCTTTTGAGAAACGATATCCCGACCCTTACCGACCTTGACCTTCCGCCTATCCTTGCAGAGTTCTCAATGAGACCTCGTGGACTTGTGCTTGTAACAGGTCCTACTGGTTCAGGTAAGTCAACAACTCTTGCCGCAATGATCGACCATGTAAATATCCATAAATCAGCCCATATCATCACTATCGAGGACCCTATCGAGTATATGCACGCTCATAAGAGATGTATGGTAAACCAGAGAGAGATCGGTCCTGACGTACCGAGTTTCTCACTTGCCCTCCGTGCAGCCCTCCGTGAGGACCCGGATATTATCCTCGTAGGAGAAATGCGTGACTTCGAGACTATCGAAGCTGCCGTTACCGCCGCTGAAACAGGACACCTTGTTATGAGTACACTTCATACAACGTCCGCACCGTCAACTATCGACCGTATCATCGACGTTTTCCCTGCACACCAGCAGCATCAGATCAGAACTCAGCTTGCTTCCGTTCTCGTTGGTATCTGTACCCAGACCCTTTGCCGTACATTTGACGGCACAAGCCGTGTAGCTTGCTGTGAGATACTCAACGCTACAGACTCTATCAAAGCTATGATCCGTGACGATAAGGTACACCTTATCGGTTCAGCGATGCAGACAGGTAAAGCAACAGGAATGCAGACCATGGATCAGGAGCTTGCAAAGCTCGTTCGTTCAAGAACGATCTCCATGGACGTTGCGCTTGAAAAGTGCGTAAACCCACAGGATCTTAAGAGATTTATCGCAGGTGGAGCTTAAACCACAATACAAATAATAAAGAGCGTTTTTACCGAGAAAGTAAAAACGCTCTTTTTGTATGTTTTTTTATCAGCTTTTGACCTCTTTATCCTTGTGCCAAACGTTGTTGTAAAGGAAAACAAGCACAGCCATTGCAATGATGATAAAGTATCCAAGAAAACTCCAGCCGTCAGGAACATCGCCAAAGAGGAAATATCCAAGGATAGTTGTGAAAATCAACTGTGAGTAGTCGTACACCGATATCTCCCTTGCAGGGGCGTGAGTGTATGCCGCAGTAATAGCGAACTGTCCTCCTGCCGCACCTGCGCCTGCACCCAGCAAACAAAGCAGCTGGAAAATCGTCATAGGGTGGAAATCGAATATAAGAAACGGCAGAGTGAACAAACAGGAAAATCCCGAGAAGTATGCAACTATCACTGCACCATTTACCCCATGCTGTCCTAAGTATCTTACGCAAGCGTAAGCAAGTCCCGCTCCCATTCCGCCGAGAAACCCGATAAGAGCAGGGAAGAAGTCCACGTTCTGAAAGCTAGGCTTTATGATGAACAGGCTTCCTATAAATGCACAAACCACAGTGAAACCCTGAAAGAAAGTCAGCCGCTCTTTAAGGAAAATAAACGAGAAAATGATAACGAAAAAAGGCGACATCTTGTTGAGCATTGAAGCGTCTGACAGCACAAGATGATCTATCGCATAGAAGTTTCCAAGCATACCCAATGTGCCTGCGAACGCCCTCACAAAGATGACAGCATTGTTCTTTTTGCCCTCAATGTGAAAGCGTATGTGATTTTTCTTTAGCACTCCGATAGCGAAAAAAAGCGCCACAAAGTTTCTGAAAAAGGTCTTTTGCACCGTTGGCAGATCACCCGAAAGCCGCACAAATGCGAACATGAATGCAAACGAAAACGCCGACAGAATAATGTAAATAATAGCCTTGTATTTACTTTTCACCGACGTCGCCCCCATTCATGTGAATGTGTTCACGCCTCAGCTCTTTTATAAGCTCCCCCACGTTCCAACTCTGATTGTGCGCCGTAACAATGGCTTTTAGTTCCACCGCCGCACCCTTTTCCCTAAGCTTTTTCAGTATAGGGTCAAGGCTTCTGCCGTCAATGCCCGAAAAAATAAGGCACTCGTCCGTGATGTTCTCACCCTCTTTTTCAGACTTCTCAAAGCCCTTGAAACCGCAGAGATATCCCACCTGCTGTCCCGTTACCTCACCGCCGAAGAAAAAGGCCTCCGCATTTTCGCTCTTGGCGATATCCGCAATGATACCACGCTTTTGCTCGCTGATATTTATGCCGATAATTTTTTTCGGTATAACACGTCTTATTCTTGATCTCATAAAATTTCTCCTCAAAATGTACTATTTATATTATACCCCAATACGGCACATTCTTCAAGAGCAAATATACAGAATTTTTACACCCTTTTACCCCAATTTTATGTGCAACGCAAAAAAAATCGCCCCGATCTCTCGGAGCGATAGTTTTATCTAGTGATTAAAGTTCAATGATGACCTTGCCGCTGAAATTAGGAGCAATTTCAACAGACTTGTCTGTGTTAGCCACAGCGATCTTGAAGCTTGCCTTTGTATTTGTGTATTCGCACTCGATCTTGTTGCCGTGTCTTGTGGCTGTCAGCTCGAATACCTTGTTTGCCTCAGTGTCATAGATAGGGCAAACTGCACTCTTGCCGTCCTCAAGCTCGTAGATAGTGAATGTTGTGCCCTCGAGGTAATCATACTCTATCTGTCTTTCAAAGTTGCCGTATGCAATAATGCTGTTTGGCTTAGCAAGAGCAGGAATCTCAAAGTATGAGCACTTGTGCTTATACCACTTGCCGCCCTCGAGTACCTTGCCTGTGATGATATCTGTCCACTTGCCCTCTGGTACATAGTATTCAGCGATACCCTCATCATTAAGGATAGGAGCAACAAGAATGTTGTCGCCGAACATATACTGTCTGTCAAGTGTCAGACAAGTTGGGTCGTCAGCATAGTCGATAACCATTGCTCTCATTACAGGTACGCCGACTTCATGTGTCTTGATAGCCTGAGCCCACAGATAAGGCATGAGCTTGCCCTTGAGCTTTGTGAAGAAGCGCAGAACGTCGCAGGACTCCTCGTCAAAGAGCCATGGCACTCTGTATGACTGGTTACCATGCAGTCTTGAATGTGATGAGAACATACCGAATGCAGCCCACCTCTTGTAGATATCAGGTGTAGCAGTAGCCTCAAAACCTGCCATGTCATGTGAAGTGTAGCCGAAGCCTGAGATACAAAGTGACAGACAGCCTCTTACAACCTCAGCCATTGAGTTGTAGTTGCCTGAGCAGTCTCCGCCCCAGTGAACAGGGAACTTCTGACCGCCTGCTGTAGCAGAACGTGCAAACAGACAAGCCTTGTTCTCGCCGTAGTATTCTTTCAGTACATTGAATACGCACTCGTTGTAAAGATATGTGTAGAAGTTGTGCATCTTGATAGGGTCAGAGCCGTCATAGTAAACAACATCTCTTGTAGGTATTCTCTCGCCGAAGTCTGTCTTGAATGTGTCAACACCCATTTCGCAGAGCTTTCTCAGATATCCTGCATACCACTTGCAAGCCTCAGGATTTGTGAAGTCAACGATAGCCATACCAGGCTGCCACTCGTCGCACTGGAATACAGAACCGTCAGTTTTCTTGATGAAATAGCCGTTCTTCATACCCTCGTCAAAAAGCTTTGAACGCTGACCAACATATGGGTTTATCCATACGCAAGTTTTAAGACCCTTGTTCTCGTGAAGTCTCTTGAGCATTGCAGGAGGGTCAGGGAACTGTGACTTGTCCCACTCAAAGTTACACCACTCAAAGCCCTTCATCCAGAAGCAGTCAAAGTGGAATACCTGAAGCGGAATGTCTCTCTCAGCCATGCCGTCGATAAATGATGTGATAGTTTCCTCATCATATGTAGTTGTAAATGAAGTTGTGAGCCACAGACCGAATGAGAATGCAGGCGGCAGTGAAGGCTTGCCTGTGAGGTCAGTGTAGCCCTTGAGTACGTCAGTAAGGTTAGCGCCGCCGAATACATAGTATTCAAGGCTCTCGCCAGGAACTGTCATAGAAACCTTAGAAACAGTGTCAGAGCAAACTTCATATGAAACCTTGTCAGTGCTGTTTACGAATACGCCATAGCCCTTTGAAGAAAGATAGAATGGGATAGACTTGTATGACTGATCTGAGCAAGTACCGCCGTCAGCGTTCCATATCTCAACGTTCTGACCGTTCTTTGTGAATGTTGTGAACTTCTCGCCGAAGCCGTAGAAATATTCGCCAACAGAAGTGTCAAACTGCTCTCTGATGTATGTTCTTGTAGGGTCAGCAGGGTAGCTCCAGAATGTATCGTCAAGCTGTGTCTGAAGTCTTGCCTGCTGCTTGTAAGCGCTCTCAAAGATGATACCGGTTGATCTCCAACCGCCGCTTGTGAGCTTTTTGTCCTTGTAGTAGTAAGTAAAGCTCCAGTTTTCCTTAGAAACAACGAGCTTTGTGTCGCCTGTAACAAGTACAGCTTCCTTGTCTGTAACAGTTACCTGTGGCTTGAAGCCCTTGTCCTCGAGAACAAAGTGCGGACCATTGTCAACATAGCCTTTGTGGTGTGTGATGCTAACCTTTACGCAGTTCTCCTGAGTTGAAGTGTAAGCGATCTCAAGGTTTGCACTTCCTAGCATCATAGCTCTGTTGTATACAACGAAAGGTGTTGCCACAACAAGGAATCCGTTTTCGATCTCTTCGATCTCGAAAGCCTGATTTGCATAGTTTACTTCGTAGCCTCTCTGGTTGAGCCAGAAACCGTCAGCAAATTTCATGTAATAAACCCTCCTGTAAATTTAAAATAGTTTTCAGAATATAAAAAAATGAAAATTTTATCGGGAAGTCAGTTTCTCCCCCTATATGTATATTTTATAGCATATTTGCCTAAATTGCAATAGTAAAAAACTAATCTTTGCAAGTATTTTAATGGATTGAGCATATTTTGATGTAAATATTTTTTGAATTGATATTATCACTATATGAATTTATTAAGATGTATGTAAACCTTTACATGGAGCCGCAAAAAAACGGACGGCTGAAAAGTCGTCCGCAGAAATATTTGAATGACGTCAATATAAAGATGTAGGGGCTGGCGACCTCGACAGCCCGTTTCTTAGATAGCATTTGCCAGCTATTAATTATTCGATACTGAGAAACTCCTCAGGTATGTAAGATAAGCATTGCTCAACGCTCTCACGAGTGAAGCCCTCAACATAGTTTTTGGCAAACAGCTCGTCAGTGTATTCCGCATAAGGATATACTGTGCAGTTGTACCAATCGCCATAGTATGAATCACCCTCAAAGTGCGATATTATAGGTATCGCCTTTACGTTCTCGAATGTCACCTCATTGGTGTCAGGATTTTTCACAACATTGAGCTTGCCGATAAGTCCCACCAGCGACTTTGTGTCATACATAGTTGAAATAAAGTTGCCCAAGCCATAGTAAACGAACGCCTGTCCGCCGTCAGGCTTGTCAAAATATCCGCAAGTGCTGATAGTGTGCGCCTGAGTGCCTATTATCAGGTCAGCGCCCCACTCCACAAGCTTCGGCGTGATCTCTATCTGCTGTTCGTTCAGCTCGTTCTGTATCTCTGTGCCGTAATGACATGAAACGACCACAACGTCTGCCATTTTGTCCGCTTCCTCGATCTGCGCCTTGATCTTGTCCTCTTCTTCGAGATATATCACCTGTGCGCCGTCACCGCTGAGATAATTGCCGTTCGTGTGTTCCATGTATCCCAGAAAAGCAAACTTTATGCCGTTGACTTCCATGGTCTTGATAGTGTCAGCGTCCTCCTGAGAACGATATGCGCCATAATGCACAACGTTCTTTGTGTCCCAGTAATCAAGAGAGCTTATAAGCCCCGACTCTCCCTGATCGAGAACATGATTGTTTGACATTGATATCACATTAAAGCCCATGTCAACTATCTTGTCGCCCACAGCCGTTGGCGAAGCGAACATAGGATAACTCTGCGGCTCAACGCTGTCCGTAACAAGCGTCTCTTGATTGATGATAGCCACGTCAGTGCCCTCTATGTATTTTGTAACGTGTTCATAAGCCTGCGTGAAATCATATTTTTCACCGCCGCCAAGCTTCAGCGCCTCATTATAAATGTTGTCGTGTATAAGATTGTCCCCTACGCAAACCAGCGAGCAAGTGTAACTTGGCTGTTCCTTTTCTTCTTCCTTGACCTTGACCGTCTTTTTGTCGGAGCTATCATCAGCCTTTTTGACCTCCGCCTTGCTTTCAGTTTCAGCCACAGCCAAAGCGTCGCCGTCAAGCTTGCTTGTGTCCAGCTTACCGCATGATACCGCACTCAGCGACAGCACCGCCGAAAGAGCCACCACCGCAATTTTATTGTATAAATGTCTGTACTTCATATAAGTTCCTTTCACTAAGGCAACCCTTGTGTGGTTTTGCCTTGTTCTATGCAACATTACCTATGTGTTTAATTTTATCACATTTATCTCTAATAATCAAGTCAAATTTACAAAATGTCGAAAGCTTTATATTGACCGACGTACAATGACCATGGAATATTATGCACACGCCCGAGAGGACGGCAAAAAGCAAACTGTAAAAGACCACCTAGCAAACGTAAGCGAGAAAGCGTAGGACTTTTCAGTAGACTTTTTGAAGCCTCTAGCAAAAAAATCGGGTCTTTATCATGATATAGGCAAATATGCCCTCGATTTTCAAAGACGGCTTGATGATGACAAAGTAAAGTTCAGCCACGCCGCCTGCGGAGCGATCGAATATAACAAAACTGTAAGTATGCAAAAGGACATTTTCGCACCCCCATTTATCGATAGCAAACGAGGCTATTTTTAGAGAATCCTTCTTATCAGTCTTGACCTTTCTAACACGATTTGTGCCATAGTCATCGATCAGCAAAGGATTGACTACGGATACAAATATACCCTGGTTGTGGAGTGCATTGGCGATCGTTTCATAATATGCACCTGTGTATTCCATAACAACCTTTGTTTCACCTGAAAGTGATTTGATGAGCTGCACAAGCTTATTGAGATCACTTTCTGTGTGAGACACATCAAATGGTTCAGCTATGACAACTCCAAATGGCTGTATGACAGCAACAGTGCTTTTGCCTTTGGAAACGTCGATACCTACTGCGTTCATAAATATCTCTCCTAATGATAGAATTAGTGACGATGGCTCCACGCTTTACTCATTACCTATTCTGTCTACTGAGTGATGCGAGCGCACAGAGGTTGGCTCTACCTGCAAAAACGAATGCTGTAATGAAAGCATGGTCAACAGTCTTTATAACGGGCGTGGTGTCCCAGGGAGGATGTCGTTGATCCAGTCACTGCTTCCATTATAGCTTATGTAACAAGTACGTGTAAACCATAGCTGGTTCGCTGTGGATTTAACGTCTAAATTTATTATAGTAGAGAGGTATCATACAATGATTAGATTATTTATAAAAGAATACTTAGATGAAATGTCAACTGTATGTAGGGATAATCAGAATAATGTAAGTATCGCCGTAAATCCCGATTCTGAAAGGCAAGGAATTTCTTATTTCAAATTTTATAATTCCGCTTATTATGGTGATGCTACAAAGGTGGTTAGAATTCTATTTAATTCAGCAGATTATGTTGAAAATAAAAATGCAGAAGACCAAAAGCTTTGGAAACTCTCACATAAAGACAAAAAGTTGCTTAAAGAACTTTTAAGTAGTCCCTCTGCACAATATTCAGATATGACAGTTTGGCAAGCTTGTAAGTTTAAATGGAACTTTGAATATTTAGAGTTTATGATTTCTAGAGATAAGTATGTAAATGGCGAATATGATAAGGATAAAACATTCACAGAAGATCCTGGCTATGTACCTAACAGTTTGGAAATGCCTGATTATTTAGAATTAAACTTTGACTAAATATACAAATTTTAGTCACCCCAAGCATAATCGCATGGGTTATCCCACTACTATACACTCACATTAAATTTTCGTCGATATCCCCAATTTTCCCGCCCTAAATTTGTGCAAACAAATGATTTTTGATTTAATTTGGCAACATTTCTGCAATTGTTGCATTTTTTCTGCAACAAAGCACCCCATTTTCGTGTATAAGTAGAAGGGGTTTTATCACAAATCGGAAACCCTGCGGAGCGACAGTGTATGAGGAAACATTTTGTCAACGTGAGTTAGGTGAACACGATGAGAGGTTCTGATCGCACAGAAAAGCACTTCCTGCACTCCGTTTGAAGCTTGAAAATTGAATATTTATACCCACCAGCGTAAGCTATAACTTTAAGGCATATTGCTAACCTTAAATGTTATAGCCACGTTTGTTGACATTATCCATATAAAATGGTATACTTAAAATAAAATTTATACATAATGAAAAGAGCTAATGTAATGAATAAACATACCACTACCGATAAGTCAACAGGCGAAAGAAAATGCAGCTGCTTTAAACGCTGCGGCGGCTGTCAGCTAGATAAGACCTATGCCGAGCAAATAGAATGGAAGCAGGCAAAAGCCGATAGAATGTTGAGCCGCTTTTGCAGACCTCAGCAGATAATAACTATGGACGACCCCTATAATTACCGCAATAAAGTCCAAACTGTCTATAAGGTCAACAGTTCAAAGCGTATTGTCTCAGGAGTATATCAGTCCTCTACCCATAGCATGGTAATAACAGACGATTGCTTCCTCGAGGATATAAGAGCCCAGCAGATCATCGCTACCCTAAAAGATCTTATGGCTGACTTCCGTATTCTGCCATATAACGAGGAGAGCGACCAAGGGCTTCTAAAGCATACGCTTATTCGTACCTCACAAACAACAGGCGAAGTAATGCTCGTGCTTGTTACAGCTACACCGATATTTCCTGCAAAGAAAAATTTCGTCAAGGCTATCACCGAAAAGCACCCATATATAACTACTATCGTTCAGAACGTGAATAAAGGCAGAGTTCCTCTTACCTTGGGCGACCGTGATATTATAATGTATGGCAAAGGCTATATCACCGACGAGATGTGCGGCTGTAAGTTCAGAGTTTCACCACATTCTTTCTATCAGGTAAACCCAGAGCAGACCGAAAAGCTATATTCCAAAGCAGTTTCCTGCGCAGAGCTTAAAAAAGGCGATAAAGTTATCGACGCATATTGCGGAACAGGTACTATCGGTCTTATCGCCGCAAAAAGCGGTGCAGATGTGGCAGGTGTTGAGCTTAATGCCGAGGCCGTAAAGGACGCAGTTTCAAATGCCAAGCTTAATAAGCTTGACAATATCAGGTTTTATAATGAGGACGCAGGAGAGTTCATGACAAAGCTTGCGCAGGCAGGGGAGAGCTGTGATACAGTTTTTCTTGACCCTCCAAGAGCAGGCACAACAGAAGAATTTGTTGAAGCCTTGGGTAAACTCAGACCTGAAAAGGTAGTCTATGTTTCCTGTAAAATAGAAACCCTCGAGCGTGACCTTAAACTTCTTGCAAAAATAGGCTATAAAGCACAGCTTATACAGCCCGTTGATATGTTCCCACATACCACAGGTATAGAGAACGTGGTGCTTTTAAAAAGAAAAATGATATCGCTCACACCAAACAGAACACCTGACAAAAAGGGGGATAATAAAATTGAACGAAAAGGTAAAACTTCTCACAGATAATATTGAAAAAGTCATTGTCGGCAAGACCGACTCAGTGCTTAAAATAATCACAGCCATGCTCTGCGGCGGCCATGTCCTTATCGAGGACGTGCCTGGCGTGGGCAAAACTCAGCTTGTGTCAGCACTTGCAAGGTCTGTGGACGGCAAATATAATCGTATCCAGCTTACCCCTGACGTTATGCCGTCCGATATCGTAGGCTTTTCTATGATAGACCAGAAAACCCATGAGCTTGAATATAAAGAGGGTGCGGCAATGTGTAATTTCCTTTTGGCAGACGAAATAAACAGAGCCTCGCCAAAATCTCAGTCAAGCTTGCTTGAAGTCATGGAAGAACATCAGATATCCATTGACGGCAAAACCCATGAATTGCCGTCGCCTTTTATGGTGCTTGCAACGCAAAACCCTGTTGAAACTTACGGCACTTATCATTTGCCTGAAGCCCAAATGGATAGATTTCTTATGAAGATATCAATGGGCTATCCCTCATATGATGATGAACTTGACATTATGGCAAGAGCCGAAAAATCAGGCTTTGCAAAGAATATCAAACCTGTTATGACACTTGAAAACGTCCGTGAGCTTATGGGATACGCTGAAAATGTCACCGCAGAACTTTCCGTGAGAAAATATATCCTGAGCCTTGTTACTGCAACAAGAAATTCAGACTATGTAAAGCTTGGCGTATCTCCCCGTGGAAGTATCGCACTTCTCAAAGCTTCAAAAGCCTATGCTTTTGTTCAGGGCAGAAGCTTTGTTATGCCTGATGATGTCAAGGCTGTTATGCCTGATGTTCTTGCACATAGACTTATGCTTTCACCAAAGGGCAAATCTGCCTTTGCAAACGAAAGGGAAGCCCTTGAAAATATAGCACTTACAGTAAAATCACCTGACGCAATAGAGAAATAGAGGATATGACCCTATGAAAAATCTTTTAGGTTATCTTACCTGCGTGGCGGTGGCGATACTGCTCAGAGTTTATATAAACGGAAGCGGCGGCACGCTTGTGCTTTATCTTTTAGCCATTGCCTTTGTGATATCTCTTGCGGCACTTCTTATTACCAAAAGAAAACTTGTGGCGGCAATAAAGCTTTCCACAGAAATAAGTGCAAAGGACGAGGAGTTTGAAGCTGATATGATGCTGCTTAACGCCATACGTCTTATACCCTCATGTGTTGTCGAGGTAACGGCGGAGTGTTCAGATAATATCAGCGCTGTAAGCCCGCTTGAATTTAAAACTATCGTTGCAGGCGGCAGACAGCAAAGCGTAAGCGTCAAGCTGAAAACACGCTATGCAGGTCTTGGCACAGTGAAAATAAAAAGCATACGGCTTCATGACTATCTTGGTATTATTACCCTGCGCCTTGACAGTTCACGTTATGAAAAAGCCGTAGGAAAAATAAAGATAATGCCGAATATCCCTGACACAGGCTCACAGACAGAGCTTCTTAAAGCCACTTCCGAAAACGCTTCCTTTGACGATAACGAAAGCGAGTCAGACGAAAATGCACTTGGTCTTACAGGCGTTCCCGGCTATGACCACAGACAGTATGAGATAGGCGACCCACTAAAAAGAATAAATTGGAAGCTGTCTTCAAAGCGTGACGAGCTTATGGTGCGCCTTGATGAAAAGGTAACGGCTTCAAGTCAGGCGTTTTTTCTTGATATACCAAGCGAAAACCATGACCCTATGTTTGCCATGAATATCGACAATATAGTTGAAGCGAGCCTTGCAATGCTTTCAATGCTTATTATGGAGGGCTTTGAGAGTGAGTATAATTATTACCTTGACGGCTGGAAAAGCATGAAAATAAAGCAGGCAGGGGATATAATAGAGCTTCAAAACGACCTTGCGGCAATAGCTCCATATCCGCAGGAAAAACGTTTTGCCTTTTCTCATGAGATAGGCAAGACCGCTCCTATCTGCTTCACAGCCTGCATGGCGACTTCTCAGGGGGATTTTTCTTCGCTCCTAGAAGAATTTAACGGCTCTTTTGTAGTGACACGTCTCAGCGGTCTTGATAAGCAGACAGAAAATATGTGGCTTGTTGATGAGACCTTTGAGTTTCGTAAAATGACATAGGGGGTGCGGCTTTTGAATACTAAAACTACTCAGATAAAAAGCGCCCTTGTGAATATCCTGTCAAAATATGCTTTGCCACTGCTTCTTGGAACAGTGGTCATGAACATAATCTTCAAGACTTATCTTGTAGACAATGTCAGACTTTATACTTTGGGATATACAGTTTATGAATGTCTGCTGTTCGCACTTTTTGAGTGGCTGAAGCCGAAAAAAGTCTTGCGAGGGCTTGTTTATACCGCCCTTATGGTTGCAGTGCTGTTTTTAAGCTTTCAGCTTCTGCGAGCAGGCTTTGAACATTCAGGAAAATCCTTTATCAACTGGTTTTATGTAAACAGGCAGGAGATAGGTCAGATAGACGAATATTTCTACTTCCTGTTTGTGGGACTAGGTTTCTTCATCACTTCGGTGCTTTATTATTTCACCATTGTGCGCTACAGAAGCTTTGGAACAATGCTCGTTTTGCTTTTTCCGTTCTTTATTTACGGAAAACGTGCCGACTCAATGGGTACTCTTGACATAACAATAATGCTCACAGTGTTCATTGCACTTATGGTACACAGCAGACTTGTTTCAGACGAGAGCAAGCATGACCTTGTTATAAACGGCTCTTATGCGGCGGCAGCGGCGGTTTTTGTTACCCTTGTGGGTGCGCTTGCAATGCTTATGCCGACTTCGTCAAAAACGTCTTATCTCGAAAAAAACAGCAACTTCTTTGATGTAAATATCAGAAGCAGTGGCACATATGACAATCTTAGTGATGAGTCTTCCCCAAGATTTGGCGCAGATGCAACGGGCGAGATACTTTTTAACTTCACCACAACTTCTGATGAAAGGGTCATTTATCTGCGCAGACAATCATTTGATCTTTACAGAAATGAGAAGTGGGTAAATGATGATAGCTTCTATAATTTTGATTTTGACAAAACTGTTCACCTTTACGGCGATAATGAAGTGAACTCACCAAGCTATGTTTACAGCATAGCAAAGTCACTTGCGGATGAGGATTACAGCAAGGACAGTGGTGTGGACAAGTCGCAGTTTCCTGATGATCTTTTCGGTGACAAGGCGGTCATGAATCAGTTCAGTGACAGCTTTACCC
>ERZ808240.4220-NODE-4220-length-12963-cov-7.635110_pt1 | contig 12963 bp, 16 predicted proteins | sample MGYA00521084_ERZ808240 | MGnify/ENA primary metagenome ERZ808240 (study PRJEB31516, sample SAMN03275571) | gut metagenome | biome: mammalia-associated habitat; material: feces | host: Papio cynocephalus | place: Kenya | collected 2012-08-06 ... | reverse complement strand
GAACGCCCGCCTCGCCGCCCGCCTGACCGGCTACAAGATCGACATCAAGCCCGCCTCGCAGGAGCATGAGCTGGAGCTGGAGGACGCAGCGGCTGCCGCCGAGGCGCAGGAAGCGCCGGCGGAAGACGCCGGGCTGCAGGCGTAAGCCTGTACGGAAGGAGGCGTCCGTATGCAGAAAAAAATTCCCATGCGCCAATGCGTCGGCTGCCGGGAAATGAAAGCGAAAAAAGAGCTGGTCCGTGTGGTCCGGAGCCCGGAGGGGGAAATTTCCCTCGACTTCCGCGGCAAGGCGCCCGGCCGCGGCGCCTATCTCTGCCCGCAGACCGACTGCCTCAAAAGGGCGATCAAGTCCAAGGCGCTTGAGCGCGGACTGAACTGCCAGATCCCGCAGGAGATCTACGATCTGCTGCTTGCAAGAATGGAGGCGGGGGACCATGACTGACGCACAGCAGAAGGCCCTGCGCCTGCTGGGGCTTGCCCGCCGGGCAAGACTGCTGCAGATCGGCGAAGAGCCGGTCGGCATCGCCTGCCGCAGCGGCAAGGCGAAGCTCCTGCTGGTCGCGAAGGACGCCGGCGACCATACCTTCCGCCGGGCCAGATCCTTTGTTTCGGGCAGCAAGTGCCCGTATGTGTGTGTGCCGTACACGAAAGACGAGCTCGGCGACGGCCTGGGCTGCAACGCCTGCGCGCTGTGCGCGTTTACCGAGCCTGCGTTTGCAAAATCGTTTCTTGAGGCACTGGGTGACGAGACCCACGCGGACATCCTCGCCCAGCTGACCGTGCAGACGCAGCGGGTCCAGGAGCGCCGGCAGGAGGCGCAGGCACACAGGAAGAACGTAAAAGTGGGGAAGAAATAACTGGAGGTGGCTGTATTGAGCATTGAAGTGAAACAGAAGATCAAGGAAGTCGCAGACGATTTTGCGATGCCGGCGAAGAAGCTCATCGAGATCGTCGGGAAATTCTACGAAAAACCGAAAAGCAGCTCCCAGAATTTGACGGAAGACCAGCTGAACGTGATCTTTGACTACATCACGCAGCAGAACCAGATCGATTCGATCGAGCAGGTCTTTGCCGCTGCCGCGGCAAAGAAGGAGGCTCCGGCGCCCGCGCCGGCTCCTGCGCCCGCCGCACCGGCCGCGCAGAATAAGCCCGCCGCGCCCGCGCAGGGCAGTCAGCCGCGTCCGCAGCAGCAGAATCAGCAGCCGCGCCCGCAGCAGAACAATGTCCAGCGCCCGGCGCAGCCGCAGAACAATCAGAATAACCAGAACGCGCAGCGTCCGCAGCAGCCGAACGCCCAGCAGCAGCCCAAGCAGCCGCAGCCGGAGCGCAAGCGCGAGCGCCGCGTCATCGACACCAGCGCCGTCACCGTCAACGCCGACCGCTATGACGACCGCGTCGATTCTCTGGTCTCCGACCGCGTGCAGAATTACCAGAGCGGCAAGCAGAAGATCGGCAACAAGAACAAAAAGCAGCAGCAGGCCAAGCGCTTCGGCACCAAGTCCCGCTCCGAGGAGCAGGAGAAGATGCGCAGACTTCAGCTCGAGATCGCCAAGAAGGCGCAGCTGGTCGTCAAGATCCCCGACGAGATCACCGTCGGCGAGCTGGCCTCCCGCATGAAGAAGACGGCGGCCGAGGTCATCAAGTGCCTGCTCAAGAACGGCGTCATGGCCACGGTCAACCAGACCATCGACTTTGACACGGCGGAATTCGTCGCCACCGAGCTTGGCTGCAAGGTCGAGCACGAGGTCATCGTCACCATCGAGGAGCGTCTGTTCGACGATCATCAGGATACCGCCGACGAGCTCGTCACCCGTCCGCCGGTCGTGGTCGTCATGGGCCACGTCGACCACGGCAAGACGTCTTTGCTCGACTATATCCGCCACGCGAAGGTCGCGGCCGGTGAGGCCGGCGGCATCACGCAGCACATCGGCGCTTACACTGTTGAGATCAACGGCCAGCCCATCACCTTCCTCGACACTCCGGGCCACGCGGCCTTCACCGAGATGCGCGCGCGCGGCGCGATGTGCACCGATATCGCCATTCTCGTTGTCGCCGCGGATGACGGCATCATGCCGCAGACCATCGAGGCAATCAACCATGCCAAGGCGGCCAAGATCCCCATCATCGTTGCCGTCAACAAGATGGATAAGCACGGCGCGAACCCCGACCGCATCCTGACCCAGCTGACCGAGCACGGTCTGACCCCGGCCGAGTGGGGCGGCGAGACGGAAGTCTGCAAGATCTCCGCGAAGACCGGCGCCGGCATCGACGAGCTGCTCGAGACCGTCATCCTGACGGCCGAGATGGAGGAACTCAAGGCCAACCCGAACCGCGCGGGCAAGGGCTGCGTCCTCGAAGCGCGGCTCGACAAGAACCGCGGCCCGATCGCGACGCTGCTCGTGCAGAACGGCACGCTGCATCAGTCCGACCTCATCATCGCGGGCACGGCCGTCGGCCGCGTGCGCGTCATGACGAACGACAAGGGCGCGCAGGTCAAGGAAGCGGGCCCGTCCGTCCCGGTCGAGATCACCGGCCTTGCCGAGGTCCCCGCGCCCGGCGACGAATTCAGCGTCGTCTCCGACGAGCGCATGGCGCGCCAGCTCGTCGAGCAGCGCAAGCAGAAGATCAAGGACGAGGCCAACAAGCTCAACCAGAAGGTCACGCTCGAGAGCCTGTTCTCCAAGCTGCAGGAGGGCGAGATGAAGGAGCTGAACCTCATCGTCAAGGCAGACGTGCAGGGCTCGGCGGAAGCCGTCAAGGCCTCGCTCGAAAAGCTGTCGAACGAGGAGGTCCGCGTGCGCGTCATCCATGCGGGCGTCGGCGCGATCAACGAGTCCGATATCCTGCTTGCCTCCACGTCCAACGCCATCGTCATCGGCTTCAACGTCCGCCCGAACGAGCTGGCGCAGGCCGCCGCGAAGCGCGACAAGGTCGACATGCGCATGTACCGCGTTATCTACGACGCCATCAACGAGATCACCGACGCCATGAAGGGCATGCTCGCGCCCAAGTTCCGCGAGGCCATCACCGGTCACGCCGAGGTCCGCCAGACCTACAAGGTCTCCGCCATCGGCACGATCGCGGGCTGCTATGTCAAGGACGGCAAGATCACGCGCGACGCGTCTGTGCGCGTGCTGCGCGACAATATCGTCATCCATGAGGGCAAGCTCGGCTCCCTGCAGCGCTTCAAGGACGCGGTCAAGGAGGTCGCCGCCGGCTACGAATGCGGCATGTCGATCGAGAAGTTCAACGACATCAAGGAAGGCGACATTTTCGAATGCTTCGTCATGGAGCAGATCAAGGAGTAACAATGGCATGGTCAGCGCCGCAGGGCGCTGACCTGCCCGGTTTTTGTAAGGAGGGCCTATGGCTTCCAATCGAATCGGCCGGATCAATGAGGAGATCCAGCGGGAGCTGGCGGAGCTGATCCGCTCGCTCAAGGACCCGCGGGTGCAGACCATGATCTCCATCACGCGCGTGGATACCACGCCGGATCTGCGCTACAGTAAAATCTATGTCAGCGTGCTCGAGGAGGCAAGGTCGCAGGACGCGATCCGCGGGCTGAAGTCCGCGGGCGGCTGGCTGCGGCGCGAGCTCGGCAGCCGGCTGCAGCTGCGCTACACGCCGGAGCTCGTCTTCACGCTCGACGATTCGCTCAAATACGGCGCGCACATGTTCGACCTGCTCGAGAAGCTCGAGCGGCAGGAGGCTGCGCGGGAGGCGGAAAAGGCCGATGACAAGGGCTGAATTCTGCGCGTTTCTGCGCGCACATGACAACTTTGTCATCCTGACCCACCGCCGCCCGGACGGCGATACCATCGGCTGCGCGAGCGCCCTGTGCCTGGGGCTGCGGCAGCTGGGAAAGTCGGCGGCCGTGCTGCAGAACGCGCAGTTCACGCCGCGCTTTGCGGCGATGCTCGAGGGGCTGGTGTGCGGGGAGGCGCCCGCGGACGCGTGCGTCATCTCCACGGATATCGCGTCGGAGGGGCTGCTGTCCTTTGATGCGGTCCGGCTGGGGCTGACGCCGGTGTGCGCGGTCGACCATCACGGCAGCAATTCGCTGGCCTGCCCGAAGCTTGTGGAGGCCGACAAGGCCGCCTGCGGCGAGATCGTCCACGCGCTCTTGACGGAGCTCGGCGTGACGGTCACGAAGCGGATCGCCGAGTGTTTGTACACGGCGATCTCCACCGACACGGGCTGCTTCAAATTTTCCAACACCAGCGCCAACACCCACCGCACCGCGGCGGCGCTCATCGACGCCGGGGCGGATGTGTATCCCATCAACAAGATGTTTTTTGACACAAAGAGCTTTGCCCGGCTCCGGCTGGAGGCGAAGCTGACCGACACGATGGAGTTTTACGCGGGCGGAGAGGTCGGCGTCTGCACGATGCCCAAAAAGCTGCTGGCGGCCTTTACCGTCACGGAGGACGATCTCGACTCGATCTCCGGCTTTGCCCGCAGCATCGAGGGCGTGAAGATCGGCGTCATGATCCGCGAGGTCGAGGACGGACTGGGCAAGATCAGCCTCAGGACCGAAGCGCCGTATGACGCGTCGGCCATCTGCCAGCGCCTGGGCGGCGGCGGCCATGCCGCGGCGGCCGGGGCCAGCGTCCCGGGCGGCATCGCGGGGGCGAAGGCGGCGATTTTGCGCGCGCTCGCGGAAAGCGGCGTCAGACTGTAAAAAGGAGACCCTATGGCAAACGGCATCCTTGTGATCGACAAGAGCGCCGGCTGGACGAGCCAGGACGTGGCGGCCAAGCTGCGCGGCGTGTTTCATGAACGCCGCGTCGGCCATGGCGGCACGCTCGACCCGATGGCCACCGGCGTGCTTCCTGTTTTTATCGGCCGCGCCACCCGCGCGGCTGAATTTCTCGAGTCCGCGGAAAAGGAATACGTCGCGGGGCTGCGCCTCGGCGTCGTGACCGACACGCAGGATACGAGCGGGACCGTGCTGGAGACGAACTCCGTCTGCGTTACCCGCGCGCAGCTGGAGGCCGCTCTGCGGCAGTTCCTCGGCCCCATCGAGCAGATCCCGCCCATGTATTCCGCCATCAAGATAAACGGCCAGAAGCTCTATGAGCTGGCCCGCAGAGGGCAGGAGGTCGCGCGCAGGCCGAGAAGCATCACCATCCATGCGCTGGAGCTGCTGGAGGGCGAGGGCGCGGACTGGACGATCCGCGTGCGCTGCTCGAAGGGCACGTATGTGCGCACGCTCTGCCACGATCTGGGCCGCGCGCTCGGCTGCGGCGGCTGCATGTCGTCGCTGCGCCGGACGCGGGCGGGGAGCTTTACGCTCGCGCAGGCCGTGACGATGCAGCAGGTGCTGGATTTTGCCGCCGGGCAGGACCCGCAGCAGCTGCTCATGCCCGTCGACGCGGTCTTCGCGGCGCATCCGCCCCTCATCGTCACGCTGGGGCAGGCCGTGAAGCTCAAAAACGGCGCGCAGGTCAGGGACTGGCAGTTCCAGCCCGGGATGTACCGCGTCTACGCCGAGGACGGCGAATTCCTGCTGCTCGGCCGCGTGGAGTGCGGCGTTCTCACCACCATCAAGAGCTTTTTCGAGGTGAACACACTTGGTACATGACTGCGTTCTGGCCCTGGGCTTTTTTGACGGCATCCACCTGGGCCACGCCGCGCTTCTCGACCGGACGCGGCAGCGCGCGCAGGCGCTGGGGCTGACCCCGGCCGCGCTGAGCTTCGACACGCACCCGGACACGCTCGTGTTCGGCACGGCCGTGCCGCTGCTCAACACCATGGCGGAGCGGGAGCTGCTCATGCGCAGGCTCTGCGGCATGGAGCGGGTGATCTTCGCCCACTTTGACGAGGCGATGATGCACATGCCGTGGCAGGTTTTTGTGGAGGATTATCTGGTCCGGCAGCTGCATGCGAAGCATGTGGTCTGCGGCCACGATTTTCACTTCGGCGACCGCGGACAGGGCGATGCGGCGCGGCTGCAGGAGAAGTGCCGGGAGCTCGGCATCGGCTGCGACGTTATCCCGGAGATCCGCGTTGACGGCAGCGCCGTCAGCTCCACCCGCATCCGCCGGCTGCTGCAGACCGGCCGCTGCGAAGAGGCCGTCCGCCTGCTCGGCCACGGGCAGCTCGTCACCGGCTGCGTCATGCGCGGCGCGGGCAGAGGCGCGGGCCTAGGCTTCCCGACGGCCAATGTGCCGTTCGCGCCGGGCGTGCTGGTCCCGGCCTTCGGCGTCTACCGCGCGGAGGCCGAGGTGGACGGCGTGCGCTATCCTGCCTGCGTCAACATCGGCGTCCATCCGACGGTCGGCGCGCTTCCGGCGCCGCTGCTGGAGGCCAATCTGATCGGCTTTGCCGGAGATCTCTATGGAAAGGAGCTTGCCGTCTGGCTGCAGGCCCATCTGCGCGGGGAGATGCGGTTTGAAAGCGCCGCGGCGCTTCGCGCCCGCGTGTTGTATGACCGGCAGCTGGTCGCAGACTTTTATCAGAAATGAATCTGGAACGGATCGGCGCGCGGCATCCGCTGTTTGACGCGTCGTTTTCCCTGTATGAGAGCAGCTTCCCGCCCAACGAGCGGCGCACGCGGGCAGATCACCTGCTGGCGCTGCAGGACGCGGATTTTCTGCCGCTCGGCGCGGTGGAGGATGAAAGGCTGCTGGCGGACGTATTCGTCTGGCAGACGGAGGACTTTGTCTATCTGGAGCATTTTGCCGTGCAGCCGTCGCTGCGCGGGCAGGGGACCGGCAGCCGGATCCTCCGGGAGCTGCTGCAGGGGGAGAAGCCTTTCATCCTCGAGATCGAGCCGCCGGAGGACGCGCTCACCTGCCGCCGCAAGGCCTTTTACGAGCGCAATGGGCTGCAGGCGCAGCCGTATGACCATGTCCAGCTGCCGTTTCAGGGCGGCGGACCGATCGTCCCGCTGGTCATCATGGCCGACCGGGCAATCTCCCCGGCGCAGTGCCGGACCTTCCAGCGGTATTTGCTGGACCGGGTCGTTCAATACACGCAATACGGGAAATAAAAAGGACCTGCTGATCAATCAGCAGGTCCTTTTTGGGGTTTTTTCAGAATTCGCAGATGCGCGTCAGCAGGACGAGGCACTGCTCGAGCGTCATTTCCTTTTTGGGCTCGAAGCCCTTCGAGGTGCCGTTCATCAGCTCGTACTGCGTCATCATGGCGACGGCCTCGCGTGCCCAGTCGGAGATCGCGGCGCTGTCCGGGTAGCGGCTGAGCGTGGAATAATCGGCGTCGAAGACAGTGCTCGACTGCCGCAGCAGGCGGAGCAGGACCGTCGCGGCCATCTGCCGCGTGACCGTGGAGGTCTGGTCAAAGCTGCCGTCGGCATTCGGCTGCATGACGCCGAGCTGCTGCACGACGGCGATCGGGTCGCTCACATCCTCCACCAGGCCGAGCGTGCGGGCCGTGTTGGCGGCCAGACGCGCGAGCGTCCGGCGGGTGATGGGGGACTGATAGCTGCCGTCGGAAAGCATGGTGATGCCGTAGATCTCGGCGCGGGTGATGGCGTCGGCAGCCCAGGCCGAGGGTGTGCCGGTGATGTTCGAGACGCCGCTGCCCCAGGCGGTGAGGCCGGTGGAGGCGCTGGCAGGCGTGACGGACGGGGTGTCGGAGACCGGCGTGTTGGCGAGGCCCTCTTCAGCGGCGGCTGCGCGGCCGGAGGCGGACATCAGGGTATAGAACGTGTAGCAGCCGCCGTCATAGGGGATGACGCGGTTCACACCCGCCTTGCCGTCCCAGACCCAGTTCTGCTCGAAGAGGGTGACGGTGCCGCCGGCTTCGTCGACGGATTTGACGATGGCGTAGTGGTTGCCGTAGCGCTCGCGCGCTTCGGCGGAGGCGTAGGCGATGTCGCCGGGTTGCGGCGCGTATGTAACGTCAAACCAGCAGCCCGAGGGGCTGGTGACGGTCAGATCACCGTTGTCTGTGTACAGGCTGACGCCGTAGACGGCGGAATAGAAGCGCTCAATCAGCTCGTTGCAGAACAGCGTCCGGCCGGTCTCGTTATACAGGGCGTCCACGCCGCAGAAGGTGTCGGCGACGAAATTCTCGCCCTCGATCACGACGTAGTCGGAACGGATGGTCGCCTCGGCGGCCAGGGCCGGAGCGGCCAGAAGCGCCAGGCAGAGCAGTGCGGCGGACAGGCGGCGGAAAATTTTCTGCATGCTGCAGACTTCCTTTCGTATCGATTCAGAATGTGTAAATTGTAACAGATTGTAACCATCAAGTCAACCATTTTTTTGCGCGGGGTGGAAAACAGGGTGTAAATTGTGATATAGTATAGCATAAATTATGTATTCCGGAGGAGATCCGCTTGGAAGATCTGTTTCATTTGACGATGTCCCCGCGCGAGATCAACCAGATCAGCGCGCTGGGGCTGGCGCACTGCGGCGACGCGGTGTTTGAGCTGCTGGTGCGAAGCTTTCTGTGCACGGCGGGGAAGGAAGCCATCGGAAATCTGCACCGCGCGACGGTGGAGCGCGTCTGCGCGCCCGCGCAGGCCCGGCGGGTCGACCGGATGCTGCCGCTTCTGAGCGAGCAGGAGCTGGCCTATTACAAGCGCGGCCGCAACGCGCACGTCCACCAGATCCCCAAAAACGCCACGCGCGAGCAGTATGCCAAGGCCACGGGCCTGGAATGCCTGTTTGGTGCACTGTATCTGATGGGCCGGGTGGAGCGGCTGAACGAACTGTTTTTTGCAACGATGGAGGAATCCCATGCCCTTTGACGCTTTATTTCTGACGGCGGTCCGCCGCGAGCTGGAGGGCAGCCTGACCGGCTGCCGCGTGGACAAGGTCCAGCAGCCGCAGCGCGACACGCTGATCCTGTCCATGCGCGGCGCGGCCGGCGGCGGAAAACTGCTGCTCACGGCCTCGCCCAATCATCCGCGCATCCACCTGACGAACGAACCGGCGGAAAACCCGGCGCAGCCGCCGATGTTCTGCATGCTGCTGCGCAAACACCTGACGGGCGGGAAGCTGGCCCGGATGCAGCAGCCGGAGATGGAGCGGCTGCTGGACCTCACCTTCGACTGCACCGACGAGATGGGAAGCCCCACGCAAAAGCACCTCATCCTCGAGATCATGGGCCGCAACTCGAACCTGATCCTGACCGCGGAGGACGGGCGGATTTTGGACTGCCTGCGCCGGGTCGACTTTGAGATGAGCGAGCAGCGGCAGGTCCTGCCGGGGCTTTATTACCATCTGCCGCCCACGCAGGGCAAGCGGGACCCGTTCGCGGTGACACAGGAGGAGCTGACGGCGCTGCTCGCCGCGCAGCGTTCGCCCCGGCGGCTGGACGGCTGGCTGCTCGATACCTTCGGCGGCTTTTCGCCGCTCGTGTGCCGGGAGCTGGCGTTCTGTCTGACGGGTGATCTGGACACGGATGTGTCGGAGCTGCCGGAGGCGGAGAAGACCGCGCTGGCCGCGCGGCTCTATGATCGCATCGAACAGCTTCGGACGCAGCCGCCGCAGCCGGTGCTGCTGGAAAAGGACGGGCGGCCGTGGGACTTTACCTGTCTGCCGGTCACGCAGTACGGCGATTTTGTCCGGCAGGAGACGTTTGACTCGTTCTCCCGCCTGCTCGACCGGTTTTATGCCGCGCGCGACCGCGCGGACGCCATCCGTCAGTCCTCGCAGGTCATCCGCAAGACGGTCTCGAACCTGCAGGCCCGGACGGCGCGGAAGCTCGAGAACCAGCGGAAGGAGCTGGCGGCGACCCATGACCGTGAGCGGCTGCGCCGCCTCGGCGATATCCTGACGGCCAATCTCTACGCCGTGAAGCGCGGGCAGACGAAGCTGCGCGCGGCGGATTTCTACGATCCGGAGATGAAGGAGATCGAGATCCCCCTCAACCCGGCCATCTCGCCGCAGCAGAACGCGGCGAAATTCTACAAGGACTACCAGAAGGCCAAGACCGCCGAGAAGGTCCTGACGGAGCAGATCGCGCGCGGCGAGCAGGAGCTCGCGTATCTGGCGAGCGTGCTCGACGCGCTGACGCGGGCGGAGTCGGTGCGGGATCTGCAGGAGATCCGCGCGGAGCTCGTCTCAGGCGGATATCTGCGCCAGACCGACCGGAAAAAGCAGATGAAGCTGCCGCCGAGCCGCCCGATGCGGTTCGTATCCTCCGACGGCTTCGGGATCTGGGTCGGCCGGAGCAACCGGCAGAACGACGAGCTGACGACGAAGCTGGCCGCGAAGACGGACCTCTGGCTGCATGTGCAGAAGATCCCCGGCAGCCACGTCATCATCGAGACCGGCGGACAGACCCCGCCGGATCGCACCGTCACCGAGGCGATGCAGCTCGCGGCCTATTATTCGCAGGCACGGGAGGGGCAGAACGTCCCGGTCGACTATACGCCGGTCAAATATGTAAAAAAGCCCGCCGGAGCCCGGCCGGGCATGGTGATCTACACGACGTACCAGACCGCCGTCGTCACGCCGGACGCGGCGCTGTGCGAGGCGCTGAAGGAGAAAGCATGATGGAAGAGCGGCACTACGCGTTTTTTCAGAATACCGACTGCGAATACTTTCCCTGCCACAAGACGGCGCACCCGGAGAGCTTCAACTGCCTGTTCTGCTACTGCCCGCTGTACGCCCTCGGGCGAGAGTGTGGCGGGAACTTCTGCTATACGGAGTCGGGCATCAAAAACTGCATGAACTGCATGTTCCCGCACCGGAAGGAAAATTATGACCGCGTGATCGCCCGCTTCGGCGATATCGTCCGGAAAATGCAGGAATCGGAGAAGGAGCACGAATAAAGAAAGCGGCACCCCGCAGAGACTATCTGCGGGGTGATCCTTTATGAAACAGCCGCAGGGGCCGCAGAGCCGGCCGCAGGAGCTTGCCGACGTGCCCGTACCGCCCATCGAGGCGAAAACCGACAGAGCCTGACACCAAACGCGCACACAGGGCATAGAATGCTCCGGGAACCGATGTTCCCGGAGATTTTTTTGGAGGTATGCGCAATGGCTTGTTCCTGTAACGGCTTCAGCGGCCTGACGTTCCCGGACTTTGTCCAGCAGCGGTGCTGCAATCCGTGCTGCCAGCAGTCTTCCGGCTCGGTCGGCGGAACCTCGACGACGAACCCGACGTGCACGTGCACCTGCACCTGCACGCAGGGAAGCGGCTCGGTCGGCGGGACGTCCACCGGCAGCGGCAATTCCGGCAGCAGCTCCGGCAGCGGCTCGTCCTGCGGCTGCGGAGGCTGCGGCAGCGTGGGCGGGACCTCGTCCGGCTGCGGCTGCTGCCGCCGGTGCGGCTGCGGCTCGTGCAGCAATGTGGGCGGGACGTCCAATTCGAACCAGAATTCCGGCTGCGGCTGCAGCCGGTGCTCGGGCTGAGAGATAAAACGGCGCAGGGGCGAAAGCCCCTGCGTCTGACCGTTATTTCACGAACTTGTCGATCGCCTGACACAGCGCGTCGAGCGCCTGCTCGTCGTCGTGCTCCACGGCGTCGACGATGCAGTGCTGGATATGGTCCTGCAGGATCACCTTGCCGATGTTTGTGATCGCCGCGCGGACCGCGGCGATCTGGATAAGGACCTCGCTGCAGTCGCGGCCGTTTTCGACCATCTTCCGCACGGATTCCAGATGCCCGATGGCGCGGGAGAGGCGGTTGAGGACGGCCTGGGTGTTTTCGTGCACGTGGCCGTGGCCCACGGCGTGGTCGTGGGTGTGGGGATGCTCGTGGTTGTGGTCCGCGTCGTGGACGTCGGCCTCGTGATGCAGATGGGGGATGTTATGCTCGTGCAGATACGCGTGATCGTGCGAATGCTCCTGTGCCATGGGGAATGCTCCTTATCTCATATCATAAATTATTTGTAATGTATCATATTTCACATGGAAATTCCACTTAAAATCGGGAAATGGCGCAAAAAGTTTTTGGAAAAACAAACAGACGTGCCTCCGCCCGCTTTACAAAATCAAGAGGAAACGATATAATACAACAAGAATCATCAAGGAGGCAGAACCATGCATCTTGACCACGATCACGACGAGACTGTCCACACCCATACGCATACCCACGCCGACGGTGTGACCCATACGCACGCGCATACCCATACGCATGACCACGAGAACGAGCACACCCATTCCCATGACGACTGCGGCCATTCCCACTGCGACGCCTGCGGCGGCTGCGAGCACAGCCCGAAGGAAGAGCTGATGGCGCTGATGAAGTATATGGTCGGCCACAACGCGTCCCACGCCAACGAGCTTGCGAACCTCGCCAGGCAGCTGCAGGAGATGGGCGAGACGGCCGCCTATGACCAGATCATGCTGGCCGTGAGCGATTTTGAAAAGGGCAATCTGCGCCTGTCCACCGTGCTGGCGTCGATGCAGACCCCGAACGCATAAGGAGCGAAGCAGCTATGTGCCTTTCCAACGTATATGAAAACAGCGTGGAGCAGAAGAACCTGATCCTCTCCAACGTGCAGCGCATCGACTGCAAGGACGGCTTCGTTGTGCTGGTCGACCTGTTTGAGCGCGAGACGCGCGTCGAGGGCCGGCTCGCCACCATTGATCTGGTCGGCAACACCGCCATCATCGTCAGGGACTGACGATGGCGGAGTACGAGGTCGTCCGCGAGGTGCAGAACCTGTGCGGCAATAACCAGATGCGCGACGTCTTCTTCGAGGAGATCGAGACCGACGATCCCGTCGGCTGGGTCCGCGGGCTGATCCAGGGAAAGCAGGTCGAGCTGACCGTCGACGAGAAGGAGAACGGAGATCTGACCGTCTACGTCGTCTCCGGCGGCGTGAGCCAGAAGATCCTCATGACGAAGCTCTGACGCGCAGGCGTCCCGGCCATGCTAAGAATGGAAAAAGAAATGCTTTTTTTCATATATTTGCGTGCTGCAGGGCTTGTAATTGCCAGCCAAGTGTGATACGATATTTTTGTATCGAATCCATGCCGGACACGCGCCGGCATGCAGCCACTCAGGCAATCTATTTTGGATATGGAGGCAATTATGAGCG
>ERZ808240.4219-NODE-4219-length-12964-cov-6.238283_pt1 | contig 12964 bp, 15 predicted proteins | sample MGYA00521084_ERZ808240 | MGnify/ENA primary metagenome ERZ808240 (study PRJEB31516, sample SAMN03275571) | gut metagenome | biome: mammalia-associated habitat; material: feces | host: Papio cynocephalus | place: Kenya | collected 2012-08-06 ... | reverse complement strand
TAACCGCACAGGATAAGCACGGAATCTACCATAAAGGAAGAATCCGCAAACTTATGCCCATTGAATGTTGGCGGTTGCAAGGTTTCACGGACGAACAATTCTTTAAAGCACAGGCAACCGGTCTGAAAGACGGTCACCTATATAAAATGGCAGGTAACGCAGTCAGCGTACCTGTCATTTCTGCTATCGGGCAAAGACTATACGAAATAAACCACGAATTCGGAATTATAAAGGAGTAACCATCATGCCTAACCATATTATAAACATTATCAGGTTGACGGGAGATCGGGAGAAAATAAATGAACTGCTCGAATCAGTTAAGGATAACAGGTTCGGAATCGGCTCTCTTGATTTCAACAAAGTCATTCCCATGCCGGAAAGTTTGCAGATTGAAACGAGTTCCTCTATGGAGCGAGGTTTAAAAGCCTACAAAGAGTTTGTCGACATCTGCACTTTTGATGGCGCAAATAAGGATATGGACTTACTTAATATCCCGGAAGACAAGGAAAAGATTTTTCTTCGTATGCGCAAAGATGTCAAGAGAGAGGAATGGGAACTCGGCCGTCAGGCTTTCCGCAACGAAGTAATGTATGGCGCGCCAAGTTGGTATGACTGGTCAATAAAGAATTGGGGAACAAAGTGGAACTCCTACGGCTATGACAACCTTGACCGTTCGGATATTGCTGAAAATCCCGCGTTTTCGTTTTACACCGCTTGGAGTGCTCCCCACCCCATTATCGAAAAACTTGCAGAAAGATACCCCGAGGTTTCATTTGAACATGAATGGGCAGATGAAGACATCGGAATGAACTGCGGCAGGAAAACCTATGAACACGGCGAGTGTACCGACACTTACTACCCCGAAGCAAAAAAAGCGGAAATATTCGCAAATAACCTTTGGGGATACGAAACCGATACTGAAATGACGGAGGAACAAACATTATGAGCATCAAGAAAATCGATAAGAATGAACTCCGTGGGTATGAAGGAAAAGAAGGTCTTATCCTCCAGGGGTGCGGCGGGAATCCACAGGAGTGGGTTGACGGAATCAATGACCTTTTTACCAAAGAGGGAATCCTTCTCGACGGGACAAAATTCTCAGACGATAACTGTGCCGTCTTTGAAAATAACGGATTGACTTGTCTGCTCTATGAGTTTAACGATGATACGAAAGTGGATATCGGCAAACTTGCCATGTGGCGAATCGGAACTCATTCGGATTTAGACGGAACCTGGCTGTCTGATTATGTTGAAAATAAGTTGGGCGGATTCAGTCTTACAGGAACAAAGAAACCCGATTGCCCGCTTATCGGACAGAACGGTAACATCTTCAACCTTATGGGGATTGCCGCAAGAACACTGCGACATAATGGGCTTGCAGAGCAATCAAAGGAAATGACCAAGCGCATTACAGACACCGCGCAGAGTTATGACGAGGCACTCGGTATTATAGGCGAATATGTCAATATAACCTCGATTGATGATTGCAGCGAGGATATGGATGCCGGAATGGAGATGCACTATGATTGAAATGCTGTTTTTCCTCATAGGAATGGTACTCGGCGGACTTGTTGCCTTTGTTATTCTCTGCTGCTTTCAACTTCATAGGATTAACCGATATGAAGCGCAACTACAGAGATTAAAAGCACAACTCTCAGCGCGGGACACAAACTAAATAAATGAAATTGAGGCCGTTTGCGTGTGTAAACACAAGAACGGTCTGTTTTTGTATTATAACGCAACTGCCTCCCGAAAGGAGGTCGGTTATATTGTCCGGTTCTGTAAGTCCACTGCCGTGGACAGGAAGCAAAGGCTGTATTTACACAACAATTGACGCTTTCATGCCGCCCCACAAGACTTATGTGGAAGCGTGTATGGGAAGCGCCGAAGTGTTTCTGAGAAAAAAGCCCGTTGAAAGAGAAATCATCAATGATTACAACGGCGATTTGGTGAAATTCTTTCGTGTATTACAGCAAAATGAGAAGCTTGCTTACCTATTGGGTCGTCTTTATCTGTCTTTCAATTCAGAAGAACTATTCAGAATAAATAAGGCAATGCTCGCCGATGTACCGAATATTCTTGATGATTTGACAGAAACCTCGATCACAGTGGAAAAAGCCGAATGGTCGGATATTGAGAAGGCTGTCGCTTTCTTTGAAAATCAGATATTCAGCTTCTCATCCACCGGAAAAACCTTTGCCATTGCAAAAAAGGACATGACCAAACGCTTTGGCAGACTTGTTACCGCCTGCAGCAGACTCAGAAATGCCGTTATCATGCACAGAGACTACAAGGACTGCATTTCTTATGCTGCAGGCAAAGACACTTTTATTTTGCTTGACCCTCCGTACAAGGGTACGGAAAAGTACTATCAGAAAGCCAACTTCGGCAGTGATGAACACGCAAAGCTGTTTGAATTTATGTATGGCATTCATGAGAAGTATGAGGGTAATTGCAAATTCATTATTACCTACAATAACGATCCGTATATTTGCAGTCTCGCTGAAAAATACGGGTTCGATACTTTTGTGAAAGAACGACTGCACAATATGCTTCAAAGCACAAAACCGGGCGAAATGTTCGAAGAACTGCTCATTGGTAATTATGATTTGAAAAAGCAGGCAGAAGAAAACAATCATTGCATCGTAAAAGAAGCACAGCAATTAACGCTTTTCGATTTTCAGTACGATTATTAAGGAGAAGGAAATGGAGTACAAAACAGAATTCACAATTTTACTGCCGGAAAAACTGACAGCCGCGCTTGACATTGATGAGGACACCTTATTTGAGACATATTTTGATGATGGGAAAATCAAGGTCAGAGTTATCGATGAGAGCGAATTCGAAGATGAACTCAGCAACTGCGATTTGACCGATAACGACAAAGAGTGTGCAGAGTGTCCGAACTATTGTCGCAGTTGCGGCAGGTGCTTATTTGAGTCTTAAAGGAGAGTGATATTGATGAATAGAAAGATTGTCAGAGTCCTCGGCAAACGAGGACGAATTACAATTCCGTATGAAATAAGAGTCCGCAATAAAATCGGCTATAATGATATTCTTTCTTTCGAGGAAAAGGATAAAAACACCATTATAGTCCGAAAAGAAAAATTGTGCGGCGGGTGTACTCCCGAGTGCTTTGACGAAGAAAACTCAATTCCCATTGAAGACTTTATCGACAGCCTCACACCGGAGCAGCAGCGCCGTGCAACAATTTATCTGAATTTACTGTGGGCGCAGAAAGAGAGTGCGTCTGTTGGCAGAGCATAAACCACCGTATATCACGGCAAAAGGAGTATAAAATGCGGGTAAAGATTTATCAAATAAATCCCGAAAGGGATAGTAACCGAATGAAGTTTATGTCTCTAAGCGATAGTCAGTCCCCCGATCCGTCAATCTATGATGAAGTATTCGATGCGGAAATCGATGAAAATGAACTTGAAGAAATCTACGGTCGATTCAACACCGTGAGACATCCGTTGTTCAGAGGTCATTCGTTGTCGGTATCCGATGTGGTGGTAGCAGACGGAAAAGCAAGTATCTGTCAAAGTGTCGGTTTCAGGGATGTTCCGTTTGATACAACCAAAACACATAAGCCGGACAATCTTATGAGAGTTGTGTATGTTGAGCCGAATAAAGCGCCCTATGTCGCCGAGGTTGCCCATACACTTGAAGCTGAGCAAAAAGCGGTCGGAGGGTATATAGAAGTTGTATATCCCGACGATAATGAAACCTGTATCATTTGCAATGAGGAAGGCAAACTGATAGGAATGGAAGGCAACCGCAGAATCGGTGACGGTTCTTCTATTATTGCAGGACCGTTTTTTATCTGCGGAACAACCGAAGAAGATTTCAGAGGACTGACTGACAATGAGGTGGACTTATATATGGATCGATTCAAAGAACCCGAGCAAATCAGCCCGGAAGAAGTAAGCGCCGATACAGGATGCACCATTATTTTTAGTATGTAAATTAAAAACGGAGGTTAAGAATCATGGCAGCAAAAAAGCAAACCGCAAAAGACAATCAGAAGCAAACCGCAGCGACGGAAAATGAGAAAACTCAGTATAAAATCCCGTTTATTACTGCGCGTATCGACAGAATTGCGTCAGATGCAAACAGCAAAATCAAGGCAAATGCAAGCGTAACCATCGGAAATCATTTTGCTGTCCACGGCATCAAAATTTATGACGGCGGAGAAAAAGGACTTCAAGTCCTCTATCCCGGACATAAAGGTACGGATGGGAAGTTTTATGATGACTTTCACCCCATTACAAAAGAATCCCGCGAAGCACTCAACGGATATGTTCTTGATGCCTATGAGCAGAAAATGGAACAAGCGCAGGCTGAACAGCAAACTGAGTCCGAAGAACTTGACGAAGACGAAGAACCTGCTTTCGAGCAGTCAATGTAACTTGTTTTCGAAGTTTATAAAAAGTGCTGGACTTTTCACGAATTATCGGTATCCTGTAGATAGAGGTGATGTCATTGAGAACAGGAAAAATGCTCGCAGTCCTCCTTGCAGGACTGATAACGCTGAGCCTTGCGGGATGCGGTGCGGATAAGACGGAAAATACAGGCAGCGATCCTGCAAGCACGGAAAGCGGCATCACGGCAACGGTCACGGACAGCACTGCCGAACCAACCGCCGAGAGCAGCCTGCCTGCGGGTACGGAAAGCACGACCGACTCTACAACAGAAAAAGAAAAGGAAAGCAGTACGGCCCCTGCCGACAGCGGCAAATCGGAAACCGCAAAGCCTGCGGATGCCGAACCGCCGACTGCGCCACCAAAGCAGACCGAATCCCCAAAGACAACAGAACCGCCCAAACAGACTGAGCCGCCGAAGGTCACAGAGCCACCGGAAACCAAACCGACCGAGCCGCCCACGAAACCCACCGAACCGCAGCCCACCGAGCCTCCTGCCACAGAGCAGCCGAAAGGCTTCACCGAAGCCGACCATACACGCATTGTGTCCGAGGTTAAGACTTATGCGGAAAGCTATACCGCCAAAGGCTTCACCTTCGAATGGGCAGAGGAATTGGCGTTCGGATGGGATGTCGGTTGGATGGGAACGCCGAGAATCAGCCGTGACGGTATTGACGGGGTTATCAGCACCCTAAAACACCATGTGGATCTGATCTACAAAACCGGCACCGACCCTGCCAACGGCGTGACCGCAAACAGCGTCCGCTATAAGGTGGTGCAGCTGGAAATCGACGGCGGGATCGCCTATGCCGTGATATACGGCTGATACAATATTATAACCCTCATGAGAATGTCGTGAAATCCACGGCATTCTTTTTTTACACCAAATTGAATGGAGGAATCTCTATGAAAGCCAAAACAAAGCGAGTGGTGACGGCATTGCTTGCCGCCGTTATGCTGCTCACAACACTTCTGCCGCTGACCGCCTCGGCTGCCGATGTGACGATGGATCTGAACAACTGCCATGTCAGTTGGGATTACACCCTCACCGACGAGGACGGAAACACCTTCTCCGCCGCATACGGTTTGCGTGCTGCAGACGACATCTACTTCAATAAGGGCTTCAGCCCCTATCTCAGCAGGATGCACGATTATACCGCCAAGCGCAGCGGCCTCACCGGAAACAAATCCGATTGGGTATACGGCAAGGACTATGTCTATTGCTTCTGCATTGAGCGAGGCATCCCACTGCCGGACAATACGGAATATGCCGGCTCCGCCGATGCAAGCCACGGAGATAAGTTTAAGCGGCTGACGGAGAATCAGAAGGATTTGCTCAAGCTCGCACTGACCTACGGTTACCCCAACCGAGTGGGCTTGCAGACGAGCAAGGACGCCAACGCCTGCTACGCCGCCACCCAGCTCATCGTGTGGCAGATCACCATGGGTTTTCGCAGCTCCGCCACCGAGCTGAACGACAAAACCTATCCCATGAGCGGATACAGCGGCACGATGACCGAGCAGTATACGCGCAACAAATATCTGAAAGCCTACTATGACGCCATTCTCTCGGACATGGCAAGGCATTACACCCGTCCGAGCTTCACTGCCTATACGCCGGGTGCCGCAAAAACCTTTGAATTGGAATACAAAAACGGCAAATACACCGTAACCCTCACCGACAGCAACAATATGCTCGGTGATTACTATGTGTCGGTCAGCGGCGGTGTCAGTGCATCCGTCAGCGGCAACACACTGACCCTTACCTCGACCAAGCCCATCAATGATGCGGTCACCATCAAGCTCAACCGCCGCGTGTATTCCACCAATATGAGTACGGGCTTTCTCATCTGGTCTGTGCCGGGAAAAGAAAGCGCCAATCAGGACATGGTGTCCGGCGTTCCTGCCGACAACGACCCCGTTCCGTCCTATCTCAAGGTACGCACGGCGGCAGGCAGCGCCAAGATCGTCAAGGTCAGCGAGGACGGCAAGGTGGACGGCATCACCTTCCGCATTCAGGGCAACGGCATCGACAAGACCGTTAAAACCGCAAACGGCGGCGTGATTCAGGTGGATAACCTCAAGCCCGGAGTTTACACCGTGACCGAAACCGAATATGACAAATATATTCCGCAGGAGGTTCGCCGTGTAACCGTTGTCAGCGGTCAGGTGTCTACCGTCAATTTCAGCAACAAGCTCCGCCGCGGCGACCTCACGGTCAAAAAGACTGCCGAGGACGGACTGACCGAGGGCATGAAGTTCCGCCTCTACGGAACATCGCTCTCCGGCATCGAGGTGAGCGAGTTCGCCGTGACCGATGAAAACGGCGTTGCAACATTCAAGGATGTGCTGATTGGTACGGGATATGTTCTTGAGGAAATCGACACACCCCTCCGCTATGTTGTTCCCGACAAGCAGACCGCCGCAATCGAGTGGAACAAGGTAACGGAGAAATCCTTTGACAATGACCTCAAAAAATTCAATGTCACCGTAACCAAGAGCGACCGCAGAACGGGTCTGCCGCAGGGCGACGCCTCCCTCGCAGGTGCAAAGTACGGTATCTATAAGGGCAATCAGCTCATCGACAGCTATACCACCGATGCAAACGGTCAGTTTACCACCAAGTATTATATCTGCGGCGATGACTGGTCGCTGAAAGAAATCAGCCCGTCCGAAGGATACCTGCTCAATACCGAGAGTCAGCACATCGGCGCGGAGGCCAAGCTGTATACCGTGGAATACAACATTGCCAAGCCCCTCGATTCCTATGAGGATATCATCAAGGGCAAGGTCGCCATCATCAAGCACTGCGACGACGGCACTACCAAAATTGAAACGCCGGAGGTCGGTGCAAAGTTTGAGGTGTATTTGAAAGCGGCAGGCAGCTATGAGAACGCCGAGGAAACCGAGCGAGATATCCTTGTATGCGACGAGAACGGTTTTGCTGAAACCAAGGATCTGCCTTACGGCGAATATACCGTAAAGCAGATTAAGGGCTGGGACGGCAAAGAGTTTCTTGCACCGTTTACGGTATTCGTCAGTGAGGACGGACAGGTATATCGTTTCCTCATCAACAACGCTCCTTATGAGGCGCTCATTGAAATCGTCAAAAAGGACGCGGAAACGGGCAAGGTTATCCCGGCTGCGGGCATTGGCTTCAAGGTGCGCAACACCGACACGGGCGAATATATCGTGCAGCATATCAACTACCCGACGCCTACGGACATCGACATCTATTACACCGATGTGTCGGGCAAACTCATGATGCCCGAAAAGCTGCCTTACGGCAACTATGAGATCATCGAGCAGTGTACGGCTTATGGGTATGTCCTCGATTCCGCACCCATCGCATTCAAGGTGGACGGCGAGAAAACCGTTGTTACGGTCGAGAAGTTCAATATGCCGCAGAAAGGTATTGTTCGCATTACCAAAAGCGGTGAGATTTTCTTCTCCGCTATGGAAACGAACGGTGTATACAGCCTTGTGTTTGCGGATAAAAACCTCGCAGGGGCAACCTATGAAATCACCGCCGCCGAGGACATTATCACACCGGACGGCACTCTGCGCTACGCCAAGGATACGGTTGTTGACACCATAACAACCGATGAAAGCGGCGCGGCGGAAAGCAAAGCGCTATATCTCGGCAAGTATACCGTCAGAGAAACAAAAGCGCCCTACGGCATGGTGCTGAACGGCACACCCAAGACCGTCGAGCTGACCTATGCAGGCGAAACTGTCGAGGTCACCGAAACCGCCGCCGAGTTTTACAATGAGCGCCAAAGGGCAGCTCTGTCCCTTGCCAAAATTCTCGGCAGGAATGAAACCTTTGGCATCGGGAATAACGGCGAAATTCTCTCGGTGCAATTCGGGCTGTACGCCGCCGAGGATCTGTTTGCCGCAGACGGCTCATTCGTCCCGAAGAACGGACTGCTTGAAATCGCCAATTGCGATGAAAACGGCAATATCACTTTCAAGACGGATATTCCCGTAGGCGCAAAGCCGTATGTAAAGGAAATTGCGACCGACAGCCATTATATCCTCTCGGATGAAAAATACCCCGTGACCTTTGAGTACGCCGGGCAGGATACCGCCCTTGTAGAGATCAAGGCAAACGGCGGCGAAGTCATCAAGAATGATATCCTCTACGGCTCGGTCAAGGGATTAAAAATCGACCGTGAAACCGAGAAGCCTGTCGTCGGCGCAAAGTTCGGACTCTTCCGCAGCGGCGAAACCGAGTTTACTGTCGAAAACGCTATTCTTACAGCCGAATCCGGCGAGGACGGTATTTTTCTCTTTGAAAATGTCCCTTACGGCAATTGGCTTATCAAGGAATTGCAGCCTGCCGACGGTTACCTCGCCAATGACGAAATCTATCCCGTCCGCATCGGTGAGAACGGACAGACCATCGGTATCACCGTTGTAAACGACCGCATTCCCGAAATCGGAACAAAGGCGACCGTGAACGGTGAAAAGGCTGCCGCTGCCGAGGGCGACATCACCGTTGAGGATACCGTTTCGTATAAGCACCTCATTCCCGGCAAGGCGTATACCGTCAAGGGCATTCTTATGGACAAGGCCACAGGCAAGGCATTCCTCATCGACGGCAAGGAGTTGACCTCCGAGGTCACCTTCACGCCGGAGGAAAGCTGCGGCGAGGTTACCGTCCGCTTTACCTTTGACGGCAGTAAAATCACCAAGCAGACTGACCTTGTCGTGTTCGAAACGCTCTACTACGACGGCGCAGAACTTGCCGCTCATGCCGACATTGAGGACGGCGGTCAGACCGTGACGCTCATTCCGCCCAAGCCGGATATTCCGCAGACGGGCGACAACTCCAACCTCGGCTTCTGGATTGGCCTCGGCAGCGTTGCCCTCGGCGGCGTAATTGCCTGCATTATTATGTATTGCAAGCGCAAAAAGGACGAGGATGATGAATGATGAAACGGGTGTATGTCTGCGCTCCCCTCGGAGGGAATATTGAGGAAAATCTCAAAAAGGTTAAGACATATACCGCATATGCACTGAGGTGCGGCACGGCTCCGGTCGTGCCGCATTTCTATGCGGAGTGCCTCGACGATAACGACCCCAAGGATCGGGAAATCGGCTTGGCGGCGGGAATGTCTCTTCTGTGGCTTTGCGATGAGATTTGGGTATTCGGGGATGTCATTACAGACGGCATGAGAGCCGAGCTGAAATTCGGCAAAAACCTCAATATCCGTACTCGCCATATATCCGAAAAAGAAATCCAAAATGTGTTAGGAGGTAAAACCCTATGAAAAAGAAACCCATGAGAATCCTTTTCTCTCTTCTGCTCGTGGCCGTCCTTGTGTCGGCATTCTCTGTGACCGCATTTGCGGCCGGAGATGTGGCAGGCGCAATCGAAAGCACTTGGAATGCTGCCAAGGGACAGATTCAGACTGTCGTTAATAATGTGGTGTTTCCCGTGTGTGACATGATCCTCGCTATCCTGTTTTTCGTGAAAATCGGGACGGCGTACTTCGACTACCGAAAGCACGGACAGTTTGAATTCGCAGCTCCGTGCATCCTGTTTGCCTGCCTCATTTTCACGCTGACTGCGCCGCTGTATATCTGGTCGATTATCTGATACAGCCGGATACGGAACGGAGGTGATGACTTATCTTTGACTGGTTAGGTGATATAATCTCAGGCATCGGCGACGCCATCGGGAACGCAATAGATGTAGTGGAAAGCGGTATCGCCAACGCTATCTGGAACGCCATGCTCCGTTGGATATACGAAATCATTTACGGGGCGATTGCCGACTGCTTTGAAATGATCGGCGGCATGAGTGCGGAGGTATTTGACCTTGAATGGGTGCAGGCGACCGTCAAGCTATTTACGCTGTTCGGCTGGGGCCTGTTCGTCGCCGGAACGGTTGTCGCTGTATTCGATGTTGCCATCGAGTATCAGTGCGGCAGAGCAAACATTAAAACGACTGCGCTGAACATTCTGAAAGGCTTTTTCGCTTGTTCCCTCATCGGTGTTGTGCCGATAGAGTTATACAAGTTTTGCATCAGTCTGCAAAACACCTTTTCGCATGATTTAATCGGTATCGCATCGTCGGGCATCAATTCAAGCCTTGCGGATGTCGGGCTGAGTGCTCTTGTCAGGCTGTTCTCGCCAAGCATCGGTACGACATTCAGCCTGCTGAATCTGCTGTGCATGATTGCCTTTGCCTACTGCGTGATCAAGATGTTTTTTGCCAATATCAAGCGCGGCGGAATTCTGCTCATTCAGATGGCGGTCGGCTCACTGTATATGTTTTCCGTGCCGAGAGGATATGCGGACGGCTTCAATCAGTGGATGAAACAAATTGCCGCACTGTGTTTGACTGCTTTTTTGCAGACGACGCTGTTGTTCTTGGGGCTGATTACTTTCCCCGACAATATGCTGTTGGGGCTTGGCATTATGCTTGCGGCAAATGAAGTACCGCGGATTGCGCAGCAGTTTGGACTTGATTCGAGTGTTAAGGTAAATATGATGTCGGTTGTACACGCCACGACCACCGCCGTCAACCTCACGCGCACGGTGGCCAAAGCCGCAGGCAAATAAGGAGGTACAGCATACAATGACACAATATATCTATCCGCAGAACCTCAAAGCCACAGCTAATCTGTGGCTTTGGAGTTTGCGGGACTTTGTAATTTTAGCAGTAGCCGCACTGTTGTCGGTTCTCGCACTCGTGCAACTGCACATCTTTCTGCCGGCCGTAGCTGTTTTATGCTACGGCTTTTTAACTATCCGTATGGATGACACCACCGTAATGGACTTCATGCGTTACGCCGTGCGGTATTTAATATCCACACAGCAATACTTTGAATGGAGATGATGATAATGAAACAACAGAAAAAGAAAAAAGGCCGTTCGGTGCAGGAGCTGCTCGGCATCAGGACTTTCACAAAATACGGTCTTTCTACCAACAAGGGCGAGCTGCTCTTTTACCTCGTGTCGCCCACCAATATCTCAGTGCTCTCCCACACCAACATTGAGATAAAGATACGCCATCTGATGATGTTACTGTCGGCGCTGCCCGACATCGAAATCGTTTGCACCGACTCGTCCGAATGCTTCGACGATAACAAAGCCTATCTGACCGAGCGCCTCGAAATTGAGGAAAATGGCAAGGTCAAGAAGCTCATCAAAAAGGATATTGACTTCCTCGACACCATTCAAGTGGAAATGGCAACGGCCCGTCAGTTTTTCTTTGTTGCAAGGCTCAAAGGACAGAAAGAAAAACAAACCTTTGAAACCGCAAACCGCATTGAGAGCAAAATTGCCGGTGAGGGCTTTGAGGTGCATCGACTGAAAAAGCCGGAGATCAAACGCATCCTTGCACTTTATTTTGATTCGAGTTTGCAAGGTGAAGCAATCCCCGATATTGACGGCGAACAGTTCTACGAGGTAACAGATGATGAGGACGAGGAATAAACTCGCCCTCATATTTTTCTGCCTTCTGCTGTCGGCGGTCGCCGTGCTGTCAGGTGGGAAAATCTACTCCGAACTGAAAGAACAACAGAAAGAAAAAGAGGACTTCGCCGCCGTCGCAGAAATCGCCGAATTGCCGATGACCGAAGCCCCGGCAGAATCTGTTATGGACGCAGAAACAGAGCCGAGCGCAGAGCCGACCGAACAGCCTGCGGCAGAGCGCAATATACAGGCGCTCATTGCAGAAAATGCCGACTGCATCGGGTGGCTCTCTATTGACGGCACAAATATCAGTTATCCCGTAATGCACACACCGTCCGATCCACAAAAATATCTCCGCCGCAACTTCTACGGAAAATACAGCCAAAGCGGTGTGCCGTTTCTTGACGGACGGTGCGATATCCAAAGCACCAACCTCATTATTTACGGTCATAACATGAAAAACGGCACGATGTTTGCAGACCTCAAAAAATATGTGGACAAAGATTTTCTGAGCGCACACCGGACCGTGAAATTTGAAACCGCAGACGGCGTGCAAACCTTTACCGTAACCGAGGTGCTGAAAACAAATATCTCGAACGAATGGTATAACCGCATCTCCGCCGAGGACGGCAGACAGCTCATCCTCTCCACCTGTTACGGATCGGGCAAGGATGGCAGGCTGCTTATTATCGCCGCAGAAACTTAAATTGTCGGCAGAAAGGAAGAAAATCATGTTTAAGAGAAAACCGAAAGTATTAACGCCGGAGCAGGTGGAGGAGATCCGCACCAAGGACTTCTTCGACATGATCCTGCCCGGCAGCATCAAATTTTTATCCGATCACTATATTGTCGGCGACAGCTACCGCTGTGTGTGGGCTATCCGTGAGTATCCGCCGTCCACTGAGGAACAGGCGATACTCTCGCAGCTCGCAGACCGAAACGGTGTGACGCTCCGTATTTACCATAGGCTTGTTGAATCTATGGAACAGCGCAAAATTATTCAAAACGCCACTCGCCGCAACAGGCTTAAAAGCGGCGGCAACGATGTCAGTGAAAGCATTGAAGCCGAGGGCAATTTGCAGGATGTTATCGAACTTCTCGCCAACCTCCGC
>ERZ808240.4218-NODE-4218-length-12965-cov-5.489156_pt1 | contig 12965 bp, 10 predicted proteins | sample MGYA00521084_ERZ808240 | MGnify/ENA primary metagenome ERZ808240 (study PRJEB31516, sample SAMN03275571) | gut metagenome | biome: mammalia-associated habitat; material: feces | host: Papio cynocephalus | place: Kenya | collected 2012-08-06 ... | reverse complement strand
ATGACCTGCGGACCTCTGGTCGACCGGCGGACCTCCACGACGTAGACGCGGATGAGGTCGCCCTCGTGATAATACTCCGTGCGGACCTGCTCGGAGGCGGAGAGCATGGCGTCGGTCTTGTCGTTGCCGCCGCCGATGCGGATGGTCATGTCGTTGGTCGCAGGCTCGATGCGCAGGACCGTGCCGGTGAGGATCTCATGCTCCTTCGACGAGAACGTGTCGAAGACCATGCCGCGCTCAGCCTCGCGGATGCCCTGGATGATGACCTGCTTGGCCGTCTGGGCCGCGATGCGGCCGAAGGCCTTCGTCTGCACGTCGACATTGACCAGATCGCCCAGCTGCGCGGTCTTGCTGATCTTACGGGCCGCGTCGAGCGTGATCTCGGTGGCGGGGGTGATGACGTCGTCGACGACCTCCTTCTGCACGTACATGTGCATATCGTCGTCCTTGACCTCGACGAAGACGTTGTCGGTATAGCCGTCCTTGTCCTTCTTGTATGCAGCGACGAGCGCCTGCGTGATCTTCTCGATCATGTAGCTCTGCGGGATCCCGCGTTCTTTTTCCAGCTGCGCAAGCGCCGCAAAAATTTCGGCATTCATGTTTTCGAAATTCCTCCCTTTAAAACTCGACGTGAAGCCGCACCTGCGCGACCTCGTTTTTCTGGAATGTATGTGTGGTCCCCGCGGCCTCGATCGTCACCGCGCCGTCTTCATAGCCGGTGAGCGTGCCGACGAATTCCTTCGCCCCGTTGACAGGCCTGAACAGCTTGACCGAGACGGACGAGCCCATAAACTGCGCGAAATCCGACGGCCGCTTCAGCTGCCGCTCGAGCCCCGCGGAGCAGACCTCAAAGTTGTAGCTGTCCGGCACAGGGTCCTTTTCGTCCAGGATCGGATCGACCGCGCGGGAAATGGCCTCGCAGTCGGAGATATCCACGCCGCCGTCCTTGTCGATGTACAGCCGCAGGAACCATTCTCCGCCCTCGCGGACATATTCCACGTCCCAGAGCGTACAGCCGTGCGCCTGCACGACAGGCTCGGCAAACTGCGCCACCTGTTCGGTTACCTTCAAGAAAAACCCCCCTTACCAGCAAGAAAGAGTGGGGAAACATTCCCCACTCTCAAGTAAAATACTATCAAGATGTCTGTATTATAGCATCCGCTGCCGGAAAAAGCAAGGAGAAAATCCGAATTTTCCTGCCGATCGGGCAGATATTTTCTGCTTTTTTCGCCCCGCGCCGCCCAAATTCGACTGCAGCGCGAAAAATTCGCAAAAAATCCCGCGTCCCGGGTGTCTTTTGCGTCCCGTGTGTGCTATACTATATAGTAACACTTGCTCACGGGGAGGACTGCTTATGAAACGAAAGCCCGGCCTGATCGGCGTTCTGTACGCCGCGATCCTGGCCGCCATTGCCGGATACTTTTTCCGCACGGCGCAGCTCTCCGGCGGCAGCAGCGTCCCGGTCGTCGCGTTCAGCATCCTGATGGTGCTCGTCTTCGCGCTGGCCGCGGTGAGTCTGGAAAAGCATGCCGCGTATGCCGAGGTCTACAGCCCCTGCGGGCGGGATCTGGTGCTTTCCCTGTTTGGCGCGGCGGAGCTGATCGCGGGCTGCGCGCTGGACTTCCGCGGCTCGGTGTTCCGGATGCTCATCAGCCTGCTCGGCCTTCTGGCGGGCTTCGGTCTCGGCGCGGCAGCCGTGCTGCGGAAGAAGGGGTACAAGCCGTCCGCGGCCTTCTACGTCTTCGCCGTTTTGTTCTACGTCGCCAAGCTCTTCCGGGACTTCCGCCACTGGGAGATCAATCCCGCCATCGGCGACTACTGCTTCTCGCTGTTCGCCATGATCTCGTTCATGCTGGCCAGCTACCACGCCGGCGCCTTCAGCTTTGACCGCGGCGCGCGCCGCCGCCTCGCCTTCTTCTCGCTCACGGGCGTGCTGTTCGGCGCGATCAGCCTCGCGGGCGCGTCCGGCTCCGAGCTTCTGATCTACGCGGGCAGCATCTTCTGGATGCTCGCTTGCGCGCAGCAGATGATGAAAAAACCGTAATTTTAATTGCAAAACCCCCGTCTGCGGCAGCAGACGGGGGTTTTGCTTATTTACACTCTGCGCCGCCCCATTCGACGGCGGTGAAGCCGGTACGTTCCGGCGCGGTGAGTGTCTGCGGCCGGGTCTCTACCGCTTTCTCCAGCGGGCGGTAGGCCATGAACACGCGGATGAGCGTGTCGGGCTCCGGCGTGATGGTGAGCCGGGCGCTTTCGGTATAGGCCTCGCGCTGGAAGGCGATCAGGTTATAGGCATTCTCCTGCATCCGCGGCAGCCAGTAGATGATGAACTCGTTGGCCTCCGCGCGGCTGAGGCCGAGCTGTTCCAGCGCGCCCTCCAGAAACGTCGCCGTGTTGCTTCCCGCCACGCAGAAGCCGGACGAGAAGTCGTAGACCTGGTCGGTCACGCCCTCCCAGTACAGATACCGGTAGGTCTGGCCGTCTTCGTCCGTCAGCGTGCCGTCCGGGCGGGCAGAGACGGTCCAGCCGTCCGCATAGGCCGGATACGTACACGTCAGCTCCCCGTCATAGTCCAGCCGGACGGTCACTTCTGTTTCTTTCTCCGGATAGAGATAGATCACGGGCTTTGCCGTCGTCGATTCCCGCCAGAAGTCCGGCGTGCAGGCGGCGAGCGTCAGCAGCAGTGCAAGAGATAACAGCAGTACAAGCAGCTTTTTCATGTTTCTTCCTCCTGTGTTCATAAAATAAGTTCTTCTATGGATACAGACAGGAAAACGAGCGGCTGGTTGCAGCTTATTTTTTCCCGGCCATCAGCCGCGCGAGCGTCTGGCGGATGACGGGCAGGCAGTCCTCGGGCCTTTGCAGCTCCAGCACGGCCTGCTCAAACGGGCACAGGCCCGTCCCCTGGCGGTTGAGGAGCTTCTCCGTCTTCGTATGGCAGCCGCAGGCCACGCCGTTGGCCGTCAGAAAGTCTACGGCGGCGGCGCTCATCGTCTCGGCGTAGACGCCGGATGCACCGGCAAGGATATAGATGGCCGCGGCCGCCTTGCCGACGATGGTGTCGCAGACCTCCGCGCCCCGCAGCCGCTCCGGCTGCGTATCGTAGACGCGCAGCGCCGGGCCGACGCCGCGGCCGAAGTCCTTGTAGATCGTCTCGCCGTCTTTTTGCAGGACGAGCGTATAGGCGCCGTTTTCAAACAGCGCGGACAGGCTTTCCAGCTTCATTCCGTCTTCATCCCCCTCGGCAGTTGTTTTTCGTTCTGGATCATGACCAGCGACAGCAGCAGCGCGATCACCATCACGCCCACGGCGATCAGGTAGAACGGCTGGTTGGCGATGTCGGCGATCGAATACCCGCTCGTCCCGTCGGAGACGGCGTAGCCGATGATCAGCAGCACCAGCGCCGCACCGAAGCAGAGATTGCGGATGGTCCCGAGCAGCTTGTTTCGGGCAAGCAGGAACCCGTAAAACGCCTCCGGCGCGTCGAACTGCGCCCCGGCCTTCCAGGGCGTGAACAGGCGGCAGAAAAATTCCTTCATGCAGACAGCCTCCTTTTTTCTGATAAAAGTATAGCAGGAACTCCCGAAAAATGCAACGCGGACGGCTATCCTGCGCTTCCGAAAAGAATCAATAAAAAAATATTGATTCCCTCTTGCTTTTTCCTGTGACAGGCAATACAATAGGCTCGAAGGAGCGAAAACGAAGGACAGGAAGATGTGAGCCTGTCAATTTAACGCCGAGAGCATGCGTACCCGAACGTTGCATGAGTAGAAATGACGCGTCAAGTACCGGTTGGATGGGAGGTTGCCGCCGGGCGAAGGAGTTTTTCCGCGGTGTCATTTCGCATCCGCTATAGCAAACTGAAATTGTACTGCAGTTTCTTTCTTGTTTGAAAGTCCATTCTGTACGAACCTCCTCCCATTGAAACAATAGGAGGCTTTTTTATGTCCAAAAACATGTCTACCGCCGCTGCGCGGTCCGCGCCGCGCCATGGTCTGCAGAACGTCCGGACGCTGGTGTCCTGCGCGCTGCTGGCCGCCGTATCCGTCGTTCTGGCCCGGTTCATCATCCCGATGCCCAATGAGACGACCCGTTTTTCGCTCGAAGCCGTGCCGATCTTCCTGGCCGGTATGCTCTTTGGCCCGCTGCCCGGCGCGCTGGTCGGGTTCGTGGCCGATTTTGTCGGGTGTCTGTTCTCCGGCTACGGATATAACCCGATGTTCTGCGTGCCGCCCATCCTCTATGGTCTGGCTGCCGGCCTGTTCCAGCCGCTGCTCGTCAAAAAGACGTCCGTCTGGACGATCGCGCTGGCCTTCCTGCCCGCCATCGCGCTGGGCTCGATCCTGTGGCAGAGCTTCGCACTGGCCTTTGTCTACGGCGGCGACGCGAAGACGGCGTTCTTCCTCACGAAGCTCGCATCCCGGTCGATCCAGTTCGGCGTTACGTTCGTGATCGACACCGCGGTAGTATGGCTGCTGTATAAATCCAAGGTATTCACCGCCGCCAAGCTCTGGCCGCCGGTCAAATACGAAAAGAAATCCGAAACATAAAGAAGGGATCCATCATGACGCTTGACGAAGCGCTGTATTATATCCATTCCGTCTGCTGGAAGGGCAGCGTCCCCGGTCTCGAGCGCATCAGCGCGCTTCTGGACAAAATGGGCCACCCCGAGCGGAAGCTGAAATTCATCCACGTGACCGGCACGAACGGCAAGGGCTCGACCTGCGCGATGCTGGCCAGCATGTTCACAAAGGCCGGATACAAGACGGGCCTGTACACCAGCCCCTATCTCATCCGGTTCAACGAGCGCATCCAGATCGACGGCGTGCAGATCTCCGACGAGGAGATCTGCCGCATCACGGAGTACATCAAGCCCCTGGCCGACTCGATCTTCGAGCAGCCGACAGAGTTTGAGATGGTCACGGCGCTGGGCTTTGAATATTTCGCCCGCCAGGGCTGCGATCTGGTCGTGTGCGAGGTCGGCATGGGCGGCGAATTTGACGCGACGAACGTCATCCTGCCGCCGGAGGCCGCCGTCATCTGCAACATCGGCCTTGACCATACCGAGGTACTGGGCGACACGCTGGAGAAGATCGCCGCGACGAAGTCCGGCATCATCAAGCCCGGCTGCGACGCCGTCATCTACCGTGAGCAGCCCTCCGTCGAGGCCGTCATCGAGGCCCGCTGCGAGGCAGTCGGCGCGAAGCTCCACAAGGCGGACTTCGCCGACATCCATCTTCTTTCCCACGACCTGACCGGTCAGGTCTTCGACTGGGAGCGCTTCAAGCGCCTGAAGCTGCCCCTGCTCGGCGACCATCAGCTGCACAACGCGGCCGTCGCCCTGACGACCGCCACCGTCATGCAGCAGCGCGGCTGGAAGCTGACCGACGACGACATCCGCGAGGGTCTGGCCAGTGTCCGCTGGCCCGGCCGGTTCGACGTGCGGCGGAGCGATCCGCTTTTCATCATCGACGGCGGGCACAACCCGCAGTGCATCCAGGCGCTCGTCAGGAACATCCAGGATTATCTGCCCGGCCGCCCGCTCACGATCCTCACCGGCGTGCTGGCCGATAAGGATTACAACTGCATGTACCGCAATGTCGAGCCCTACGCGAAGGAGTTCATCACCATCACGCCGGGCAACCCGCGGGCGCTGAACGCGCACGATCTGGCGGCCTATCTGTCCCAGTTTGGCAAGCCCGTCACGGCCTGCGACCAGGTCGCAGACGGCGTCCGCCTGGCCGTCGAGCACGCAGGCAAAGACGGTGTCGTGCTCTGCTACGGCTCCCTCTACATGATCGGCGAGATCGAAGCAGGGCTGCAGGCACTGGCATAAAGCTCGTTCCAAAAATCCAAAACCGGTGCAGCTTTCAGCTGCACCGGTTTTCTGTATGCGTCAAAGTTTGATTTTCATGAAGCAGTACGCACGATCTCTGTAGGGGCCGATGCCCACATCGGCCCAAAGGGCAGTTACGGATTCGCCGCGGATTCTCAGATAAACCGATGCATTCTGCACTGGCGGACAGAGACGTCCGCCCCTACAAAGCGCAAGGCAGCGGTTGCGCGTTGTAGGGGCCGAGCCCCTGTCGGCTCGGAAAACCTTGCGGATCCGCCGCAGACTTTCGTAAAACCACTGCATTCTGCATGGGCCGAAGTGGGCATCGGCCCCTACGCGAACGCAGGAGGGTCAGGATAAAGAAACCCCGCAAACAAGTGACCGGCTTGTCTGCGGGGAATTCTTTATCAGTATGAGGGGAAAATGAAAAAGTGCATATCGCTTCTTGCAAGATTATGATACCAAGGGGTTATTAAAAAACTTAGGCTCTATTTTTTAAATAAGTATGAAATCTCATTTTTTCTTTTTATTAAATGTTTACAAAAAAATCACATTTTCCGTCTACTCGCCCTCTTGACAAATTCCGGGGAGGGGATTATGATGGAACTAAAATAAATTAGCACTCATGATCATAGAGTGCTAACCCCTGAAACAGAGGTGTTACCATGAACGCACAGAACTATACCCAGAAATCTCTGGAGGCCATCCAGGCCGCCCAGAAGCTGACCATTGAAAACCAGAACCAGCAGATCGAGCAGATCCACCTGCTTGCCGCCCTGCTGCGGCAGGAAAACGGCCTCGTGCCGCAGCTGCTGAAGAAGATGGGCCTCACGCCCGAAAGTCTCGAAGCCGCCGTCGACGCGGAGCTGAACAAGCTCCCGCGCGTGACTGGCTCTGGCCGCGAGGCCGACAAGTATTACGTCGCCCGGACGGTGGACACCGCTCTCAACAAGGCCGAGGACATCGCCAAGCAGATGAAGGACGAATACGTCTCCGTCGAGCACCTGTTCCTCTCGCTGATCGAAAACGCGGACGACACGCTCAAGTCCCTCTTCCGCACCTACCAAATCACGAAGGAACGCTGCCTGCAGGCGCTGCAGTCGGTCCGCGGCAACCAGCGCGTCACCTCCGACACGCCGGAGGATACATATGAGGCTCTTGCCAAATACGGCACAGATCTCGTCAAGCGCGCAAGAGAGCAGAAGATGGACCCCGTCATCGGCCGTGACGACGAGATCCGCAACGTCATCCGCATCCTCTCCCGTAAAACGAAGAACAACCCCGTGCTCATCGGCGAGCCGGGCGTTGGCAAGACGGCCATCGTCGAGGGTCTGGCGCAGCGGATCGTGGCGAACGAGGTCCCGAAGTCGCTGCAGGACAAGACGATCTTCTCGCTCGACATGGGCGCGCTGATCGCGGGCGCAAAGTACCGCGGCGAATTTGAGGAACGGCTGAAGGCCGTGCTGGCCGAGGTCAAGAAGTCCGAAGGCCGCATCATCCTGTTCATCGATGAGCTGCACACCATCGTGGGCGCAGGCAAGACCGAAGGCTCGATGGACGCGGGCAATCTCCTGAAGCCGATGCTCGCGCGCGGCGAGCTGCACTGCATCGGCGCGACCACGCTCGACGAATACCGCCAGTATATTGAAAAGGACCCCGCCCTCGAGCGCCGCTTCCAGACCGTTCTGGTGCAGGAGCCGTCCGTCGAGGATACCATTGCCATTCTCCGTGGTCTGGAGTCCCGTTACGAGGTGTTCCACGGCGTCAAGATCACCGACCCGGCCATCATCGCCGCCGCGACGCTCTCCAACCGCTATATCACCGACCGTTTCCTGCCGGACAAGGCCATCGACCTCATCGACGAGGCGTGCGCCATGATCCGCACGGAGATGGACTCCATGCCGACGGAGCTCGACCAGATCCGCCGCCAGATCATCCAGATGGAGATCGAGGAGGTCGCGCTGAAAAATGAGGAGGACGAGCTGTCCAAGAGCCGTCTGGCTGAGCTTCAGAAGGAGCTGGCCGAGCAGCGCGACCGCTTCAACGCCATGAAGTCCCAGTGGGAAAACGAGAAAAACGCCATCGGCAAGGTCCGCCAGCTGCGCGAGCAGATCGAGAGCCTGGGCAGCCAGATCGAGCGCGCCGAGGAGACCGGCGACCTCGAGCAGGCCGCCAAGCTCAAATACGGCGAGCTGCCCGAGGCGAAAAAGCAGCTCGAGCAGGAGGAAAAGCTCGCCCAGAGCGCCAAGCAGAACAATCTCCTGCGCGACAAGGTGACCGAAAACGAGATCGCGCTCGTCGTCGAGCGCTGGACGGGCATCCCGGTCAGCAAGCTCGTCGAGGGCGAGCGCGAGAAGCTGCTCCACCTCGAAGATACGCTGCACAAGCGTGTCATCGGTCAGGACGAGGCCGTGCGCGTCGTGTCCGAGGCCATCCTGCGCTCGCGCGCCGGCATTCAGGATCCGAACCGCCCCATCGGCAGCTTCCTGTTCCTCGGCCCGACGGGCGTCGGCAAAACGGAGCTTGCAAAGGCGCTGGCCGAGTGTCTGTTTGACGATGAGAAAAACATGGTACGCATCGACATGAGCGAGTACATGGAGAAATACTCCGTGTCGCGTCTGCTCGGCGCGCCTCCCGGATACGTGGGCTATGAGGAGGGCGGCCAGCTCACCGAGGCCGTGCGCCGCAATCCGTACTGCGTCGTGCTCTTCGACGAGGTCGAAAAGGCGCATCCGGACGTGTTCAACGTCCTGCTTCAGGTTCTCGACGACGGCCGCGTGACCGATTCGCAGGGGCGCACGGTCGACTTCAAGAACACCATCATCATCCTCACGAGCAACCTCGGCTCGCAGTATCTGCTCGAGGGCATCGACGATCAGGGCAACATCAAGCCGGAGGCCAAAGAGCAGGTCGAGTCCATGCTCCACTCGCACTTCCGCCCGGAGTTTTTGAACCGTCTCGACGAGATCGTGTTCTACAAGCCGCTCACGAAGGACAACATCACCCGCATCGTCGACCTGCAGATCGCGGCGCTCAACCGCCGTCTGGCCGACCAGCAGCTGTCGTGCACCGTCTCCGACGAGGCCAAGCAGCTCATCATCGACGCGTCCTACGACCCGCAGTACGGCGCGCGTCCGCTCCGCCGCTACATCCAGCACACGGTCGAGACGCTCATCGCCAAGAAGATCATTCAGGGCGACATCCAGACCGGCGCGACGCTCCGCGTCGAAGCCGAAAACGGCCAGCTGGTCGTGAAATAAGCGCTCGTATGAGCCGATCAAACCCCGGACCGCGAAAGCGGTCCGGGGTTTTGCGCGCTTGAAAGGGGAGCGCTGATGGGGGCGGCCGCAGGGGCGGATAGTATCCGCCCGCGGGCAACGCACCGGTTACGGTGTGCAGCTTTTAGACCTGTCATCCTGAGCGAAGCCGAAGGATCTGCCGATTACGGCAAGCCGATTGCGTGCCAGCGCCCAAAATAGAATGTCATTCAGAGCCGCCGATATCCAGCGCTGGAACAGGATGCAGCACTGCCGCAATCGGGCATACCCCGCATCCTTCGGCAGGGCGGCTCGGGCCGCGTTCCTTTTCGGCCCGACGACCCTTCGGCTGCGCGAAGTCGTGAAGGCCTAATTGGGCGCGGGAGCGCAATCGGTGCATCTTAATCGGCAAGATTCCGCTTTGCCCCTGAAATCCCGGCATGGCAACCGCCGGTTGCGGAAAAATACAGGCGGATTTCTTGCGCGCAACCGCGGCCTGCGGTATGATGGGGGCGAAAAAACGAGGGCGCGGGACGCGCCGGGAGGAGTGGGGCATATGGACATGGCGGAGAAGCTCGCGGAGCTTCGCAGGCGTGCAGGCTGGTCGCAGGAGGAGCTTGCGGCGCGGCTTGGGGTGACGCGGCAGTCGGTCTCGAAGTGGGAGAGCGGACAGTCCGTGCCGGACGTGGAGCGCATCGTGCGCATGAGCGAGCTGTTCGGCGTCACGACGGACTATCTATTAAAGGACGCAGCGCCGGAGGCTGCGCCGGCCGCGGAGCCCGCGGCGCCGAATGCGCGGCGCGTGAGCCGGGCGGACGCGGAGGGGGCCATGACGCGGCGGCGCAGGGCGGCGCCCATTCTGGCCATTGCGACGTTTTTGTGCGTCATCTCGCCCGCGGCACTCATTGTGCTGGCCGCGATGAGCGAATGGACGGCATTCCTGTTCGTCACGGAGAACGCGGCGGCCGGGATCGGGCTGGGGCTGCTCATCGTGCTCGTCGCGGCGGGCGCGGCGATGTTCCTCGCGGCCGGGGCCATCACGCGGCAGGACGAATACCTCGAAAACGAAGCGTTTGCGCTCGACGCGGACGCGCGGGCGGCGGCTGAGGCGGCGCGCGCGGAATTCGCGCCGCGAAAGACGCGGCTTGAGATCGCCGGGACGGTGCTTTGCATCCTGTCCGTGCTGCCGCTGTTTGCGGCGATGGGCATGGGGCTCGGCGACCTTGGCGCGGCGGCGGCCGTGGCGGCGCTGCTCGTGCTCGCGGGTGCGGGCGCGGCGGTGTTCGTGTACAGCGGCTCGTGCGCGGGCGCGTATGAGCGGCTTTTGGAGGAGGGCGACTTCACCCGCGCGCGCAAGGCGCGAAGCGGGAAGAAGAGCGCGTTCTCGGCGGCGTACTGGCTCGTCGTGACGGCCGTGTTCCTCTATTACACGTTCGGCTCACGCGGCAACGGCCAGCCGAAGTACAGCTGGATCGTCTGGGCCATCGGCGGCGTCCTGTTCGGCGCGGCCATGGCCATCTGGCGGCTCACGGAGCGAAAAGAGTAGAAAAATGCCCCGGAAGCGACGGCTTCCGGGGCAAAAATTTTGCGGTTACACGCCGACGGGCTCGGGCGTTTCGGGTTCGGTCTCGTCCAATGTGGGCGCAGGCTCTTCTGCGGCGGTCTCTTCGACGGTCGGAGCCTCAGCCGGGACAGCGGCGGGCGCGCTCTGCGCGATCTTGCCGCCGAGGATACCGGCGAGCAGCGCCTTGAGGTCGAGCCCCATGCCCTGCGTCATGCCCTCGGTGACCTGCGTCGTGCCGGTGACGATGTCCTGCAGGAGCTTGGTGTTGTTGCCCTCGCCGTACATCGTGATCTTGTCGACCTTGCTCAGCGGCTCGGCCACGTTCTTGGCGATGAGCGGCAGGGCGTTCATGATCATTTCAACGATGGCGGCCTCGCCGTACTTCTGCATGGCCTCGGCCTTGCGGTCGATGCCTTCGGCCTCGGCGGTCGCCTTGGCGCGGATGGCCTCGGCCTCGGCCACGCCGATGGCGCGGATGCCCTCGGCCTCCTGCTCTTTCTGGAAGCGGATGGCCTCGGCCTGAACCTTCTTGGCCTCGGCGTCCTGCTGCTGCTCATAGCGCAGCGCTTCGGCCTCCTTCTGGCGCTTGAACAGGTCGGCCTGCGCCTCCTGCTCCTGACGGTAGCGCTCGGCGTCGGCCTGCGCGCGGATCTGCGCGTCGAGCGTCTGCTTGGCGACCTCGACCTCCTGCCGCTTGAGCTCGGCGTCGCGCTCGGCGCGGGCGATCTGGGCGTTGACGGTCGCGGTCTCGACGGTTTTCTGCTGCTCCTGCTGCTGGATGGTGTAGGCGGCGTCGGCCTCGGCCTTCTTCGTGTCGGAGATGGTCTTGAGCTCCGCCTTCTTGATCTCGAGCTCGTTGTTGCGCTGGGCGATCTCCGTCTCCGAGCGCACGCGCGCCTCGTTGGCGGCCTTGTCGGCCTCGGCCTGGGCGATGGCGACGTCGCGGTCGGCCTGCGCCTTGGCGATGGCCGCGTCCTTCTTGATGCGCGAGGTGTTGTCCGCGCCGAGGTCCTTGATGAGGCCGTTTTCGTCCGTGACGTTCTGGATGTTGCACGAGAGGATCTCGATGCCGAGCTTATCCATATCGTGCGACGCCTTGCTCATGACCTGATCGGAGAACGAGTCGCGGTCGGTGTTGATCTCCTTGAGCGAGAGCGTGCCGATGATCTCGCGCATGTTGCCCTGGAGCGAATCCTGCAGATCGAGCGTGATCTCCTCGGGCTGCTTGTTGAGGAAGTTCTTCGCGGCGAGCTTGATGGCCTCTGTGCTCGGCGAGATGCGCACCTTCGCAACGGCGTCGACGTTCACGTTAATGAAGTCGTTCGTCGGGACGGACTGCTCCGTCTTGATGTCGACGGTCATCTGGCCGAGGTAGAGCCGGTCGAGCCGCTCAAAGAACGGGATCTTGATGCCGGCGCGGCCGATGAGGATGCGTCCTTCCTTTTTCAGGCCGGAGATGATGTAGGCCTGATCGGGCGGGGCCTTGACATAGCCCGTCAGAAGCAGGATGAGAACGATGACAACGGGGATGATGTAGACAAGATACTTCGCAAAATCGAACATGGATGGGTCGCCTCACTTTCTGTAAAGACACACGTTCGGTTCCAACGGCGGCGCGGGAATCCTGGACCGTCCGCCTACGAACAGTATACCGGAAATTTGTACCGTTTGCAAGAGATCCTGCACCGATCTTAGCGAATTGTAAGGATGCAAAAAGGCCGATGCTCTTGCAAGCACCGGCTTTGGTTATTTTGTGAAAAATTTAACTATATCGCTGGCCTCGCAGAGTTCCGCCGTCCGCAGACGGCCTGCTGCCCGTCGAATCGGGTCATGCAATGACCAGTTTACCGCCCGAAGCGAGTGTGGTCACACCGGACGCGAGCGCGCAGCCCTCGCCGGCCCTGGCTGTGATGACGACGCCGGTCGGCGCGTCGATGGCGCTGGCGTCAATGGCGCCGACAAATGTGACGGACGAGTCGCGCGTGGCCTTCCAGGCGCACCTGCCGTGCATGGAGAGCGTCGGGTCGCCCGTGATGGCTCCGGTGAGCGTCGTGTCGACAAGGGAGAGGCACATTTTGCGCTCCGTGTCCTCGTGGAGCAGGTCGCCTGTAAGCTGCATGGCCTCGAACGTGGCCTGCACGCCGTAGACGGCCGGGCCGCGGGAGCCGCGCTCGTAGTAGATCTGGTCGTCTGTGACCATGGAGCGGAGGATGACGCCTGCGTCGCTGGTGAGCTTGCCGCCCTTGACGTAGAGGTCAACGTTCGTCGTCTTGGCGAGGAAGACCTCCTTCTTCGCGCGGATGTCGCA